>Ga0315322_10004797_pt1 | contig 10379 bp, 5 predicted proteins | sample M110021515metaG_FD_203461 | JGI IMG/M metagenome (GOLD analysis project Ga0315322, IMG submission 203461) | Ammonia-oxidizing marine archaeal communities from Monterey Bay, California, United States - M1 100m 21515 | ecosystem: Environmental > Aquatic > Marine > Intertidal zone | place: USA... | reverse complement strand
CTGCAAGATATACTTGGTATAGGTGGAAACCTAAAAAGGCATTTACCACCTGAGAATGCCTCGGCCAAGTTCGCCAACGTCGCTGAGAAACAGGGCATCTCGCCTGTGCATATTCGCAGCTATTTGAAGGCCGTAGACGCTGCGCTGGATGAGACCATCATGCTCGGGCCAAAGCCTCGAGAGGCAGCGCGAGTAATGGATTACCGCAACAACAGGTACAGTAGTATGTGGTTCGACCGCCCGATGCGCAACGGTGGACAGACCGTGCTGCGCACGGATGACGCCTACGTGATGTTCAGCTACCGTAGTGAACCCCACGTCGCCCAATCCAACAATATGGGATATCACTTTCCTTACCCAGGGCTCTACCGAATCACTGCCGAAGGCGCCGGCTATCAAGCCAAGACCCACATCGGCTTCGGCTTATACAAGGCCAGTGACGAGCACGGTAACACCGAGTTGATTGGTAACTTTGAAATCAAGCCCGGCGAATCCCGCAAGATTGAACTCACCCAATATTTTGAACCGGGTGAATTCTTTTTTCCCGCAGGATTGAACCTGAACACGGCTCCGGACGGGAAAATGATTTACATGATGCGCGACAAGGGCGCACGCGGTTACAAGGGCGAAGGTCTCGCCATCAAGTGGCTGAAGATCGAGGGCCCACTGGAGGAAGAGTGGCCACCAACGCGTACCCGCAATTTGCTCACCGGCGTACAGGTCCCATGGCTACCGCAGCATCGCATCTACTGGACACAGCCCACCAAGGATCCCAAAGAGCACTTGCACGACATCATCAAGCGGATCGCGCCCAAGGCCTTCCGCCGGCCGGTAACGGACGCGGAAATCGAATCCTTCGTCTCTCTTGCAAAACCGCATCACCCCAAGGACCAACCGATGCATAAAATGGTTCGCGCCCCCCTGCGGGCCATGTTCAGTTCGCCACAGTTCCTCTTTCACGCCGGCCAACCCGGTCCGCTGGACGATCACGCACTGGCCAGCCGACTTTCGTATTTCCTTTGGAAGACATTGCCCGACGCCGAGTTAACCCGCCTTGCCACCGAAAAGAAACTCACCCAACCCAAGGTGCTCGCTGCGCAGGTTGAGCGCATGCTGGATGATCCGCGCTCGAACCGATTCATCAATGACTTTCTCGACGGTTGGTTGCACTTGAGCGACATCGACGCCACCACACCGGACCCAACCCTGTACCCTGAGTACGATAATGAATTGCGCCAAGCCATGCTCGCTGAAACACGCCTTTATCTACGCGAACTACTGGCGAAGAATCTGCCTGCCCGCAATTTCATCAAGTCTAACTTCACTTTCCTAAACCGTCGCCTCGCCCGGCATTACGGCATTGGAAAAATTCCTGGCGAAGAAATGCGGCGCGTGAAGCTTCCCGCCGACAGCCCGCGCGGCGGGCTGATGACGCAGTCCAGCATCCTGAAGGTCACCGCCAACGGAACACTTACCTCTCCGGTAAAACGCGGACACTGGGTACTAAACTCGCTCTTAGGCACACCACCCCAACCTCCACCGCCCACCATCAGCGCACTGGAACCGGACATCCGCGGAGCGGTAACCATCCGCGAAACACTCGCCAAGCATCGTGACGTCGCCAGTTGCGCCAGCTGCCATCAACACATCGATCCGCCTGGATTTGCACTGGAGAGCTTCGATCCGATCGGAGGATTTCGCCAACGCTATCGCACCACTGGTAAAGGTGACTGGCCCATAGAGCGGCACCTTGCGGCACACCACATGGGGCGCCCTCTCTACCGTTGGGGCCTCGACGTGGACGCCAGCGGTTCGACGGCTGGTGGAGAAAAATTTAGAGGTATCCGCCGCTTCCGCGATCTATTGTTAACCCAGGAAGAACAAGTGGCGCGCAACTTTGTGTCCCAACTGATCACCTATGCCACCGGAGCCGAGGTACAGTTTGCTGATCGTCCTGAAGTAGAACGCATACTCGCCAGCACTAAAAAGAGTGACTACCCTGTACGGGAGTTACTTCATGCCGTAGTGCAAAACCGATTATTTTTGAACAAATGAAACTAAACCGACGCACCTTTTTGCAAAACACCGGTGTGGCGATAGCATTGCCGTGGCTGGAATCAATGCAACCGGCGTGGGCCAAGGAGCAGGCACCACCGAAGCGGATGGTGTTTATCTGTAACACGCTGGGCTTACACGCGCCGGCGTTGTTTCCGAAAAAGACGGGGACCAACTACGAGCTGACCGATTACCTGAGTATCATCAAGGCTCACCGGAAAGATTTCACCCTCTTCTCCGGGCTTTCCCATCCGGGACAAGGTGGCGAACACCTTTGCGAGATGACTTGGCTCAGTGCCGCGCCCAATCCCGGTATGGATGGCTTCCAAAACTCGATCTCCGTGGACCAATACGCGGCCGGCAAGCTCGGCTACGTCACGCGGTTTCCGTCCGTGTCACTTAGCAGCAACAATACCAAAAAAAGCCAATCCTATACCAATAGCGGGGTTATGATTCCGGCTGAATACCGACCTTCACGCATGTTTGCGAAAATGTTTCTGAGCGGCAAACCGGAGGAGATTGCGCGGCAAAAACAAAAGCTCGCCGAGGGCCGCAGCGTGCTGGACGAGTTACTTGACCAAACTCGCGTGCTGCTCAAAACCGCACCGGCGGCTGACCGCGAACGGTTGCAGGAATATTTTGATTCGGTCCGTACCGCTGAGAATGATCTCGCCGAGGCACAGGCATGGATCGACCGCCCGAAACCTCAGGTTGAGGCCCAAGCGCCACTAGATATCTTTGACCAAACCGATCTCATTGGCCGTATTAGGCTGTTGCTTAATCTTGTCCCGCTCATCGTGCAGACCGATTCCTCGAGGGTTATCAGCATAGTCATCCAACACAACCATGGTATGCCGCAGATCGCCGGCGTTGAATCCGAGCACCATAATCTCTCCCATCATGGACGTGATCCCAAACGCATTGAGCAGCTGCTACGGATCGAGCGTGCCATTATGGGTTGTTTCGACGAATTCCTAACTGCTATGAAAACCAAGCGCGAGGCAGGCGGCACCTTACTCGATAACACGCTTACCTTGCTCGGCAGCAATCTTGGTAACGCTAGCGCGCATGACCCACGCAACAACCCTATCCTATTAGCCGGCGGCGGTCTCAAGCACGGCCGTTATCTCGCACACGATGCGAAAAACAACACCCCACTCTGCAATCTCTTTGTACATATGCTTAGCCAAATGAACATCAATACCGAAAAATTTGCCAGTAGCACCGGCGAACTGACTCTTTAATATGAAAAAAACTCTTCTCCTTTACGTAGCTTGGTCTGGATTCATTTTCAACACGCCCGCAGCGGATTTCCAAAAATCCAAATCTGAAAACTGGCATCAATGGCGTGGACCCAATGCCACAGGCGCTTCATCGACCGCGCAGCCACCGGTCACATGGAGCGAAAATAAAAACATTCAGTGGAAGGTATCCATTCCCGGGTACGGTAGCGGATCACCAATCGTTTGGGGCAATAAGGTTTTCCTGCTTACAGCCATCAATACCGGAAAAGTCGATCCATCCCTTCCCAAACCGGAAGACCAACCTAAGCGTATCTTCGGCATCACGCATCCGAACACTACATACGAATATGTCGTGCTTTGCTTGGATCGCATCACCGGAAAAACCCTTTGGCGGCGAGTTGCTACTAAAAAAATCCCGCATGAAGGTGCTCATGGCGATAATAACTTTGCCTCTGCCTCACCCACAACTGACGGCGAACGGCTCTATTGCTGGTTCGGATCCGCAGGTTTGTTTTGCTACAATCTTGATGGAAAAAAAATATGGGAACGCGACCTTGGAGAAACCGTTATGGGAGCCAGTCTTGGTGAAGGTTGCTCTCCTGTAATCCATAATGGTCGTCTAGTAATTGTGCGTGACCACGTACGCCAGTCCTACATTGAAGTATTGGATGCTAAAACCGGGAAAAGGCTCTGGAGAGAAAATCGGCAAAGCGGCAACGGTTGGTCCACTCCGGTGGTGGTAACGCACAGCGGAAAAACACAGATCATCACCACGGCCTCGGGCAAAGGTCGTGGCGGGCGACTCGTTGAGCCGGGTAAAGTCGTCAGCTACAACCTCCAGAGCGGTGAAATAATCTGGCAATGCGGTGGACTTACCGATAACGCCATTCCCTGCCCTGTCGTCGATGGAAATGCGGTGTATTGCATGACCGGCTACCAGGGTTTCTCGTTACTCGCGCTACCACTGTCAGCCAAAGGGGATATCACAGGTTCTGACAAAATCCTCTGGAGTAAAAAACGAGGTACTCCCTACGTCCCCTCCCCCGTACTTTACGACGGTTTGTTGTATTACAACCAATCCAGCCAGGCTCTTTTTTCCTGTACCGACGCCAAAACCGGGGAAACCTACATTGACCGAGAACGACTCAAGGGTCTAGCCAATGTCTACAGTTCCCCTGTAGCCGCCGCCGGTAAGATATACGTCACCGGCCGCAACGGTGCCACGCTGGTTCTCAAGCACGGCAAGAAACTAGAAACCTTAGCCACCAATAAACTTAATGACCGGTTGGACGCATCCCCTGTCCTGGCTGGCAACCAACTCTTCCTGCGCGGCCGCCAGTTTCTCTATTGCATTTGGGAGAAATAGAGTCCGCCACCCTTCTACTTCATCGCTGCCCTTGCATCGGCAAAAGCTTTGCCGATTTGGGCAAGGATTTTAGCGGAGCCGAGGTAGTGATAGGCGGCGTTCGAGGTGCCGACTTCTAAAATCTTGAGTTCCTTTTTCGTGAACAGTTTGGCGGTGAATTCAGCGATGGCTTTGTCGCGTTGTTCGCGGGTGAAGGTTTTGTCCTTGGATAACTCGCGGCGCTTGGCGTTGACTTTGCCCTTGCGGTCGACAAGCTCGGAGAGCTGGAGGTCCCAGTAATTTTCCGTGAACACGGCCGTGACGTTACCTTTGAATTCCGGCAGCTTGGCGGGCGCGGCCATGGCTTTTCGGAATTCGCCGTGGATACCGGCGTAGCGTTTTTGGTCCGGCCCGTACTTGGCGATCGGTCCGCCCGCACCCATCACACCGATGACGAACGGCAGCTTGGGCGCCTTCAAATCCCGCCGCACGTCGCGAATAAAATGCGCGAGGTTTTTGCTGTAGGCATCGTAGCTCCCCTGCTGGCCGCGCGTGGAATAAGTGCCGCCATCGACCATATCATTCCATCCTTGAAACCACACGAAGCCAGCCAGCTCGTAGCCAGCCTTCGCGTCGTACTTCGGATATACGCGCTTGATATCAGCCAGCACTTTGTTCACGTGCTCCAACATCAGCCGGTAATAAACACCCGTGCGCTCGGTCTTCTCCTTGCGCGCCTCGGCCACGTTCTTGCCGCGTTTTTTAAAATTTTCCAGCTGCTGTTCATTGAACTTATACAGCCCCGCACTGGGTGAACGAAAATCTGTGTTCAACGACTTGCCGCCCCAAGAGGTTTTGATCAAAAGGATTGGTTCGCCGATGTGCTTTTGCATAGTGATACCAAAGGTCAGCTCCGGCCCGATCTTTGGTTCACGACCGCCGGCTCCGTAGCCCACCGTCAGCCGCCCATGTTTCTCGCCCGATTCCAGCGAGGGTTCGATGGAAGAAATCCACACATCCTTCTGGAGCTTCGCGGTGCCATCCGCATTGCGAATCGCCTTGAGCAACGGCGCCGTTTCCGGATCCATGCCCAAGTGCTCCAGCGTCCGCTCGGCCGCGTGGCCCTGCATGTTGGACTGCCCCACAAGCAAATAGATTTTCAACGGCCCAGCCGAAGCAGGAAGAACCAACCCCATGAACAAGGCTGCCAAGATTTGGAAATGCGTTTTCATAATGTATTTTTGTTTTGGCTGTTTCAAATTGGTTGGCGCATTGTGTTGGTGCTGTTGTGAAGCCCGATTCACTTGTGAAGTTTCAGTGGAAGTTTCTGATTGTTCTCCCCAGCATAAACATCACCGGTGGCCTTGTTGGTCACACCATCCACCGTATTATTGACTTCGGCGGCGGTGAAATTGACATTACCAATGCTCAAGTTTCTTGTATCCCCAAAATTGATCGCCTTGAGGACATCTTTGAAATCGAGATCCGATTTACTTTTCAAGATGGCTGTTGACACCGTGCCATCCCCTTTTCCCTTTGATAGAATCAAGCCACCAAGATGGAGAGGGCCCTTGATTTGAATATCAATGTTGCCATCGGTGAGAGTAAAGGAGTGTTGAAGCACGCTCCCTTGGTTGAAGTTTCCACCTTGCTCTTTGAACATGTCATACGCTGCTCTCACCGTCTTCCCTTCGATCACGATATCCGCAGACCGTGATCGCCATCCTTCATAAAGCAGGAGTTGCAACGTATAGGTCCCATTGGGCACGGCAATATCCACATCCGGCGATCCGTGGATAGATGCCGCCAGAAGCTCCGGCAACTGAGGGGAAAGCCAACCGACAAGGTCAACGAGTTCCTGAGGCGAGATCACTGCATCAAGTCCAGCGGGCATGAGTGAATCCTTCATCACTGTCCGAGTCTTGATATTTGCCTTGGCCACATCTTTGCGAAGGCCTCCCGGGATACGCAGGCTCAGGACAGTTTTACTTTCACTGGTCACAAACCCGATGAGTTGGGTGCCATCTTTTAATGCAATGTTTACACCTTCGTATCCCAAGCTGATGCTTTGATTGGGCTTCAGTATAGCTTCAAAAAGTTGTTCAGAGCTCAGCTTGTTGCCGATATCCGATAGCTCAGGACCGAAGTCGAGCCCTTCGCCCTGCACAATATGGCAGGCAATGCAGCCGGCTTTTTGAAACACAGCCTTACCTTTGAAAGCGTTTGGCTTGGCCGTCAGTAGTAATTCAATCGGCCAACGCTTACCAGCGGGCATGAGAAGCTTTTGGTGCTGCGCCGCAAAACTGCGGGTATTCTGGCTGGGAGAAGCAGCGAGGCTCTGAATTGCCGGAGACATGAATTTGGTTGGCAATTTTTTCTGCTGTACCAATTGCATGAGCACTCCGGCCCCCGAAGAGCTCCGACCCAAGGCCTTAATGGCCAAAAGTCGTGATGGCACGGGCCGCGCCTCGTCCGTGGTGACAGTCCGCAGCATGGCTACTGACTGGTTATTGCCCACGAAACCAAGGGCTTTTATAAATGCTGTCGCCTGGTTTGGCTTGTTCAAGACGGCTGCAATACGGTGGCCTTCCTTGAATGCAAAGATTTGCTGGACTGCGCGAATGCCCGACTCCTTTTCCGGTGCAGCCTGCACCATGTCCATGAGGTGCTTTACCATGTCCTTCCGGTTGAAGCGGGCCACCATGTCCACAAAGGTGACCGTGCCCTTGCTGGCAAGTATGGCAGACTCCACTCGCTTCAAGACTTCAGGATGCTTCTCTAGAAATTTCGGAGTGGCACGTTGGAAGGCTTCCAAATAAGTCGCCAGATTATGTTTAGCATCACCCTCTAGCAAGGCGGTCAGTGCAGCTTCCTTTGGTTGGGTATCGTGAAAATCCAGCGCGCGCAGAAGGCGCGGATGTTCCGCCGCGGGCACACTGGGGTTCAAGAGAAACTTAGCGAGTAATGCCGACGCTTCGGGTGCGCGCGAACGCCATATAATATCGCGGCCGGCCCGAGAGTTCCAATCTTTACCGGTTTTCTTCAACCAGGCGTTGAGACAGGCGGTTTCCTTGCCTTTTTCACCGATGCCCAGCGCTTCCAAATACCATCGGTCTTTACCGTCGTATTGCGCAGCGAGTTCCGTCCAGAGTTGGACGGATTCTGCAGAAGTTAGCCGATGCAGGGAGACCGCACACTCGCGGCGAACCAGGGCAGACTTATCACGCACCAATTGCCTCACGACAGGTTCAACCGGCAACTGATGACGACGTGCGATGCGCAACCCTAGCGCACGAATGTTTTCGGACTCATCTCCCAATGCCAGCTCTATGGCTTTTGGGGCGCCATTCTTGATTGCGGCCAATGCCCACAGGGCGCGGGCCCAGAAGCGCGGGTTGTCATCACTCGCCATCGTTTCCAATGCAGACCGCGCACTCTCCTGCATTCCAATCAAGGCCGTCCATGCCTTATAGCGCGCCGACAAGTTTGGGCTCCGCAATGCCTTTGCCGCGCCTGCTGATGTTTTGAAATCATAGGTAGGCACCGCGTAGGCGTGCTTTGGAGGTGCCACACGGAAAATACGGCCAGCGTCATTGATGGTGCGGTGGCAGCAGTCCACCGGATCAAACCAGTCGGCGATGAAGAGCGATCCATCCGGGGCCACGGAGACATCCGAAGGTCGATAGTTGCGACCTACCGAGCTACGGACAATATCGACAATGGAAGCGGAATAACCGGCGCCGACCGGCTTTGCGGGGAACGCCCACACCACGTTGCGACCAGGCTCAGCGTGAATCATTTGCCCACGGAATGGTTCGGGCAATAGATCGCCTTCATACACTAAAATTCCGGTCGGTGCCCCCGAACCGGTGATAAGCAGGTTTGGAATCACACCCGGATCATTCTGATGCCACATACGCCGTTGCATGGTGGCCTCCATGTTGGTGCGCTTACTGTGGTAATCGGCTCCCGTCCGTTCATCGCGGTAGCCATAGTTGCCGTACTCCATCACAAAGTTCACGCGGCAGGAGCTCGACCCATTATCATTGTCCGACTGCCACATGGTGCCGAAAGAATCGACCGTTACCTCCCAGTTGTTACGGAAGTTATAGCCGAGCACTTCCACCCGACTGCCATCCAACTCGCAACGAATGACCATGCCTTCCTGATACGGTTGGCGGCTGTTGTTTACGGGATTCCCAAAAACATCCTTCACCAACGACCCATCTGCGCGCCACAACCCTGCGTTGAAGTTGCCGAAGTTAAAATAAAGCCGCCCATCGGGCCCAAACATCACGGCGTGAATCGCGTGGTCATGTTGGCCATTTACCGGATTCAAAACTTTTCCTGTGAAGAGCACCTTCTTCGCGTCCGCCTTGTCATCACCATCGGTGTCGGTGATCAAAAGAATCCTGTCCGACACGGAAACAATTGCCATGTTTCCGAGCACACAAACTCCGTGCACGCCATCAATATCCGGGTTCTGGTAAAAAACTGTTGTCTTGTCGGCTCGCCCATCGGCATTGCTGTCTTCAAGGATCAGAATACGGTCGCCCGCCTTACGGGTCTTCTTGCGATAGTTGAACGCCTCGGCCACCCACACGCGCCCGCGGTCATCCACATCGATGCTGGACGGGTTGGACAACTGCGCCTGGGTTGCAAACGGTCGAACGGCCAAACCCTTTGCCACAACAAACTGTTCGTTTGTCTTCTGAACCTCAGCAGCATTCACCGCTACCGAAAGAATCAAGGTCGAAAGTAGTGTTCTCATTTTTTGGTCTCCCCAGTCGTCGCGTGTTTGATCACGAAGTCGACTAGATTTTGGCTTTGGAACCAGCCGGGCCACATGTTGTGGCCCTGACCCTTGACGATCTCCAGTGTCATGGGGCCGCCCAGTTTATCGTAGCGTTCCTTGATGAGGGCGGAATTTTTGTCCAAAGGAACCGTGCCGTCTTTGTCTCCGTGAATGTGGAAGATGGGTACCTTCGCCTTGGCCAAGGGAGCCAAGCGATCGATGGGGTTGTGTTTAGTCAGTTGAGCCTCAAGTTGCTCGGCGGTTAAACCATACGCACCGCAGGCACGTTTTAGGCCGGGGTAGCTGGCAATATTACAAACCGGATAGATGCCGGTGATGCAGCGAACCTTATCGGGGTTTTCAACCGCCCAACAGTAAAGCATAAGCCCACCCCGGCTGCGGGCCAGAAGGCAGGCCTGTTTGGCCAGACCTCGTTTCTTGACCAAGTGTTCATGCAGAGCGGAGTATACCGCTCTTCCCTTCGGGCTGCCGTAGGATTCGCCGACATCCACGCCGGCAATGGCGATGCCCGCCTTGAGGAAGCGATCGAACATCCATTTCTCCGAACTGGCCGGTAGCCCGCGCAACGTTGGCGCATACCAAACCCATGGGATTGGTTTTGCCGCCTTGGGTTTGTCGGGCAGAATCAGGAACGCAGTATGCTTCTGAATGAGGAACACTTCACCCTTAAGAGGCAGTCGCTTTTCCGCCGCTTGAATCGGTATAACTACCGCAAAATAAAATACGGTCAATAAGCTGAAGAATCCATTCATTGAGGCGATGGCCATTTTAGACAAAAGCCCGCGGAAGATCGATCATTTTGCCTTCGCCGAACCGAACCCGACGCCTTTCACAAGTTGACAGACAGGAGATTCGCGCGGCGAATATCAGTTCGGAATCACCGCTTTCCCTACCTTGCGAGTAGCTCGGAAGTATCCCA
>Ga0315322_10004794_pt1 | contig 10385 bp, 8 predicted proteins | sample M110021515metaG_FD_203461 | JGI IMG/M metagenome (GOLD analysis project Ga0315322, IMG submission 203461) | Ammonia-oxidizing marine archaeal communities from Monterey Bay, California, United States - M1 100m 21515 | ecosystem: Environmental > Aquatic > Marine > Intertidal zone | place: USA... | reverse complement strand
AAGTGTTAATACATCCGCCTGGAGCTTCTCAATTTCTTTCAGTAAAGACTTGCTTTGCATAATTCGATGTTAATAGTATTCAAATTCGGTTCATTATCAAAATGATTTAATTGTTTTATTTGCTAAATGTCTGCAACAGTAATGCTCTTAATAATCATAGGTTATTTCGTCGTGCTTATGTCGGTGAGTTTGCTCACAAGTAGGGGGGCAGATAATGAATCATTTTTTATAGGTAACAGAAAGTCGCCTTGGTATTTAGTCGCATTTGGTATGATAGGAGCGTCTTTATCAGGAATTACTTTTGTTTCGGTAACCGGACAGCCAGATGGAAAATCCTTTGGATATATGCAAATGGTGTTCGGATATATAATTGGTTATCTGCTTATTGCCTATGTATTATTACCAATTTATTATAAATGGAATTACACCTCGATATACACGTATTTAAAAGACCGATTCGGTATTGTAAGCTATAAGACAGGTGCTTCTTTTTTCCTTGTTTCCAGAATTGCCGGTGCATCCGTGCGGCTACTGCTCGTAGCTGTTATTATGCATGAATTTATTTTCAAGGCTTTCGAAGTACCTTTTTGGCTTACAGTAACTATTTCTGTTTTGTTCATTTGGTTATATACATTTAAAGGAGGAATAAAGACCATTGTATGGACAGATACTTTGCAAACACTTTTTATGCTATTGGCTGCTGTAGTAACGTTTGTTTTTATCTCTGATTATTTCAATTTAAGTATCGGTGAGTTATCTGCAAAAATATTCGAACAGGAGCATTCTCAGATTTTCTTTAACGATTGGTTGCCCGCAAATAATTGGCTCAAACAACTTTTAGCTGGTGCGGTTGTTGCCTTTTGTATGACTGGATTAGATCAGGATATGATGCAAAAGAATTTGTCTTGTAAAGATTTAAAATCGGCTCAAAAAAACATGATTTCATTTTCGGTAGTATTGGTTTTTGCCAATTTGCTTTTTTTGATGCTTGGTTCTGCATTGCTCATGTATGCGCAAAATTCAGGTATTGAATTGCCCCGAACAGCCGGTGTTGTAAACGCGGATGAATTGTACCCAACAATTGCCTTAAACTCAGACTCAGGTCTAGGGGTCGGTGTCGCAGTATTGTTTGTACTTGGATTAGTGGCAGCTGCTTATTCAAGTGCGGATTCTGCACTAACTTCATTAACTACCTCTTTTTGTGTGGATTTTCTAAATATAAAAGAGAAAGAGAATGCTTCAAAAAAGCGAATAAGACTTTATGTTCATATTATTATGTCTCTAATCTTAATTATTGTGGCCCTTGTTTTAAGTACAGTTTTGGATAAGAGCGCTTTGTATAAAATTTTCTTTTTGGCATCGTTGACTTACGGACCGCTTCTTGGAATGTTTTCTTTTGGAATCATTACTAAGCGTCAAGTAAAAGACAAATTTGTGCCCTTAGTATGTCTGGTCGCACCTATATTGTGTTGGCTTCTTTCTTATTTTTCTGATCGTATTTTGGGTTCGTTTGCCTTGGGATCAGAGCTGCTTTTAATCAATGGAATATTGGTCTTTTTTGGCTTGCTGATGATATCCGAAAAATCAGTGAATACAGCATCTGTTTAAACAATAACTTATTTTATTAGCCTAATATTCTAGTCTCGAGGTGCTCTTTTTGTTCGGAGAACTCGATTTTCATTAAGCCGTCCCGATCAACTTCAGTCAGCCGAACATCCGCTGTTTGATTAATCATCAAAGAATTGAAAGGAGATTTAACTTTTACATAATTAGAAGTGAAGCCGAACATCATTCCATTTTCTTCTGAGCCTTCAAAAAGTACCACTTCATGCTGTTGTTGATTCTTTTCATAAAAAGCTCTTTTAAGCTTTGCAGAAAGCAATCTTAGAATTTTACTTCTTTCTTTTCGTTTTATGATTGGCACCGAACCTGCCATTCTAACTGCAGTCGTATTATTCCTTTCTGAATAGGTAAATACATGGAGGTAGGCAGGCTCCATTTCTTTAATGAACTCCACGGTCTTTAAAAACGCTGAATCTGTTTCGCCGGGATATCCTACAATAACATCCATTCCAATGCAACAATCGGGCATCAGCATTTTGATTTTTGATATCCTGTTTCGATAAAGCGCTGTTCCATATCTTCTTCTCATAGACTGCAGCAACTCGTCTGATCCGCTTTGAAGTGGTATATGAAAGTGAGGCACAAATTTATCAGACTTGGCAACGAATTCTATTATTGAATCAGTGAGTAAATTGGGCTCAATAGACGAAATCCGATATCTTTCAATATCAACTATTGAGTCTAGCTCTTTAATAAGTCCCAGGAAGTTTTCATTTTTTTCTTTACCAAAATCTCCAATGTTTACTCCGGTCAACACGACTTCTTTTGCGCCAATTTTCGCAACAGCTTTCGCCTCTATCATGGTTTTTTCTATGCTGGCGCTTCTGCTTCTTCCTCTTGCTAATGGTATGGTGCAAAATGAACAGAAGTAATCGCAACCATCCTGTACTTTAAGGAAAGTTCTTGTTCTATCACCTGAACTATATGATGGGTGAAATTCTTTTGTTTCTTTAATGGGCTCGTAAATGGCTACCGCATGTTCTTTTTTATCGATTGATTCTAAGTGCTCTAAAATGTTGAATTTTTCGTTAGCACCTAGAACAAGATCAACACCGGGTATTGACGCAATTTCTTTTGGTTTTAATTGTGCGTAACAGCCAATAATAATAATGAATGCTTTTGGATTGATGTTAAGCGCCTTTCTTGCAAGTTGTCGGCATTTCTTATCTGCATTATCTGTTACTGAACAGGTATTAATAACGAAGATATCAGGAATGTCTTCAAAGCTTACTTTAGCATATCCAGCACTTTCAAAATCCCTAGCAATAGCAGATGATTCTGAAAAATTCAACTTACATCCCAACGTATGAAAGGCTACTTTTTTGTACTGACTCATTTCTCTGCAAAAGTAATGTATTTATACATTTTTGTAGTAATAACGAGTGTAGATGTGGAAAATTCTGTGAGTAACATACTTTGGGTTATTGAGATATGACATAATAAAGAAGTTATTTTGGTTTAAAATAGTAATTATGCGAGTTTTTTGGCTTCTTCTAATTGGTGTATTTTTACACTCCTGCGGTAGTATAGACGAAGAAGATATTAATGCGAACAAAACAGTTTTTCGTTACAATGAGGCAGCTGGAATCTCTAAGCTTGATCCTGCTAGAACGACTAGTTTTGAAGATATTATTGCCATTGGACACGTATTTGAAGGTTTAGTTGCATTGAATGAAGAGATGATTGTAGTTCCTTCCATCGCTTCTGATTGGGATATTTCTGAGGATGGTAGAAAATATACTTTTTACTTGCGAAATGACGTGTACTTTCATGATGACAAATGTTTCGCGGCTTCTGAGGGAAGACGGGTTGTAGCGAGTGACTTTGAATATAGTTTCTTTAGAATTGTGGACCCATCACAGCCGTCGCCAGGTAAATACATTTTCGATAATGCTGATAAGAGCGAGGAAAGTAATTATATTGGTTTTAAGGCTATCGATGACAGAACTTTTTGTATTTATTTAAAGAGACCTCAACCTTCTTTTCTTAATATGCTGTGTTTAAAGCATTGTTCAGTTGTTCCCTATGAGGCAATAGATTTGTATGGGGAAGATTTTAGAGCTAATCCAGTGGGGACAGGGCCATTTAAGTTTGCTTTTTGGAATGAAGATGTAAAGCTGGTTCTTCTTAAAAATGACGAATACTGGGACAGGAGTGAAAATGGAGATACGTTACCGTATTTAGATGCGATTACAATTACTTTTTTACCAGACAGGCATCAAGAATACATGCAATTTAAATTAGGAAAGTACGAAATGATTTCCGGTTTAGACCAAAGCTTTCAGGAGACATTACTTACTGATTTTGGCGAATTAAAAGAGTCTCTAGATAGCACGATGACATTCACAAAGCTTCCCTGGCTTAAAACAGATTACTTAGGATTTTTGGTAGATACAACCAAGAAGGTCGCAAAAAACAGTCCTTTAAGTAATCGCTTAGTTAGACAAGCAGTTAATTATGCCTTAGATCGAGATGAACTGGTTACTTATATGCGCAAGAATATTGGAAAAGGGGCTAGCAGAGGCTTTTTACCTAGAGGAATGCCAGGGTTTGATCAATTGACTGTTGCGCGAAATGAGTTCGACCCGGAAAAGTCCAGAGAGTTATTAAGAAAAGCGGGATATGCCGGCGAGCCCATAAAACTGATAGTTGCCAATCAGTATAAGCAAATGTGTAACTACATTCAGCGTAAATTAAAAGAGGTGGGTTTAGATGTGCAAGTTGATGCGGTGTCGAAATCTGTTCATCGAAAAGATATGGCCACTTTTCAAGCTAATTTTTTCCTTAAAAATTGGACGGCTGATTATCCCGACCCTACTAACTTTTACCAACTTTTCTACAGTAATAATTTTGCTCCAGAAAACGGGCCAAATTATACGCATTTTAACAACAAGAAATACGATCAATGTTTTGAACGTTTATTGGAAGAGACCAACGATTCTGTTAAATGGTCTTTGTGTAATCAGCTGGAAGCCATTTTGGTAGAAGATGCCCCTATAATTCCATTATTTTATGATGAGACTGTGCGTTTTTTTTCTCCGCGCGTAACAGGAATCAAGGCCAATTCTATGAATCAATTGGATTTGTCTGAAGTTAAAATGAACAACTAATATTCAATAACGGTACTGATTGCTCTGTGATCGGATAATTGTTCTTTATGTGTTCTAAATTTAAAGGAATTAAAGTCCTTAGAATGCAATATGTAATCAATTCTTATCATTGGAAATGAACAGTAGGTTCCAGCCGTTCCATTGGCACTCAATGTAAAGGCATCACTGAAATTTTTTGTGAGGCATTGGTAATTGTAGGAAACGGGTGTGTCATTAAAATCACCACATAGAACGAGTGGATGAGGTGAGTTGTTGGCGTGTTTTAAAAGTAAATGCGTTTGAACCGATCTTTTTTTGTAGGCATTACTTAACCTATAAAATATTTGCGAATTATTGTTTGATTTTTGATGTGGCCAAGTTTTATAATTGCCATCTGCGCCAATAGCTTCGTAGTCTGCTTGAGAAAATCTAGCGGACCCAATGTGTGCATTATAGATTCGAACGGTATCCTCATTTATTTTAAGGTCGGAGTACAGAAAACTGTTGCTTTTATCATTCTTAAACTTTATGTGAGCGTGATCAATAATGGGGAATTTACTCATGGTAATCAGCCCGAAAAATTGATTTTGTTTTAAATTGACTGTGTACCCTTCTGCAAAATTTTTAGCTTTTAGGAATTGTATAAGGGTATCTCGTGTTGGAAATTGCCAACCACTGGTCTCGTTTTGATGATAAAATTCTTGAAAACAAATAACATCTGGATCTTCTTTAGATAGAAAGTCAAAGATTTGGTTTCTCGTTTGTTTGTTTTGTGTCCAATTGTATAAATCGAACAGGCGGACATTATAGCTCATGATGGTAAACTCTGTGGATTTATTAGGATCGTTCCTGTTTGTAATAGTGAATTGTACAAAATGACTGAGATGCGAATATCCAATTAGAATGGTTATTAAGGAGAGTAAAAACAGTTTTTTTCTTTTGAAAATCCAGTAGACCAAAAAGAATGTATTTGCGAATAAAAACGCCGGATATAGCAAACCGAAAAATGCAAACAGAGAAATTTTTGCAGGGCTAATAAAGGTTGAAGTATAGGCCAGTATCAATCCGACAATACAGAAAAGGTTAATGATGGCAAAAAACCGATTTAGGCGTGAAAGTGCTTTATAACCTTTTTCCTTCATTGAATAAATAGTCTTTCTCAGCTTTAGAGAGAGACTCGTAACCTGACCTTTTGATTTTATCTAAAATAGCATCAATCTTAGCTTGCCGATCAACCTTTTGAACGTTGTAATCAGCGTCTGTCTTGGTTTTGGCCCCTTTGCTCTTATTTTTTGGTTTAAAATCTTTGTTTCGATATTTAACCTTCATTTTGCCTCTAGGGTTACTTTTACCTGTAAATAATACTGTTATTCTATTTAAAATCCGAGTGAACCAACTTAATATATCCTTGCCGTCCTGCTTCAATTTTACGGCCAAATATCCAAAAGCTAATCCCGCAACATGGGCTACGCTACCTCCCAAATTATTGCTAAAAGTTGAAATCGTTGAAAGGTCGATCAGAACATAGATTCCTGCAATTAGAATTAATGGAGGCTGGACAATAAGCATATTGAATCGCATCATGGGAGCATAGGCCACAGATGCGCCTAAAATTCCCATTACACAGCCTGATGCACCTACTATACTGGAACCTACTAAACTCCCTTCAAAAATCCCTAAAACATGTAAAAGATTAAAAAAAACTACGTAAACAAGAAAACCCATAATTCCACTTAGAAGGAAAGTGGCCGTATAATCTTTATCGGACATAAATTGCGATAATACCCTACCAAAAAAATAAATACCAATCATGTTGCCAAAAAAGTGACGGGGACCATCATGAATGAGTATATTGGTAAATAGGGTCCATGGTTTAAAAAACAGGCTGGGTAAGTGAGCAGTGCCAGCTAGCCAGCTCAAATTTTCTTGGATCGACAAACCTTGTCTATTGATACTTACAACAATAAAATTTAGGATAAGTGTTACAACAAAAATGACAGCAAAAATCATGATGGTTTTAATGGAAATACCACCGGTTTGATAAATTCTTTTTATATCGTCACTGAATGCCATTTAATAGAATTTGGATTTATTTTTCTGCCAGATCAATAACATAATCAGCCCTATTAAGGCTCCGCCAATGTGAGCGAAATGCGCTATGCTGTCTCCCTGACTTCCAAATGCTTGATATCCCAGATAAATTTCTAGACCGCCATACATCAGCACAAACCATTTGGCTTTTATGGGGATTGGAGGAAATAATAGCATGAGTTCTGTGTTAGGAAACAGCCATGCAAAAGCAGCCAGTAATCCAAAAATAGCTCCAGACGCGCCAACTAGAGGTGTGTTTTCCGTGCCGTAAAGAATTTTCAATGTTGCTTCTGGCCAATTAGTATAAACTTCTCCTGTCTTGGTATAAATTGCTAATTGATCATTGGAAAGCATTTCTAAATAGGGTTGAATTTCAACCATTGTGACAACGTTATGTAATATATAAGATCCTAATCCGCAGATTAAATAATACAATAGGAATCGTTTTGGTCCCCAAACCCGCTCAATTTGACTGCCAAACATGACCAATGCAAACATGTTGAAAAGGATGTGCATTAACCCCCTGTTGTCATGCATAAACATGTGCGTGATAATTTGATAGGGCTCAAAGTTCTCAGAGCCCCAATAATAGGCGCCTAGAATACTATTTAAATTTAATTGCTGGCTTGAAAAAACAAAGTTGGCCACCATGAGAACAACATTAATCAAGAGTAAGTTCTTGACAACGGGGGGCATGTTTCTAAAAATGTTCTGTAGCATTATTTATAAGTCAAATTTCTTTTCAAATTCCTCTAATGGAACATTGACTGTAGTCGGTTTCCCGACAGGAGAATAAAAAGGTTGTTCACAAGCAAATAACTCATCTATTAAGTTTTGCATTTCTAAAACAGAAAGTGATCGTCCACCTTTTATACACTCTGCTTTTGCCATACTTCGCGCCAGCTTTTCTTCAAAACGAATACTTATTTGATCTTCGTCCGCAAGACTGGATAGTATAAGCTCAAAAGCATGTTGTAAGTTCATTTCATTCATCACAGATGGAATAGCATTAATAATGATAGATCCTTGTCCAAATTCTGATATATCAAATCCCATTCCATTTAGCTGTTTACTGACAGATTGTAGCAAGGCAATGTCTTGATTGCTCAATTCGATGGTAATGGGAAATAGCACCTGCTGAGCACTTATTGCATTATTTGCAATTTTTTGAATATATCTCTCAAACAAGATTCTTTCATGCGCCTTTTGTTGGTCAATCAGAATAAATCCTGATTTAATGTGATTGATAATGTACTTTTTATGCAGCTGATAGGGTAGACGTTGCTCTTCTACCTCCATTAATTCTTCTTTATCATTAACAACATCGGGCGAGTCATTGGTATTTTTATACATGTTCTCGAGTGCCAGGATGTCAGAAGAGCTGGCCTTTTTTGCTTTAAATTCTGATTGTGCAGAAGAAAGGTGAAAAGGATTGTAGTCAGGATCTCCTTTTACATTCGGCGGGGAAATGGTTCTGTCTTTTGGTAATGGAGTTATTTCGAAGCTGGTTTCCTGTTCAAAATCTAGTGTTGGTGCGATGTTGTATCGACCCAGAGATTGTTTGGAAGCAGAACGAAGAATAGCATAGATAGCTCGTTCGTCTTCAAATTTAATTTCCGTTTTTGTTGGGTGAATATTAACATCAATTGTTGCAGGATCAACCGTTAAATAAATAAAATAAGAAGGGTGTTGGTCTGGTGCAATCAGTTCTTCATATGCTTTTACAACAGCATGATTGAGATACGGACTTTTTATAAATCGATTATTAACAAAGAAATATTGCTCTCCTCTGGTTTTCCTTGCTGCTTCTGGCTTACCAATAAACCCACTTACTTTGATAATCGTCGTGTCTTCTTCAATGGGAACCAATTTCTCGTTGTAATTTTTACCCATTATCGCAACGATACGTTGTCGAAGACTCTGACCGATCACATTATGGATTTCGTTACCATTGTGATGTAATTTCATTCCGATTTCTGGATGGCTTAGAGCAACACGCAGAAATTCTTCAATTACACGCCTTAATTCGGCAGCATTTGATTTGAGAAAATTTCTTCTTGCAGGAACATTGTAAAAGAGGTTTTTAACCTGAATGTTAGTTCCATTAAGAGTGGGGCAGGGTTCATTCAATTTGATTTCTGAACCTTCGATAATTAATCGGGTACCTAATTCTTCATTTGTTGTTCGAGATTTAACCTCAACTTGAGCTACTGCTGCAATGGATGACATTGCCTCACCTCTAAATCCTTTAGTCTGAATTGAAAAAAGATCGTCTACCGACTTAATTTTGGAAGTAGCGTGTTTTTCAAAACACATTTTAGAATCTGTTGGATTCATTCCAATTCCATCATCAATGACTTGTATTAGCGTACGTCCGGCATCTTTAAGAATGACTTGAACGTTTTTAGCTTTTGCATCCACCGCATTTTCTAACAACTCTTTTACAACAGAGGCTGGTCGCTGCACAACTTCTCCAGCTGCAATTTGGCTGGCAACGTGATCCGGGAGTAACTTAATGACATCTGGCATAGATTATCCGCCTAATTTTTCAAAGGTCGAAGAAATCGCATCAATATTCTTATAAAGATAAACGAACGTCGCAGTGAGAATCGCTAAGATAATTAGTAATCTAAGATTACTTTTAGTTCTCGCCTTTGCTATTTGTTTTTTCTTCCAATCGATATCCGTCTTATTTCTGAAGTTCATTTCTCGACGAACTCTTTCCCCTTCCTCTCTACCTTTTTCTTGTTCAATTTCATGGACTCTTCGCATCAATCGTTCCTTGTCCTCATCGTAGTATCGAGTAGCAAGATTGAAAGACTTTGGTCTTCGGATTTTAAATAATCCTATTCCTTCTTTAAGAATCATAACACAAATTTAAGAATCTATCTACATAACCGAAGGTAGAATCAAAATATTGTGGGCACGGTTGTTGACGAATAATAAGAAAAGTGACACTATTCACAATGGCTTTAGGATAAGATGATAGAAAGCCTGAATTAGATAAACGGGATTAAGGTAATTTTAATTGAAAGAAGGGAGGTTATGCGGTACGTATTCGGAGTAATAGCAATATTTATGCTTAATGTGTCATTTGCTGGTGGCCCATTAATCGTCGGGAGTAATACGGATAATCCCTCAAAATCTTGGGCGGATAGTGTAGTCAGAAAGATGTCTTTGGACGAAAAAATTGGTCAGCTATTCATGATTGCTGCTTACTCAAACCGGGATGAACAGCATCGCCAAAAAATCACAAATCTGATAGAAGAGTACCACATTGGTGGATTAATCTTCTTTCAAGGTGGACCAGCACGTCAAATTGATTTAACCAATTTCTATCAGTCTAAAAGTAAAGTGCCTTTGATGATTGGTATCGACGCGGAGTGGGGCTTAAAGATGCGACTAGACTCTACATTTAAGTTTCCTAAACAAATGACACTTGGTGCCATGCAGGAGGATACTTTGGTATATCAAATGGGAATGGAAATTGCTAATCATTGTAAACGAATTGGTGTACACGTTAATTTTGCGCCCGTGCTGGATGTTAATAACAATCCTAACAACCCAGTCATCAATTACCGT
>Ga0315322_10004791_pt1 | contig 10386 bp, 12 predicted proteins | sample M110021515metaG_FD_203461 | JGI IMG/M metagenome (GOLD analysis project Ga0315322, IMG submission 203461) | Ammonia-oxidizing marine archaeal communities from Monterey Bay, California, United States - M1 100m 21515 | ecosystem: Environmental > Aquatic > Marine > Intertidal zone | place: USA... | reverse complement strand
AAATGTAAAAGTGATTTTTCAAGTTTCATTTAATTTATTAAAATGAAACTCAAAATTAAAGTTGTAGCTCAAAACGCGGTTGTTCCCTCTAAAGCTGGACCAGAAGAAGTAGGATATGACTTGACTGCTATTTCGTTTGTCAAAAAGCTTAACCCATTTACATTCATGTATGATACCGGTATTCAAGTAAAACCTCCCCCTGGATATTATGCAGAGATCGTACCTAGAAGTTCAATTGTGAAAAGTGGTTTTGTTCTAGCTAATAGTATAGGTGTCATTGATCCAACATATCGAGGAACACTTAAAATTGTCCTAACAGATGTTGATTCTAAGACCCGATTGATGCAGAATTCTAATCATCATAGCCAGATTGTTGGTAGGCCATTGACGTGTCCTTTCTCGTTGTGTCAACTTGTTCTTCGAAAATTAGAACACTTCCCGATTGAAGTGGTGGAAGAACTGGATGATACAAATAGAGGCGAAGGGGGATTTGGAAGCACAAATAAATGAATTGAATTTTAATATATGAAATATCATATTAAAATGGAACTTGATTTCAATAATATTATTAATAAGAGAGTCAGGTACGAGGTTCTCGCTATTCTCGGAATTAGAAATATGACCAATTTTAAATCGTTTGATCCAGGAAAAGTGTTATTAGAACACGTTGAAATAGAAATAAATAATCATAATAATCATGTTAAAGATGTTGTGTATCTGAGACTATTAGATGGTAATAAAACGTCTAAGTATATTAAGTTTACTTTTCCAAGCGAGTACCCTTTCAGACCACCCTTGATAGAAGTAGAGAGTACGATTTATGAGCAATTATTAAAAGAACTAAGTTTTGTTGCTTTAGGGAATTTCATTCCTCATAACAGATGTCTATGTTGTGAAGCGATTACTTGTAAAAACAAATGGGGTCCGGCATTAAATATGCACTCCCTGGTAAAAGAAGTTCGGGGTTCTATAGAATTAGTGACCAACATGTCAACTATGGTCATTGTAGGCAAAATATTAGATAAACACGTCGGTAGCTATGTACCTATCGATACTTATCTGCTCCCTGAAGAATACACAGGAATGAAACATCAATTCTGGAAAAAATATTTTGCTTAATATACTTTTCAAACAAATTAAGTATGAAAAGTTTTTATAATAAAATGGACATTGTACAACTTTTTTGTGATGCTTTGCATACTACTCCGAAGTTAGAAAATTTTAAGACTGCTAAAATCCACAAAGCCGAAAAACAACATCTTAAGTACATTACTGAGTTATTTGATCAGCTCCCATATCGCGTGCAGCGTATTGCAATCAATGAATCTTTAAAAAATCTGTTAATACCGAAAGGAAAGACAAAGGAGCAACTAGGACTTGCTTACGCAGTGATGCAGATCATAATTAAAGATACAAAAAGCAACAGAACAAAACCTCAGTGGAAAAAAGTCTTACCCCGATTAAATGTCATTCGTAGATTGTTTGACAAACAAGAAAAAGCTTATCGGGAAATGGTAACTGAAGTTGAAGCAACAGAAAAACCGAAAGTCAAGGTAAGTAAAAAGGTAAGTAGAAAGAGCGCTTCTCGTAAGAAACCAAGTAAGAAAAGTAGAGCTAAACGTAAAAGAGCCGCGTCGAGAAAAAGAAAGAGTCCTGCTAAAAAACGCAAGAAGCCAGCGAAGAGCTCTCGTCGTAAGAAATACAACAAGGAATTTCAGACCAAAGAAGAATTAAATGAACACGATCCGTTGATGTTGTATTACAAGTCGTTATATCGGGAAAAACCAAAATCCGAGACATCAATTATGTGGTTGACCAAATTCGGTGTATTTGACGGCAAAGAGCGTGACGAATTGGTAGCAAAATTTGAAAAGATTAAGAAGAAAAAGTAGTTTTAACGAATAGTGTTTCCTAGAAAATGGAAGAAGAAAAAACGAAAACTAGTTTGACTACTTATACATATCTGTACAACTGTCAGAGATGGTGGGGTGTTGTCAGCGGCGTGAGAAATTTAGCTCACGATGGCAAAGAAGCAGATGTAATACAAACGGCAACCGAGATTGCTGAAACCTTGTCTGGTTCGCAGACTTGCGAGGTCAGTCTGTTACAAAAATTTCAGATGAGCGTTCAATTAAGTGAACCTTATCCAGCTTTGGTACAATTTCCGCTTTCTACCGCAGAAACGAAATAAATTTTCTAGATTCTCATTTAGTATTAAATGAGAATGTATATCATTGTTAATAGTGATCTTAAATTATCAACAGGAAAGTTATGTGCCCAAGTAGGCCACGCAGTTCAAGATGTTGTTATAAGTTGTAGAGGGAATAAAAAGCGGTGGAACTCTTATAAAAATAATGGGTCTGCCAAGATCGTTCTCAAGGCCGATCAGCAGATTTTTGATGAACTATTGAGGTGTTCTTGTAAGAAAGTTGTGGTTGTTGACTCTGGAAAAACAGAAGTTCCAGAAGGAACAATCACAACGATTGTATTCCCACCAATGTATGAGAGCGAAGTTCCTGGAATCATTAAAGGGTTGAAGTTATTGTGACCACACTGAAATTGAAAAAACAGACCAACTAGTGTATAAGATAGGATGAATGGTCATACAAGAAAACAAAAAACAAAAAAGAATAAAAAAATAGCGGCGCTGCCGCTGGTCGCAATCGATTTTAACGGTGAAGTTAAATCGTCTGTAGAAGAGGACATAGCTTTTTACGGAATCCTTCCTCTAGGAGAATTGACACGAGATAAGAATCTCTTCAAGCCAGGAAGTCCCGTTAGCGACAAAAAAATAAGAATAATCCCCGTTGGGGACGCCAAACCAACAAACATTACGTGGAGCTGGTGTTTTTATGACATACATAAAAAGATGCTTAGCGAACTTGTAAATTTTGTGTCGCGACAGGGACTCGGCAATGTACATCAGTTCGGTATCCTCTGTGTTGGCTATGAACAGAAAGGTAAGTTTGACATGCAGCTTGGAGTCACTGGTGGCGTTGATGCCGGTGAAGAAGCCGCAACAGCTCGAAATCGCGAGATCTTAGAGGAGACTGGTCAAGCGACTACTTGGAGCTGGGGTCGTACGTGTCAGGACACACAACGAAAAAGGTGGGGTGAAATCGATTGGACCGGTTATATTGTGGGTCTAGGCGGTGCTGACAGCATCTGGAGTCGTTATCATATCGCTAGGTGGAACCAAGGCTGTGTCTGTAGCCTCGAGGCAATCGTTGACGGCTGGGAGTGCTGTGCTTCTGGTTATGGAAAGTGTGCTCCTCAAGATTACGAGATGAAAGAATAGTGATATTTGTCATTGTTATTTAAAAAATAACAATGAGGTGATGAAATCACCAAAAAAGAAAAAAAGCCGCGAGAAAAACGCGGAAATTGATTTTCCTGACCGGGAGATCTTAAAATTGAGGATCTTCGGCGAGAGGATCTCGGGGTTGTGCGATGACTTGGTGCGCACAACGTGATTGGGAGTGGGGATTGGATGAGTTTTATTACTTGTCCAATCATGGGACCCAATCAAATTCATATATTCATGTGAATGAAAAACATTGCAACGCGATGGGTGAGTATGACATGCTTGGCCTCCCTCCGGGAGACAACAAGTTAGTTAGCAGATTAAAAGTTCGGTTGGACTTGGTGCTTTATGCATTTATCTGTTTTTCCCCTAGTTGATATAAGGTTCCCCAAAAACAACGCTTATCGTAGATATCGGCCTGTCAGCCGAGGTTTATGGTAAGATACCTTATATTGTTTTATCCTCATTGTATGTGAAAATAGTTAGTGATTTTGTAGCTTAGTGCGAAGGAGTGTCGTACTTGTGCATTTTTAGCAAGCTTTCAAGACCGTTTCCGCTCACTTTCCTGGAGAAGTTATCTTTTTAATTTCAAAACTCTCCACAGTGTCTGATTGAGTATAGCCGCCCCTTGAATTGTTTCGTTATCATAGTGTACGAGTGGAGCATAAGAGCAAAATTTAACTATTGGATCATTACAGTGTCGCTTAGAAGGCGTATGGGTAAAGTCACTTCAGTTTGGTCGCTGTTCGTGATGAGTTGCGCGTAACATCTATCGCAAGCGTAATGTTTTGACAACATGACTATATCAAAAAATATAAAATTATAAAAATGAGTAGAAGGGATTAGCTGTCCTTCAAAAAAAATCCTTTAAGGTAATCATGGAAAAGTCTCTTATCAACAAAATCGGAAACACCACAACCACCGCGACTGACACTCGCAAAAAAACCACCAAGCCGCGCCGCCGGTTTGGACTCACGTGCTCGCAGAAACGTCAACGAGCCAAGTGGGCCAAGATCAACGAAAAACGCCGCGCCGAGGCCGGCCTCTCCAAGACAGCTCGTAAAGCCAAAAACAAAGCCGCCGAAGCCCGCATCGCCACACACAAAACCGAAGTCGCCGCCGCACGCCGAGCACACAGAAATGCCAAACTCGGCATCGTCGAAGAAGCAGTTGTTGTCGAGGAAGCTGACGAAGAGTTGAAACCACTCATCGCCGGTCTCTTTACACTTCTAAACATCTCTTCCACCGCACCCAACAAGGCGCTCAACGCCGGACTCGGCACTTTCGCTTACGAGCAACTTGTCGAGATCTGCACCAAGGCCATGCCCGGCCCTATGGGACGCACCTACGCCGGCCGCTTCAACAAGGTCGGTTTTGTCTCCACCACAGTTTTCACCGAAACCAGTAAAACTACTCGCAAGGCCATGCTTCTCTCCAAGCTTAGCGACTCTTTTGTCGAGAAGCACCAAACGGCCTTACAAGCCAAGATCGCCGCGATCGAACGCGCTGTAAAACCAGTCGCTAAAAAAGTCGTCAAAGCACCGGGACCTGTCAAGCTCGCCAGACGGGAAAACGTGGAGAAGACAAAGATGGTCGCCGCCATGATCGGAGTGACCGCGCCAGCGGAAATTGATTCTTTGGAGTCGTCTGTCGTTAAGTTGGGGATGAACAACAATAACGATAACGATATCACAAAGAATAATAACGAGGAATGGCATAACGGATGTGGAGGTGATGGAGCTTGGTCTGACGACGAAACTCCAGAGACCTGGGACTCGGGTAGCGAGTCCGAACCGGAGGAGGAGGTGGTCGAGAAGCGCAGTTTGCGCGCTCCCACTTCAAAGCAGGTGGCGCGGGTCAATGCACAACGCGATGGTGGAGCTAAAGTTGCTGGTTTGGGCATGAAGCAACTCGAGGCTCTCCAACGCATGGCAGAGAACAGACCTGGGATCGAGGAGTGCCACGTCGATCTTGTCGGTAAGAGTAGCTGGGCCGTTGCCAAGCCAGCTGCTGTCAAGGTGGAGGTTGAAAAACCAAAACCAAAACAGCGCGCTCTTATCAAGAGAACGAAGAAGAAGAAAAAGATCTTCAAGAAGTTCTTGGCCTCGCTCCAGTCGGTTGCCGAACCGGTTGTTGAGCAGGTTGTAGCGGAGAAGAAGGAGGAGAAGGCGGAGGCGGACATCGACATGGACGATTTGGAGAGCAGCGACGACGAAGATGCTCTCATGGCTTTCGCCAAAATCGCGAAGCCAGTCGCGAAGAAAAAGCCAGTCGCGAAGAAGAAGCCAGTCGCGAAGAAGAAGGTGGAGGAAAAGGTCAGCGAGGCAACATCAGCGGAGATGGAAGCTATTGCCAAGATTCAGCAAGCCGAGAATCTTGCTATCTCCCAGGCTGTGGCTTTCAAGCCGCAAAAGGTGGCCGAGAAGAAAGCAGACTTCCCGGAACTTGGCAGCTTCCCGAAGTTGGACGCGGCTATTGCTACTGGTCGTGTTACCACGCAACGTGGCCAGCCTGGTAAGGGCAAAAAGGCCATGCGTCGTCGCGCTCACGGAGTTGACGTGACTCACTTGTTTTTCGCCGGACGCCAGGAAGCCAAACAGGAAGCAGTACGCGACGCCAAACAGGCACAGGAAGCTGTCAAGGAAGTCAAGGTCGCCGAGAACGCTCGCCGAACCGACATCTTGAAGATGATGGAAGCTAGACAAAGCGAAGACGCGCGGGTCAAAGCTTTGGCTAACAAGCCACTTCACTTCACTCGTAGGTGCCGCGGTGCTTTCAACATGGCCACCGGGCAGTGGAAGAAAAAGGCCGATTGCACGCACCCGAGGTGCCTTTTCGCGCACTCGCAAGAACAGCTCATCAAAGCTCTTCGTGGGTGCATCTGCACTTTCGATGGAGGCAAAGGTAAGTGCCGCAAGCCAGCGACTTGCACCTTTTTGCACACTGTGCGTGCAACAGAAGATTCGTGCGGCAAGTCTTCTTATTTGTGCAAGTGTCCTCGACGCGCAGAGACCGACGAGGAGTACAAGGCACGTACCGGGTTTGCTTTGGGCGAGTTTCGCGACCGCCGCAGCAAGGGTAACTTGACCAGAGCGCCAACTCGCGTATCCAGACGCACTATGCCATCTCAAACACGACGACCGGTAAACAGACAAACTGGCTTCAGATCGAGACAGTGCAGTGGACCCAACCGCGCTACCCTCAAGGTGACGGGTACCATGTCTTTTGCCACCATCACGGCGCGAGCCAAGGAGAAGAAGAAAGCAAACCCTACCCTCAAGGACAGCGAAGGTTTCACCATCGATCCCCGCAGGTACAGGGATGGTTCGAAGAAAGTCGTAGCTTCCATTACCAAGGTGCAAGCGATCTTTAGGGGCAACAAGAAACGAGTCGGGTTTTCGGATCGCCTCGTGGCTTTCCGTCAAGAGCGCGCGGAAATTGCAAGGGAGCAAGCCATGCGAAAAGCAGCAGAGGAGCACGAGAAGCGAGCGCGGGCCAAACAGTCTTCCGGCTTTAACTGGAAGCCGACTCCCAAGGTGGTGAAAGTGGCCAAGCCGGAAGTGAAAGCTTCGGTTCACACTATCACTACTCTTCTTTCGGAGTTTCGCCTCAACGCGGAAGTCGCGGCAAAGTTGGCGGAGATCGGCGCGGAAGACGTGGCAGACCTCAAGGACATGGAGACGGAAGACGTGGGAGACTTGGGGTTGAAAAAGCTCGAACAGAAACGGTTCTTGAAGCTTCTCGACTTCATCAAAGCTTGAATGAATCAAGCTCGTAGTCTTTGGATGACTATGACATAAAAAAGCACCATGGACGTATCACACAATTAATTGGAGGATATGACAGGTTCGGCGAGGCAGGGGCCGAACCAGGAGGAAAAATGAAAAAAGCGCAAATTGAATTTTTGCTCCGGTTATTTAATAATAACCGGAGAATATGGACAAGTTACTTAAACAAATGGGAAACCAAATCCAAAAAGAATTAATCGCTAAGCTTATCACCGCCTCGCAAGACGGAGATTTCGATAAAGATACCTTCTTCACAGAAGATCATCTACAAGCACTTTTTAACGACACTGCCGCAGACATGACCAAGACGCAGAAGCAAGCCGCCAAGAAGGCGAAGAAGGCCAAGAAGGTCAAGGACCCGAACAAGCCATCCAGGACTAACACTTGGATGTGTTACTGCGAAGAGCGACGACCGGAGATCAAGGTGAGCAATCCAAACGCCAAGTTTCAAGACATCGCCAAGATGCTTAGTGTCGAGTGGAAGGCACTGGGTGACGACGAAAAGGGCAAGTACAAGAAAATCGCGGACGAGAGGAACGCCAAGAACGGTTTTTGCCAGGCGAAGGCAGTCGCGAAGAAAACCACCAAGAAAGCCGCAGCACCTAAAACACCTAAGAACCAGAAGACCGTAGCGCGCAAGCCAAAGGCGCCCAAGAAGAAGAAGAAGGCCGCAGCCAAGACGAAGGCGAAGAAACCAGCAGCGAAGAAGAAGGTAGTAGTGGAGGAGGAAGAGGCGAACTCCGAAGAGGAGGACATCATGGACGATCTCGACAACTTGATCGACGAGGAACTCGGCGAGGAAATGTAAGCAGCGAACTAACGGAGAACTTAAGTAAAGGATAAATAAAAAAAACCAAAAAAGGCCCCAGCCACTAAGACACACGTCTTAGTGGCTGGGGCCTTTTTTACGTTAGGATGTTTCTGTGAATCAAAAATAAAAACTTATCAAAGTTTTTATTTAATATAAATGAACACTCGTGAGATTTTATCAATCGTAGCACTTGCCGCGTTAGGCCTGTGTTTACTATCTGGTCTAGTTAAGATGGCCATGAAAGGACCAAAAGCAAAACAGTCCTGCGACCATGCTTGTAGTTTATTAGTCTTTGTGGCTATCGTATTACTTGGCGTCAGTCAATTACTTGAAGAGGAAGGTTATAAAGAGCTTAATCTTCCATACTGGGAACCCGGTGTCGGTGCTTTGCCATGGACATTTTCAGGTGAAGGAAAAATGAAGGGAAATAAGGCGAGTATGGGAGTCACTGGGCCTACCCCCACCTTTGGGCCTCAAGACACCTATTGTAAGCACCACGTCAATCTCGGCAGTTATTGTATGAAGTGGAAAGCTAAACCTGTTTGTCACGGAGAAGGCGCGATACCCTGTCCAAAGCCAACACCAGCACCACCAGCGCCACCAACACCACCACCTCGCCCAAATTGCGGCGTCAAACCCGACGCTCCCAATTGTAGGTGCCCGAAGTGTTCCGATCTTCCCGGTTCGCATAACGTGTGGCCGTGGGCCGGCTGTAACGTAACATGCGGAGCAAGCAAGACAAAACATGGTGTCAAAACCTGTTGTTATGATTAGATAACTTCCGTAAATAGAAATTTGACAAACTAAAAATTCTTAACTTTCAAAAATTTAAGAATAAACAAAAGAAAACCGAGCTCGACGTAAATTGATTTTAATAGACAAGATCTTATTAAAATAGAGAATGGCACACCTTGGATTAACTGAACAAGAAATGCAAGAAGAATATATTGGCAACCGCGGCGACGCGTTTGATCAGCTCATCCTTTCCCTGCTTAGGAAAGGAAAGCTCACGAAGACTCTGATCGGAAAAGTTTTTGATAAAAACCTGTTTTCGCAGATCTTCACACACCCTTCCATCTCGGAAGACAACTATGAATATTATGAGTTTTTGGGAGACTTGGTAGTCAACAAGTCGATCGGACAGTACCTGTCTCGGCGTTTTCCCCAACTCAGATGCCCGCAAGGTGTACGGGTATTAACTAGGCTCAAAATCAACCTAGTTAGCAAAAAGGTACTGGCAGAGTTCGCAGAATCATTGAATTTCTGGGATTACATTTCTGCTACAAAAGAATATAGAATGACAAAAAAGAAACCTATGCTCGAAGATTGCTTCGAGGCTTTCATGGGTGCACTGGAACAACAGATCGACGAGGTTTGTTGTAAACCAGACAAAGCAGGAAGATTCACAAGTGGTGGTGGATACAAAATCTGCTACAACATCATCCAAAACGTATTGGATTCGTATCCAATCTGTGGCGGACTTCCCAACGAACACGGAGTTCAAGAAGGAAAACTCAACTACGAAGAGCTAGTAGACCCAAAGACGCGGTTGAAGGAACTGTTCGACAAACATCGCGACACCATCGGAAAAGTCAAGTACAAATCGGTACGCGAGGAACAACTGTGTCACACAGAAGTGTACGCCGACTTTAGCAAGATGACAACGAGGAGCATGATGCCTGGGATGAGCAAGTTGACATTGGGTCACGGTACAGCCGCGCTTCAAGCAGACAGTCAACAATCGGCGGCCAAGCAGGCGTTGATTTTTCTCAAAAATCGTGGGTTCTCGAGGCCACCACCAGCACACTACGCCATGTTTTGTGTGTAAATCAAAAATTGAATTTCTTCTATTTCTCAACAAAAAATAGAAGGATGTCTGGTAATAAAAATAGTAATACTTCCAACAAGAATATTCCACGTGTTCGTAGAGATAGAGTATCTCGAGCTGCTCGCGCATCAGCAGATAGACGAAATAATTCCGATACTGCTAACATAACACTCCAAGTCCCAGCCAATATGGTTGGGCAACTCCAAGAATTTTTACAGAATCTCCAACTCGGTGCGGAAGGTACGCCGATGGTAGTGAATACATCGGTAGAATCCGACGAAGAATATGACGATGAATACGTCGAAGCAGAAGTAAAAAGCGTGATTGGTCACCGAGTACTTCAAGGGGGTAGATGGGAATTTAATATCAAATTCGCAGGTGGGTACACCGAGTGGGTACCCGATGATGAATGTAGCTGCGAAGAGAAAATTACAGCTTACTTGAACACTAAAGCTCCCGAGGTGAAAACGATCCACATTGTGTGCCGTGTGTCTACCAAATCACAGACAAGTTGTACGAGCACAAGTCTTGAAGGTCAAGAAGCAGAAATTAAAGCCGGTATTAGCGAGAATAGTGATAACACACGTCTCCGAATTCATAAGATTAGTAACTCTGCTTACAAAGGAATTCCCAAAACAATGAGAAACATTGGTCA
>Ga0315322_10004790_pt1 | contig 10386 bp, 4 predicted proteins | sample M110021515metaG_FD_203461 | JGI IMG/M metagenome (GOLD analysis project Ga0315322, IMG submission 203461) | Ammonia-oxidizing marine archaeal communities from Monterey Bay, California, United States - M1 100m 21515 | ecosystem: Environmental > Aquatic > Marine > Intertidal zone | place: USA... | reverse complement strand
TTCCTTCTCCGTCTTGCCGCCGTGTTTGCGGAGGAGGTCGGCGATGTCTGTTTCATCGAAAAAGATGGACAAATCTAGCGGTGTTTCGCCATACTTATTCTTCGCATTCACATCCGCACCTTTGGCGATTAGCAGTTCGGCGATTTCATCGAGACCCGCAACAACCGTATGGTGCAAAGGAGTCCCTCCAAGTTCGTCCTTCGCATTCACATCCGCACCAGCAGCCAAGTGCTGTTTGACGGCTTCGATGTTTCCTGCTTCGGCAGCTTTGTGAATTGAGAGTTCTACACCCGTCTTGCCGCCGTGTTTGCGGAGGAGGTCGATGGTTTCGGTGCGGTTGTTTTCGATGGCCCAATCTAGCGGTGTTTTGTCATCATCATCCTTCGCATTCACATCCGCACCTTTAGCGATTAGCAGTTCAGCGATTTCCTTGTGGCCGTTACGCGCCGCACCATGCAAAGGCGTGTATCCCTTATCATCCTTCGCATTCACATTCGCACCTTTGGCGATAAGAAGTTCGGCGATTGCGGTTCGTTTGCGCTGGATGGCCCAGTCTAGCGGTGTTCTGCCATCTTCACTTTTCGCATTCACATCCGCACCTTTGGCAATAAGTAGTTCGGCGACTTCCTTTTGACCAAACCCAGCCGCATTATGCAAAGAAGTGTATCCACCCACACGCTTCGCATTCACATCCGCACCTGCAGCGATGAGTAGTTCGACGACTTCCTTGTAACCCCCACGAGCCGCACCATGCAAAGCAGTCAATCCATCCGCAGTCATCGCATTCACATCTGCACCTTCAGCGATTAACAGTTCAGCGACTTCCTTGTGACCTTTCACAGCCGCACGATACAAAGGAGTCCAGTTACCATCACTTTTCGCATTCACATCCGCGCCTTTGGCAATTAGGATTTCGGCGATTTCCTTGTGCCCTCCAGAAGCCGCACCATGCAAAAGTGTCTTTCCACGGTTATTCTTCGCATTCAAATCCGCACCTTCGGCGATTAGTAGTTCGGCGACTTCCTTGGTTGCCGCATCATGCAGAGGAGTGTTCCCACCGTCATCCTTCGCATTCACATCCGTGCCAGCAGCCAAGAACTCCTTTACTGCTTCGATGTTACCACCGTAAGCCGCACCATGAATCGTTCCATGTTTGCCGCCGTGTTTGCGGAGGAGGTCGGCGGTTTCAGGATGTCGTTTGGCCCAATCTAGCGGTGTCTTGCCGCGCTTATTCTTCGCATTCACATCTGCACCTTCGGCAATCAGTAGTTCGACGATTTTCTTGTGACCGCCACCAGCCGCATCACTCAAAGGAGTCGATCCCCACTTAGTAGGCCCGTTCACATCGGCGCCTTCGGCGATAAGCAGTTCGACAACTTCCTTGTACCCGCGAACAGTCGCTTCATCCAAAGGAGTCGATCCTGACTTATGCTTCACGTTTACATCCGCACCAGCAGCCAAGTGCTGTTTGACGGCATAGATGTTTCCCTTTCTGGCAGCATCATGTAGTGCACGATCTGCTTCTGGATTCCCACACCCCACCAGAAGCACGGCTGCGATTGTTGTTAGTAGTAGTTGTTTCATTACAGTAATTGTGGTGCAGAAATAATTGCAGTTGAAACTAAGGTGTGCCAGCTAAAGGGAAGGAGAGTTGCGGGACTGCTAAAATCTACAACGACAACAAAGGCCGATTCAACAAGTTCGAGGAAGCTTGGGTAATGCTAGAAAAGTGAAATCAAAGTCCCGTCACAACGGCTCATTCAACTTCTCATCTCTTTTCTTCTATGCCATCGTCGCGCATGCCTTTCATCTCACGTGCCCTGCTGCTTGTCACGCTCCTCATCATGGCGCCCCACGCGGCCCTTGCTCAAGCGGCGAGCGAATGGGTGAACGCTTACGAAGCCAAGGTCCATGACGACTTGCCCTATCGTCTCATGAGCCCCTTGGGCTTCGACGCCAACGAGCGCTACCCAGTGATCGTCTCCCTCCATGGCGGTGGTGGGAAGGGCACTGATAATCGCAAACAATTGAAGCAATGGAATCAGCAACTTGCCGAGAAGCAGATTCGCAAAGACTACCCCTGCTATGTCTTAGCACCTCAATCCACCGGGCTCTGGGATGAAACTCATCTGAGAATGATCCAGGCGGTCATCGCCGAGCTCCCAGCGGTCGACAAAGATCGCATCTACATGATGGGCCATTCTATGGGAGGTCATGGATCTAACATACTCATACAATTCGCTCCGAAGTACTTTGCTGCCATCGCTCCCTCCGCCGGCACCGGATTGAAGCGGACGGAAGAGTTCATCGATCCTTCCAAGATGAAAGACGTTCCAATCTGGGCCTTTCATGGCGATCAGGACAAGGTCTGCCCTTACGATCGCAACCTAGAACTCTTCAATGAGCTGAAGGAATTGGGTGGTAACATGAAGCTCACCACCTTTAAAGGCGACGGACACGGCATCGCCGGAAAGATGATTCCGGGCGCAGATAATGGCAGCACACTCATGAGTGGAGAACGCTGCGATCCCGAACCCGATTTCTTAAAATGGCTGTTCGAGCAGCGCTTGCCTGGCAATCAGGCAGCGTCTGAGGAGGAGAGGACAGACGTCCCCAGTACTTACCTCACATTCAATCATGGCGAGGTCGAGAGACGCTACCTCATCCACCGTCCCAAGGATCTCCCAGACAACGCACCCCTCGTCTTCTTGCTCCACGGCTATCGGGGTGATGCGCGCGGCTACATGGAGCTTGGCATGAATCGCGTGGCCGACACTAACGGATTCGCTGTCTGCTATCCTCAGGGGGAGAAAGATCGCGAGGGAGTCCCGCACTGGAACGCCCGCTTTAAAATCAGCAAGGTCGACGACATCGGTTTCCTCTCAGCACTCGCCGTCCATCTGCAGTCAATGCACAAGCTCAACCCTAACAAGACCTTTACTTGCGGCATTTCAAATGGTGGTTTCATGAGTTATACCTTGGTGGCAGAGAAACCAGAGGTATTCAAAGCCGCCGCCTCGGTCATCGGCACCATGAGTGGTTTCACATGGGAACACCGGGATCAGATCAAGCCCGTGCCCATCTTACAAATCTCAGGGCTTCACGACGAGATCGTTCCCTACGACGGCAGCATGTCTCCAAAGGGCGGCTGGGGCGGCGCGCCGAACCAAGACGACATCATGGAATTCTGGAAAGGGCTGAACCAGACCAAGACAGAAGAAGTGGTGAAACTCTCAGACAAGACCACCGCCCACTACTATAAAGACGGCGCGAACGGCAAGCAGGTCTGGCATTACAAGATCGAGGACTTCGGGCACCGTTTCCCACACAAGCGCAATGGCGCCGGGATCAGCTCGGTCAACGAGATTTGGAAGTTCTTCAAGGCAGTGAACTAGAGTGAAGCCAGCGCTACGATCCTACTTCAACCGATGGCGGAGGTGCGCTACTTCTTTCGGTAGGTAGCGCTCACAGACGTCACGTAGTCGAGATCTGTCACAAACGTCGTCGAGGAATAGATGTCTTCGATATACTCTCTACTGCGTTTCCACTGATCGATCCCCTCGAAATACTGTGGCTCGGCGTTGCCAACCCATCTATCAAACACCATGCCTTCAGCAGGTGGGTTTGCCGTGATCAGAACCGGGCCGCTCAAATCATTGTAGGCTCCGCTACCGCTACCATGGGTGACTCTAAGTTTCCTATTTCCACCCATTCTCACCAATTCGATCGCAATGAAATAGATTTCGGTTTGATTCGCGCTGCTTAGAGTCAGTCGTGCGTTCGCTAGACCACTACCGCCATCTTTCACTTCGAACTCTTCAAATACATACTCTTTATATGTGTCAGTCTTTATCGGATCGTTGATCAATAAGGGAGGGCGATCGGATGCCAATTGCCCTAGATTCACCTTGATCGCCTTTTGCGATTGCTTGGCACCAAGCCCCAAGGTGACTTTGTAAGATCCCTTAGGCAAGGCAATGCCCCAGGAGTGATTGCTTGCCTCTGTCTCAAAGACATTGTGAGTCGACCGCACGATGTCTGACTCGGAAGGATCAAACTCGCCTCCAAGATGGTATCCCTCAAGCCAACCGTATGTGTAGCCATTGAGCTTCTCTGAATATTGACTGCCACCATCGACGATGTAGCCAGGAGCCGCGTAGAAACCTTCCAAGGGGCCGAAGGTGATTCGTATGGGCTTTCTGTACTTATCGAGAGGATCTTCAGTAGCCTCAAAGACAGGTTTTAGGGTGATATCATTTCCAGTCTTGATCGTCAGTTGCTTCTGATCGCTCTCGATGTCTTTGATCCAACTGTGAAAACGATAGCCCTCGTCCGGAACCGCCTCAACTCTCACATCCACTCCCTCTGTGTAGAGGCCGCCTTCTGGCTCCAAGGTGACTCGTCCATTATGCGCATCCTCTGCGATGTCGACCCTCACTCTTTGGGTGCCGACATACACGGTGGTCGTCTCCGTAGATACATTGCCAGTGTCATCTGTGGCTTTCACCACCATGCGGTGCATCCCATGAGAGATGCCCTCGAGCGTCGCCGTGAGGCGGTTGGCGTCATCCTCTGCTTTGACGAGTTGCTCATCCACATACAATTCTATTCTTGCGATCGAGCCGCCATTGTAGTCATTGGCGTACGCGTCGACATCAATAGTCACGGCAGAAGACGCGATAAAGATTTCATTCGCTTCCGGGCTGACAGTACTGATGATAGGCTTTGTATCATAGTAGGGCAGTGCCAAACTATTCAGGTAATCTTCGATATGGGTGTAGCCGTCGTTGTTCGCGTCTGCATTGCCGTCTTTGGAATCTTTGGGATCCAACCCATTGGCAGTCTCCCAGTCATCGGGCATCCCATCGTCATCGGTGTCCGTGGGCGCTGGTAGGGACTTTAATTCAGGCCAGCCACCGACAGCTTCTTGCGTGTCAATGAAGCCATGGGTGCTGCCATTCCCACCATCGGTGCAGGTTGCCGTGCCGGTGCTGACATCATGGATAATCCTCTGATCGACCGAGTCTCTTTTTAAACTAGCACCTACCAGTTGAAGCACTTTCTGATAGGCTTCCTCGGCGGCATGGGTCGTCACCACGCCTGTTTCTAAGGGGTTCTCCAAGCGCAGGCTTTGCCTTTCTGCATCCGCGATGTGACTCCATTTGGAATCAAACTGAACACCATGCGTCCAGTTGTCAGTCGTCGCGCTTTCCGAGCCTTTGACGACATTGCCATCGATGTGGAATTTCCCCCACACATTGTACAAAGGATCCCAGGTCTCAATTCGATTCCAAATGGCCACGATTCGGTCTTGGTTCCTGTTCGTCGCGGGCCCTGGTTTGTAATAGTTGTTCACCATATTGACATTCATCCCTTCGCCTCCATAGCCACTGTTGCCTTGCCAATTGTAGATCACGTTATTTCTGATATCGACGCGATCGGAGAGCGCATAGGCGGACGCATATTCTCCAAGCCGAGGGTTCCTGCTGTCGTGATGGGCAAGCAAGTTGTGATGAAACGAAGCGTTCTTGCCACCCCAGACGCCGCCATAGCCGTGCTTGCCACTTTTATGAACCGAGTGGCGTAGGCTTTCGCCAATCAAGCACCACTGCATGGTAAAGTTTGCATTGGCATAAAAGGAGGCGCATTCATCAGTCGACCAACTCATCGAACAATGGTCGACAATGACGTTTCGGTTCTTCTGACCACCAATCGCATCGGCTTGCTGCTGAGCTTCATCGCCCATTCTGAAACGCATGTAGCGAATAATCACTTCCTCACAAGCATCGAGGAAGACCTCATGGTTCTTTAAGCAGATGCCATCTCCTGGAGCGGTTTGCCCAGCAATCGTAAGATGGCCATTTCGTATCACGAGCCGACTTTCTAAGGCGATGGTGCCTGACACTTCAAAAACAACAGTTCGGGGCCCTTCCGCTTCAATAGCCGCTCGCAGACTACCTTCGCCGCTGTCGTTCACGTTGGTCACCTTGATCACCCGTCCACCACGACCGCCGATGGTGTACCTGCCATGGCCTTCGGCTCCGGGAAAGGCTGGTATGTCTTTGGCGGACGCCTCAGAAAGGGAGAGCAATCCTGCAAGAACGGCAACCCAGGTCTTGAGCTGGGCGCTGTGCGTTCGTCGCTGTGTTCGTTTCATTCGGTTGGATGGGTTAAAGGTCGCTGAAGCCCGGGCAATCACAAGGCCCACCCCTTGCGGTATTCTCGTCGGACGAATCGATTCGCTGCATCGTTATTCGTGACGCGCATGTGAGGGCCATCCCAAATCAGTGGGCCTTTGGTTCGAAGGGCGAGATTGCCTAACAAGACGACTTCTGTCAGCGGTCCAGAGTAGTCGAAGCTTGAACCCGCTGGATCACCGCCTTTGCAAGCGTCGATCCAGTTCTGCTCGTGACTGCCTTTGACGCGTGGGATCGTCTTGGCGGGTCTTTCAAAGTCCTCCATGCGTGACAGCGGGATGAGGGTTGGTTTGCCTCCGTGAGACTTGTGCATGATCTTGCCTCTGTCGCCAACATAGAGAACGCCATCGACCAACCATTCATCGTCTAGATCGAGCTCTGCCGGACGCGGCGGCTTGAGACCACCATCATACCAGTGCATGCGCACGGGAGGTAGGTCTCCGCGCGCGGGGAATTGGTAGGTGATAATGGACGCCAGTGGTGCTGTTTCAGAATTAATGTGAGAGCTGCTGGCTTCCACCGTATCTGGGTAGCCTAACTTAAGCGCCCAGTACGGATGATCGATGATGTGGCAGCCCATGTCTCCCAAAGCGCCCGTCCCAAAGTCCCACCAGCCGCGCCAGTCAAATGGCACATAGCTTGGATGATAGTCCCGGTAAGGCGCCGGCCCTAACCAAAGATCCCAATCCAAAGTATCTGGAATCGGCGGTTTGTCTCGAGGCCGAGCAACACCTTGCGGCCAATACAGACTGCCATCGAAACGTGTGCCACGAAGCGGTCGGTCACTCCAGCAGTGCACCTCACGTACCTCGCCGATCACCCCGGCGCGGATCCACTCCACAGTCTGGCGCGCCCCTTCGGAGGAGTGGCCCTGGTTTCCCATCTGCGTGGCAACGCTGTATTTGCGCGCGGCGTCTGTCAACTGCCTCGCCTCCCAGATGCTATGGGTCAGGGGCTTCTCGGTGTAGACGTGCTTGCCCCGCCGGATGGCCTCCATAGTCGCCACCGCGTGTATGTGGTCGGGCGTTGCGATGATCACCGCATCAATCTCATCGCCCATCTTGTCGAACATCACGCGGAAATCCTTGAACCTCTTTGCCTTGGGATACAGCTTGAAGGTCTCGCCTCCACGGTTGAAATCGACGTCGCACAGCGCGACAATGTTGTCGCCCGCGCTTCTTCTGATCACAGGCTCCCCCCTACCTCCGATGCCGATGGCCGCGATGTTCAACTTGTTGTTAGGCGACTGCGCGCGAAGCCCCGAGGTGATGAAGCCAGTAAAGAAGCCGGCTGCGGCGGTGCGCTTGATGAAATGGCGCCGATTGATCTGTCCCTGCGGAAGCGGTGGTTCGTTCATGGAAAGACTTTCTACCGTCTGTTGGAATTTCTGTCAGCAATCTTCGCGCTGTGTCATTGGATTGCGGCCGAGCTTTGCGCGGAACTGGCACGGAAGGGGCAACGCCTGCACTTCACCCAAGTCTATCATCCACACGTCCCCTACCGCCCATTGCCCTCTTCCAACAATCCCAATCCGAACATGAAGGCAGCCTACAAGAACGCCTTAGAGGCTTCTGCGGGCGCTTCCGGTATTCAAGTGGTGCAGGATGAAATCGACCTCACCCTCCTGCGTTTCGAGTTTGAGCCTGGGGAGGTGTCTTGGGTGGCATTCAACCCGAACGGGGAGTCTGTGAAAGTTGGAAATGTGGAGTCAACGGAGTTGATGCGGTACCAGAAGGATTCCTAACGAGTCTCCACGGAATGTTCTAGGGGTTGAGGAACTGGTGACAGTTCCTTCGTAGAAGTCGAAGCAACGGTTCACTGAGTCACAGCGGCGAGACTGTTCAAGTGCTCTTCGAGGTTGGTGTAGCCGTCGCCGTCTTGGTCCGCGTTGCGATCCTCGGGATTGTTGGGATCGAGTTGGTGCTCCTTTTCCCAATCGTCAGGCATGCCATCGCGATCGGTATCGAGCGAGGCTGGCTTGGATTCCAAGGTGGGCCAGCCGCCGACTTCCTTCTGAGAATCGATGCGACGATGGGTGCGGTCGAGGACTCCTTGGATGACGCGTTTGTCGGCGGCATCTCGACTCAAGGACGCGCCAGCTTTGGCTAACACTTGCGTGTAGGCCTCTTTCGCGAGATGTGTGATAGGGCGATCGGATTCCGCGACGGGCTGGTCCCGCATTAAGGAAGTCTCCTTTGGCACCTTGCCAGGATAACCTTCGTCCCGGATTCCCCACTGCATGGCCAAGTGATTGTCCTTGGTCCAGGCCTCGTTCCATTCGAAGGCCGTGCCGCTGAAGTAAGCAAAGGTCTGGTGATCCACTTTGACCTTGGGCCGGATGGGGAAACGATCGTTGCTCGTCTTGGTGTTCGGACCCGGTCGGTAGTAATTGCTGACGATATTGAATTGGCCAGCACCGAGATTCAGGGAGCCTTCCCAATTGTAGATCACATTGTTACGAAAGTCGAAGAGTGCACCGTCACCGTTCGATTGATCGGGAAGGCCGCTCAGCGTCGGGTGCCGATTGCGGCTACTGAAGAGGAGATTGTGATGGATGGAAACCTTCCCGCGGGTCTTGCGTAGTGACATGAGCATGGCATGACCGCCTTTGTGGTGGGTGCTTTCGTGAAGGGCTTCGCCAAACATGGACCACTGGAGGGTGAAGTTCGACAGATGATCGGTATCCATGGTGCCATCCACGCCCCAAGTTGCGGTGATATGATCGAAGATCACGTCCTTCGCTTTGGAAATGTGGAGCGTATCGCCAGAGGTCTTGCTTTCATCGCCTAACCGGAAACGCAGGAACCGAACGATGATGTTAGAAGAATCTTTGATTTGAAAGGTCTGGTCTCGCAGTGTGATACCATCGCCTGGGGCCGTTTGCCCAGCAATGGTGAGCCCGTGTTGATTCTCTACGCGGAGTGGCTTCTTCAGTTGGATGGTTCCACTCACCGTGAAGATGATAGTGCGCGGCCCCTCGGCATTCTCAATGCCAGCGCGCAACGAACCCGGACCTTCGTCGCCGAGTTGCGTCACCTGATAGACATCACCGCCACGCCCACCGGTGGCGAAACGTCCATAGCCTTCAGCCGTGGGAAACGCCAGTTGTGAGGGGGCCGCGACGGCGCCCTGAATCGATAGAGCAGCCCACAAGGCTCCGAGAAGAAATCGATGGGAATTCATCAACCCATTCAACGCGATAGGGAACAGGCAGTCAATGACGGAGATTGCGCCTGTTAGGACCGTTGCGCACGCCTTTACGCGGGACGGCAGGTGCCCTACGGTTCCGAAAATGTTCTTTCGATCTTCCCTCTCGCACCGCAAGATCCTCACCATACTCCTGTCGCTCGTCTGGCTGCCTGCCACAACTCAGGCTCTCGACATTGCCGAAGGATGGCGCTTTACCAAGGGCGACGACCCTGCCTGGGCGCAACCCGAATTCGATGATTCGGCATGGAAGCCGATCGACGTCGGCAAGCCGTGGGAGAAGGCGGGCCATGAGGGCTATGACGGCTACGGGTGGTATCGCCTGCGGGTGAGCGTGCCAGCAGCGGCGAGCGAGGGCGCCTACTTCAAACATTACCAGAGACTGACGTTGTTGCTAGGGACGGTGGACGATGTGGATGTGACTTATTTCAACGGTGTGGAGGTGGGTCGGACCGGCTCGGCACCAGATGATACCAAGGGCCACTACGAGACGATCCTGCGTTACGATGTGCCTGCCAAACACATTCGGTGGGATGCAGAGAACGTGATCGCCGTGCGCGTGTTTGACAGCGACGGCGACGGTGGCCTGCACGAAGGGGCGCCGAAGCTGTCGGCACCCGTATGGAACGATTTCGTAATGGTCCACATCGCCCACGCCCACGCCGATGGGATCTACCCGACCGGTGCGCCGATGGATCTGTCGGCCACGATTCGCAACACGGCATTTGAGACTTTGAAAGGCACGGTGCTGTTCATGAACGACGCCCAGATGTCAGGCACAGGTGCGGTTGGTTTCTGCGATCCAGAAACCCAGACGATTGGCCTCGTGGGAAGTCAGTCCAACGACTCAATGCAGGACACGTTCCTGCACGAAGTGTTCCACGCCATCGTGCACGTGATGGACTTGAAGGAAACTGAGACGGAAGAAAACTACGTTCGTCGTCTGGCGACAGGATTGTGCACGGTCTGGAACAACAACCCT
>Ga0315322_10004788_pt1 | contig 10392 bp, 10 predicted proteins | sample M110021515metaG_FD_203461 | JGI IMG/M metagenome (GOLD analysis project Ga0315322, IMG submission 203461) | Ammonia-oxidizing marine archaeal communities from Monterey Bay, California, United States - M1 100m 21515 | ecosystem: Environmental > Aquatic > Marine > Intertidal zone | place: USA... | reverse complement strand
GTCTATTGTTCGATTAGATCTAAATGTTAATTGGTATCAGTCCTGTCAGAATAAGTTTTGCAGGGGGTGGTACAGATTTTCCAGAATTTTATGACAATTTTGACGGACATGTAATATCTTCAACTGTAAATCTATTCACTTATTCTGTAATTCAATCTCGAATTGACAAGTCATTTCAAGCTTTTTCTCCCGATTTTCAGAAACATTACACGCCTACTGCTTTTAATAAAATTTCTATAGAGGATGGAACTGAAATTTCATCATCTGTGATTAAATATTTAAAATATAAAAAAGGATTAAATGTAATTCTTTTCAGTGACGTTGCTCCAGGATCTGGATTAGGAGCATCTGGTTCGTTAGCAGTAAATCTTGTTAATATTATAAATTATTTACAAAAAGAAAGACAAAGTAAAGCAAAAACTGCTGAAACTGCATATGATATTGGAAGAAAAACTCTTCATTGGTCAATTGGAAAACAAGATGAATACATTGCATCTTTTGGTGGATTTAATTTTATAACTTTCAAAAAAAATAAAATTTTAGTACAACCAATAAAACTAAACAAATCTTCTAAAAAAGAATTAGAAGAAAATTTGTTATTATTTTTTCTTGGTAATCCGAGAAATAGTTCACAAATTCTTACTGAACAAATTAAAAATATAAAAAATAAAAAATCTGAAACACTTGAATCACTTTCACATGCAAAAAATCTTGCATTGGATATGAACAACTCATTAAAAAAATCAGATTTGAGTAATTTTGGTAATCTTTTACATAAAGGTTGGATTGCTAAAAAATGTTTTTCATCACATGTAACAAATAAAAAAATAGATAAAATTTATGAAAAAGCTCTAAAATCAGGTGCACAAGGAGGAAAACTTACTGGAGCAGGAGGTGGAGGACATGTGTTATTTTATTGTGAGAAAAATAAACAAAAGACCTTGATTAATTCAATGAAAAAAATTGGAATAAAACAGATAGAGTTTAATTTTTATAAAAATGGGCCAAAGGTAATTGATCCTCTGAAGTACCTATAATGATAAAATTTTTATTTAAAATTAATTATTACTTTTAAATTTAATTATGTCAACTATGTCTAAAAATGACATATTATCTTTAAGAAGGATAGTTTTACAACCTACTTTCTCACCTGCTTGAATATCTGTTAAACAATCCCCCACCATCCAACTTTCTGATGAGTTTATAGAAAAATCAGTAATTGCTTGTAATAGTAATCCTGATTTTGGTTTTCTACAATTACAGTTTTCATTAGGTGTATGTGGACAAAAATAAAATCGATCAATAATGCAGGATTTTTTTTTTAGATTATTTTGAATAGATAGGTGAATTTTTTCTAGTTCCTCAACTGTAATTATTTTTCGATTAATTATGGATTGATTAGTAATTACTATGATTAAAAACCCCATTTTTTTTAGATTTAAAATCCCTTCTCCTATATCTGGAAAAATCTCTAATTCATTAATGGATTTAACATAATCATCTCTTTTTTTATTGATTACTCCATCTCTGTCTAAAAAAATTGCTTTATTTTGTTTAATCATATCTAAACAAAGGTTTTCCCAAATTTCTAATTGCAGAAATTATGCAATGAGATACAGTGACATGTTGGGATTCAATTGTCAGCATATCATTACTTTGAATTTTGAAAATAACATCACAGATATTATTGAACTGACCTCCACTTTTACCTGTAAATCCAATACATTTTGCTCCTTGTTTTTTTGCAAATTTTAAAGCATTAACCACATTTTTTGATTTCCCACTCCCACTAAATGCAATCACAACATCTCCTTTTTCAATATAATTTTTTAATTGTTCTTCAAAAATACTTTCAAAAGAAACATCATTTGCCCAAGCTAATATTAGAGGCATGTTATCTACTAGCGAAATAGATTTTATTCTATTTTCATTTTTCAATATTGTTGTTTTTTGAAGATCTGAAGCAAAATGTGATGCAGTTGAACCTGATCCTCCATTACCCATAGTAAAAATAGTTTTATTTTTATTTTTTGTAGAAATTATAATTTTAATTATTTTATCAATAGTTTCAGACTGTTCCTGAATTTCTTTAATGCAATCAATCTGTACTTCTAAAAAATTTTTAACAATTTTATTGATATCGGATTTATTTCCCATATTCAACATTATTGAAGTTTTTTTAGAAATAAAGGTTACTTCTGTATTAAAAATTCTCCATTAATTTCTAAAATCAGTAAATCCAGGTTCAGAGAGATTCATTTTATCCCGATAATCTTTAGCATTAGAAGCTAATTTTTCAAAATATAAAAGAAATTCTGAACCTGATGAATCATTTTTTAATCTTTTTACTCTTTCTTGTTTAATCTGTTGTCTTAGCGAAATCCAAATTCGTCTCACAGTATCTGAATAAATCTCAAAAAATAAATTTTCATCAATTATATATTTTTGAAATAAGAATCCTATTTCATCAAAATCACCTTGAATTTTATCAATAATTTTTTTGTTAGAAATAAATAAATTATAATTTCCCGTTCTTGAATAATCTATAAAAATTTCATACACTTTTCTTCTTCCATTTCTATTTTCTTCATTTCTAAGAATTCTAAATATTTCTAATAATACTATAGTTTGTATTATTTTTTCTTCCATTTTAAAACTCAATTAGAGAAAAAACATAAAGAACCAAGAAGATTTTCCCAAAATTTATTTCCAACTCTTCCAGTATGCATTATTTGAATCCCACATTTTTTGTAATTTTTGTTTATCATTTATCGTATCCATAGGTTGGTATGCACCATTATATTTAAAAGCAGAAACTTGATTTTTATCTATGATTTTTTGTAATGGATTTGTTTCCCAAATATCAAAATCATTGTGAATATAATCAAATATTGCAGGCTCTAAAACATAATATCCGCCATTAATCCAATTTCCGTCGCCAGGTGGTTTTTCTGAAAGATTGATAACTTCATTTCCTTTAATATCTAAAATCCCAAATCTTCCAGGAGGTTGTACAGCAGTTAAAGTAACAAGTTTTTTTTGTTTATTATGAAATTCTAATAATTTTGATATATTAACAGCCTTCAAATCATCCCCATATGTTAAAAAAAAACTTTGATTTTCTAAAAATTCTTCAATTTTTTTAATACGTCCACCAGTCATGGTTTCTAAACCTGTATCTACTAATTCAATAGACCAAGGTTCAGTAGAATTTTTAAAAAAATCTTTAATGATTTCGCCTTTATATCCACAACAAATTATAAATTCATTAAATCCAAAATGTGAAAAGATTTTCATTATGTGCCACAAAATTGGTTTTCCGCCAATCTCAATCATGGGTTTTGGTTTTAACTGAGTTTCTTCGCTGATTCTAGTTCCTAAACCTCCTGCCAAAATAACCGTCTTCATTGATTCTTAAGAATATGTCTAAGTTAAATAAATTAGCAAATAAAATATTTGGATTTTTATATAAATTTACTAAAAAAATATGATTTAATTATGCCTACTTTAACAATGCATGAATAGATTGATCTAAAACAATTTAATCTATAAATTATTATTCCCTATGATGGATTCTAACAGAATTCTAATTGGATGTAGTGTAAAGGCTAAAAATTCTGAATATTCAAATCTTGAAACTGAATATCTGTTCAAAACCATTTCAGAATTTGGAGGTGAACTCGATAATGCAAAAAAGATAGCTTGTTTTAAAGAAGAGCCAAATTCTGCAATTAAAGAAATTTTGAAAAAATTTCAAGTTAAAATTTGCATGATTGATCCGATTGACATTCGTCTATCTTATGGAAATAAAATCCGTATTATTGATGAAGGAATTAAAGAAGATGTTGATGTTATTGTAATGTTAGATACTGATATAGTGGTTGCACGTGATTTTAGTAAATTTTTAGACACCCAAAAAATTCTGATAAAACCAGAAGACCGTGATCCATTTTCATTTGCTGATTGGAAGCAACTATTTAATTTGTTTGAACTAGAAATTCCTCAAGAACGTTTTACAACAAGTTGTACTGGACAAGAAACAATACCATACTTTAACGGGGGTGTGATAATAATTCCAAAAATTCATGCTTCTGAATTATTCAAACAGTGGAAGTATTTTTTGAAACAACTTTTAGATAGGAAGAATGAACTTCCAATAAAATTTTCTGCAAATCCTCATGAACATAATCAGCCTCGCTTTTTTGATCAAATCGCATTTTCATTAGCTATTATAAAATCACAACTACCGTATGATATTTTGCCACTATCCATGAATTATCCCTACTCTGGTACTGTTCATAGTACTGAAAATCCTGAATCATTGGATCCTTTTATCCTTCATCATCATCATTGTATTTTGGAAACTGGAGATTTAATGCATTGTCCTTATGAAAATATTAATGCAAAAATTGATAAAATAAATGAATTTTTAGCTGATAATCGCGAAATAAAAATTGACCTTTCTGATAAAACATCTGTTGTTTCAATTGGAAATCTTACGATGATAAAAGAATTTGAAAAAGTAGTTGATAGATTATCAAATTTACCATTAGATGATACAAATCCCTCTCTTCAATATTACTTGGCTCTTTCTTTACACAATACACAAAATAACTTTGATGAAGCATTAATTCGATATACTAAAGCATTGGAATTAGGGTTTACAGATTATATGGTTTATGCTGATAGAGGATGGCTCTATTACATGTTAGGTGATGTTCAAAATGCAACAAATGATTTAACCAAATCATTATCTATTAACCCATATGATATAGAAACGAAAAAACGTTTTGCAAGATTAGATCCTAGAGTAGATGAAGTAAAATTATTGTGTCATGAAAAAAAATTTGAAGATGCAAGTAAAATTTTATCTGATCTTAAATTAGATGATACAAATCCTTATCTTCAATATTACTTGGCTCTTTCTTTACACAATACAACAAGGAACTTTGATGAGGCATTAATTCGATATACTAAAGCATTGGAACTGGGATTTGAATCCTTTTGGATATTTCTTAATCGTGGTTCTTTGCAATTACTTCTAAATAATTTGGAAGATGGAAAAATTGATTTAATGAAAGCTCATAAAATTGATGATGATAATTTTGAAGTTCATCGACAATTGAATTTATTGAAATCCGCTGTTCCCGAAATTCAACATTTTCTACAAACAATCAGAAATAAAGATGGTTATATTTTACATGTAGAAAATGTTGTCAAGGATAAAGATGGTTATATTTCCCATCTAGAAAATGTCGTCAAGAGTAAAGACAATTACATTCTAAAAATAATCAAAGATAAAGACGCTCATACAGAACAAATAATCAAAGATAAAGACGCTTATACACAACAATCAATAAAACAATATCAAGCTAGTATTAGTGAAATAAGGCAAAGCAAGATTTGGCGTATCACGCATCTATTTTCTAAAAAAACGTAATTATTTTTTAATATTTGAAAAATAACTCATATTTTTAATCATAAAGAATATCTTTAACTAATTTTGTAAAAATTTATGCGAATTGCTGTGCCTGTGAATTGGAATTTGAATGCTTCAAGTTTAACAAATATTGCGAGACATACATTTAGAGAAATTGGGCAAATAATGAATGAAACTAAATCCTTCACAATTGCTGCAACTAGACTTGAATCTATTTCAGTTGGAGATTTTAATCAGCATTATGATCTTGTTCATATTTCAAATATGGGCGGATATGCATTTCCTCGAAATGCAACATCACATTGCAAAAATATTATTTGTGGATTAGTAGGAATTGATGAAATCATTTATGGAAAGGAAGTAATGCAGTGGGAAGGATCTTGGAAAGTAACCGAACCATTAATAAAAAAAGCATTAAAAAATTGGGAAAAATACAATGAAAAAATTAAGTTTTTTCATGTTGGTACAAAATCTGAATATGAAGAAATGCACAAGCATTTAAAAATTCCATATGAAAAGATCAAAATAATTCCTTTGGGAGTTGATCATAATTTTTTCAAACCATGTATTGACAAAGATTTAACAAGAAAGCAAGTTTTATCAGAACTAAAAATACCAAATGAAAAATATTTTTTTCATGTCAGTGAAATGAACTTTGCTAGAAAAAATCAAATTAGACTTGCACAAGCATATCAAATTGCAAGAAAATCTGGTTTAAAACATAATTTAATTATTGCTGGAAAACATCTACCACAAATAAAAAAGAAAATTGGTCATCTTCCTGGAATCTTCTTTTTAGATTGGGTAACAAATGAACAATTGTTACAACTATATCAAGGAGCAGATGCTTTTGTGTTGCCATCTATTCATGAAGGCTTTGGAATCCCACTAGTAGAATCAATGTGCTGTGGTGTGCCTTGTATTTCTACCAATAAACATTCTCCACAACATTTAATCCAAGATGCAGGAATTTTGATAAATCCTTATGATGTTTCTGAATTAAGTAATTCTATGTTAAATCTTGCCAAGGATCCAAAATTATTAAAAGAATTATCTGAAAAAAGTTTAAAACGTTCTGAATTTTTCTCTTGGAAAAAATATGCTAAACAAATTTTTGAATTATATGGTATTGATTATACAAAAAAAATGGTTGACTTTGATACTCAATACGAAATATCTGCTTATCGAACATTAGTAACAGTATGTGATACATTTCCTGATAAAAAACATCCTTTACTTTCTTCATTAATTCAACTAGATTACCCAAAATTATTGGAATGGGCTGCAGATTATGGATTACATGATTCAAAAACAAAAGATTTTTTGATTCCTTTTGAAAATTGGATTTACAAGAAATTAGGAAGAACAATGGTAGGTGATGTGTAGTTGTCAGTATATGTCGGTTATACTCCATGGAAAAAATTAAAAAAATTGTATCATATTTCAAGAGGAATTATACACACGTATGGTTTGAGATATTTCTTTTATGTTATAAATTTGGAATTTAGAAAAAATGGACTTTCAATGTTTAGTGTTGATGCAAAACCTGTTTCTCCTTTTGAAAATATTTCTTTTAAAAAACAATATAAGAATTATTTAAAATATATGAATGAAAAATTGACAAAAGAAACGTCCGACAAATCATCTAAAATGTCTTACATGCCATTAATCTCAATAATTTTAATTATTGATGACAAAAATTTAGATGATATAAAAAATACAATTGATTCTATAAAAAATCAAACTTATGGTAATTGGGAAATTATAATTTATTCTAAAAATTCTTCTAAAGTCAAACACTTAATTGACAAAGATAATCCAAAAATTCTTTTTCGTGAAAAATTATCTGATGATTCTTTTAAAAATATCTTAAATCTCAATGGTGATTTTATGGGATTTCTTTATTCGGGAATTATCTTATCTAAATTTGCTTTAGATCAGTTCATAAAAGAAATTAACCATCAGCCTGAATTAGAAATTTTATATTCTGATCATGATTATATTGATGAAAATAATGTCCATTTTAATCCATTTTTCAAACCTAATTGGAGCCCATACCTGTTTAGGTCTATGGATTATTTGTCTCCATTTTATATTATAAAAAAAACTATTCTTCAAAAAATTAATTCTAATTCAATTATTGATGATTGTTTTGATTTTGATGTACTTCTAAAAAGTACTGAATTTACAAAATCAATTCATCATATTTCAATTCCATTATGTTCAATTAAAAATACAATACCTGTAAATCCTGATTCTAAAAAATTGGCATTGTCAAATCATCTTAAAAGAATTAATATTGATGCAACAGTAAAATCTGGAATTATTAAAAATACTTTTCAAATTAATTATACACTTAAACAAAAACCTAAAGTATCAATAATTATCCCAACTAAAAATAATTTTATAATTCTTAAAAGATGTATTGATAGTATTGAAAAAAATACTAATTATAAAAATAAAGAAATAATAATCGTGGATAATTTTTCTACTGATAATTCTACAAAAGAATATTATTCTACATTATCTTATAAAATAATTAATTATTCTGAAAACTTTAATTTTTCTAAAATGAATAATCTTGCAGTAAAATCTTCTTCGGGAGAATTACTATTATTTTTAAATGATGATACCAAAGTTTTAGATTCTAATTGGTTAGATGAACTAGTTAGTATTGCTATGCAGAAAGATGTAGGAATAGTAGGCCCTAAATTGATTTTTTCAGATAACACTATTCAACATGCTGGAGTTGTTTTTTTAAAAACTGGTTCTGGTTTTCATCCACTTATGAGGCAATTAGAAAATTCTAGTGGTTATCATGGTGTTCTAAATTCAATGAGAGATTATTCTGCTGTAACTGGAGCCTGTTTAATGATCAAAAAAGATCTTTTTGAAAAAATTGGAACCTTTGATAATTCTTTTGATGTCTATTATGGTGATGCTGATTTATGTTTACAGGTTATTGCTATGGGATATCGAGTAATTTACACCCCTTTTACAAAATTACTCCATGAGGGTTCTTTTACTATTAGAACTTCTGGTTCCTCTCATTTTGATATTGAAAATCATCTTAAATTTGTAAAAAAATGGGCTTATTTGAAAAATGGAGATCCATATTATAACACAAATTTAAACTGGGATTATTCTATGCCTGATAAATTTTCTTAAAATTCTAGTATAATCTATATTGTATTAGATTTAGTTTGATTCGATGACCTCCATCAAAGAAGAAATGTGGAAGACTAGAGGCATATTATTTAATTTTGCAATGACTGACCTAAAAATTCGATATAAAAATTCTGTACTTGGGGTTCTATGGAGTATACTTGAGCCACTACTTATGTTGGCAGTATTGTTCTTTGTTTTTTCTACAATGTTCAAATTTGAAATCGAAAATTTTCCAATATACTTACTTTCAGGAATTATTACTTACAATTTTTTCAAAAATGGTACAACTATTGCATTGTCCAGTCTCTCTAATCGTAGTTCTTTGATTACTCAAATTTATTTTCCAAGATCTATTCCTGCAATTAGTTCAACTTTTACTGCTAGTATAATGTTAATAGTAGAATTAGCTGTACTTGCTTGTTTTATGGTTTATTTTCAATTCACTCCATCTCTTACAATACTTTACTTAGTTCCAATCTATGTGCTAGCTTTTGTATTGGTGTTAGGAATTGCTTTAGGATTATCTGTTCTTAATGTAAAATTTAGAGATATTGAATTTATTTGGGGAATAATTTTACATGCTGGATTCTTTTTAACTCCTATTTTTTATCGATTTGATATGTTGCCTGAATATGTACAAAATATTTTACAGCTTAGCCCCGTAGTTCAGATTGTGGAAATGGTTCATCATGTTACATTGTATGGGACTTTACCTTCCTTGAATTCTGTTCTTTATTCAGTTGGTTCGATTTTTGCTATTTTGGGAATTGGATATTTGATTTTTAGAAGATATCAAGCAAGAATTGTTGAGGAGTTGTAAATGTCAGAAAATTCAATCACCGTCACAAATGTATCAAAAAAGTTCCGAGTATACCATGAGAAACGTACTACTTTGTTTGAATCAATTACTGGAAGTGTTAATCGAAAACCTCATCATGAAACGCTACAGGTATTAGATGATATATCATTTAATGTAAAGAAAGGAGAATCCTTTGGAATTGTTGGAAGAAATGGTAGTGGAAAAACCACTTTGTTACGAATTTTATCAAATATTTATCAACCCGATAGTGGATCCGTTGAAACTAATGGTACTGTAGTTCCTGTCCTTGCATTGGGATTAGGATTTCATCCTGATTTGACTGCAATTACAAACATCTATCAAAGTAGTGTTTTGTTAGGAATTTCTAAAAATGATATGGCAAAAAAAATTGATGCTGTAATAAAATTTGCAGAGTTAGAAAAATTTGCTGATACAAAAATAAAAAATTTTTCCTCTGGAATGCAAATGAGACTTGCTTTTTCAACTGCAGTACAAGTTGATCCAGCTGTTTTGTTGCTTGATGAAGTAATTGCGGTCGGTGATCTAAACTTTCAAAAAAAATGTCTTGCTGTAATGGATGATTTCAAAAAACGTGGTAAATCTATTGTTATAGTGAGTCACAATCCAAGTGATATCAAACAATTATGTGATAGAGCCTTGTTCCTTAAAGATGGACATATTGAAAGTATTGGTGAGCCTACTGCAGTACTAGAATCTTACACAAATTTTATGAATGCCCAAGATAAACGTCCTTATTTTAAACAATTACCTTTTTAGATATTATTAGAAATAAAACATATTTATCATATTTTTTTATAAATAGAATAATATGGTTTTCACTTTTAAGAAATTAGAAATACCTGAAGTAATGCTTGTAACTTCAAAATCATTTCCAGATAAAAGAGGTTTTTTCTTAGAAAATTTTAAAAATTCTGAATTTACTAGTAACGAAATAAAAACAAAA
>Ga0315322_10004786_pt1 | contig 10394 bp, 5 predicted proteins | sample M110021515metaG_FD_203461 | JGI IMG/M metagenome (GOLD analysis project Ga0315322, IMG submission 203461) | Ammonia-oxidizing marine archaeal communities from Monterey Bay, California, United States - M1 100m 21515 | ecosystem: Environmental > Aquatic > Marine > Intertidal zone | place: USA... | reverse complement strand
GCGCTGCACACTCGCAACCTTCGACGGGACAATCGCGCCTCCCTTTTCGTTCACAACGGCAACGCTTCTGGGGATCCGCAGAGCAGCTGGCGAGCGAGTCTAAACGGTCATTTTACCCAGCTCAGTGCGGCTGAAGATGCCGACGAGCACTGTGAGCAAGTCTCCGAAGATGAGTATGCGCAACTGCTCGCTCGCTACACCCAAAGAGTGCCGAAAGCTGGGGGCTATGCGCGCACCCACGACTTCCACTTTTGGCGCATGAACACGATCCAGAGCATTCGATATATTGCCGGCTTTGGGCGGATTTGCTCGTTTGCGGGTCAAGACTACCTGGCTCATTGCGGTGCGGATCAGTTCGCCGAAATGCGTGCCGGCGCATTGAGTCACATGAACGACGACCACGCCCAGAACATGCAAGAGATCTGTCGGGCTTTTCATAGTGTGGAGGCTGAGGCGGTTGAGATGGCTTCGCTCGAGCGGACCGGCTGCCTGTTTCGCTCAAGCGGTCCCGATGGCTACCACTACAGCCCATTCGCCAACGTGGTGGAAGAGCCCAGCGAGTTTAAGTCCGAGATTATTGGTTTATTGAAGCGCGCCAGAACCGATCAGCGACAGCAGTTAGCCCACGGTGTCGATTGAGACCTTTGAGATCAGCGGACCCAAACACGACTAGCGTAGGCTTGATTGTAGTTATGACCCGTGCAGTTGCTGTTGCGCACTGCGGCATAGCTACGGCCGATCCCCGAAGCGATCGACGGTGTCGACCCACCCACTCCAAGGTATGCGAAGGTTGGGGTGCTACAGCTTGGTTGATCCTGGCGAGCTGCTAAGCCAACTCGTACGCCGGAATTTGCGTACGTTGCGTTGTAGCCGGCGCTGAGATCACCAGTAAAACCCCACATGCAGTTTCCATCGAGGAGTTGACACCAAACGTCTCGGTCATCGGGGGTGGCGCCAGCTCCGAACGGGACATACTCTCCTCGGCTGATCACGGCCTGCATCGAAGCCCTCGGCGCATCCTCAAAACTCAGCGTTCGATCACCCTCTTGCTCTTGAGAACTAAAGCCAATGCGCACGAAGCGGTAGCTAAGGGCTGAATACGCTGGTGACCGGTACGCAGCGGCGGCGGTGATGTCGTCGGGCAGCGGAATCACTTGATCGTCATCCCCCCAAAGCGATCCTTCATAGTCCGCTGAGCCCTGTTCGGTGGTGCCAGGCACCATCACCAATAAGGTCCAGCCCAAATCACAGTACACCTCGATCGGGTTCTCGGAGCCTGAAGGGCGTAGGATGAAGCGACCCGGATTGTACTCGGGGTATTGCTCGACGAGCTGTCGGCAGCTCGTCGCTGGGTTTTCATTGGAGCCGTTGCCTCCAGGCGCTAGTTGGACCTGTTCGGCCGCTGTCAGGTGCTCGCCTGCCTGGTATTTGGCGCGACCGAGCTGGCCGACGTGATCGAGTCCCCAGCAGAACATCTCGTGATCCTCGGTTTGGGCGCAATAATGACGCGCCATGCTGCCGGGTATCATGTTGCGTACTGAGTCCAAGCTCGGCACCTGCGTCGGCGCGATGAATTGATCCGTATTGGTCATCCCCCAGCACCAGACCTGTTGGTTGCTGGTCACCGCACAGGTGCCATTACGAGCGGCGTGAACCGCTCGATATTCGACACCGATCCCAAGCGGCTCAAGCTGGGTGATACTGCGCCTTGTGATGGGCTCCAGATCAATCTGACGATAGGTGTTGTCGCCAAGGCAGTGGACCTCGAAGCTGGTGTTTACTGCGCAAAGATGCTGTGCGCCCACGGACAAGGAAATCACGGTGCCCAGACCATCGAGCGCTCGGGCTTCGACGGGAGGCTCGCCTTGGGCTGGGTTGTGATCAGGGCGAACGCCCCAACAGGTCACTTGACCCGAGCTCAGCAAGGCGCAGCTTTGATCACCGCCAAGCGCCAACTCGGCGACGTTGTCGACGCCCTCAACGAATTGAAGGCTGCCATCGTTTGGCGCGTCGGTCGGACGCCCGAGCTGACCAAAGGCGTTGCTCCCAGAGCAGGCCACTCGCCCGCCTGAAAATAGGACACAGTAATGCGAGAAGCCGGCGGCGAGTTGTTGAACGCTCGCCGCGTTGGGCATCGACACACTCCACGGTCGCGCAGGCTCTGGAGTCGCCCCAGAAAACGGGTTGCGTCCCCAGCACCAGACCTGGCTTTGATAGCTTGCGCAGGTGAAGGCGTCGCCTGCGGCTAGATGTTCGGGCGCGGCCGCCCCGGTTCCCGAAGCCAGCACCGGAACAAACCGATCGCCTTGTTCGGTGTCTCGTAAACCGAGTTGACCGCTGCCGTTGGCGCCCCAGCATCGTAAGCTGTCACCATCGACGGCGCAGCTGTGGTCTCGACCCAGGGTCGCAACGAGCCCAGCCGGTTCCGGGGCGACGCCTGCGTCGTCGTCTGGCACCTGCCCGGCATCGAGCGGGGTCGAGCCGCTGTCGGTGTTGGGCTGTCCTGCGTCGGCCGTGCTGCCGCCATCGACCGGAATGAGCGCAGCATCTGCACTGGCTTGCTGTCCTGCATCAGCTGTGCTGACGTTTAGACAGACTGAGCGTGTCTCCAGCGCAACACAGCGATGGTTTTCAGCACAATCAGTATCTGCGGAGCAAATTGAGCCGGGTGGCTCAAAGCATCCCGCAAACCAGAACCCGATAAGGAAAAGACAGGCGTATTTCATAAAGCGCTCAACCAAGGCGCCAGCGACACCTTCAAAAATATTCCGCCTACAACCGTCGCCGATAATCCGACGATCAGCGCTGTGTTGGCATAATGGGTAGTTTCTAATCCCTGGTCATAGTCGGCCAGAGTCTTCTTTGACTCGTCAAATCGCGATTGCGCGCTTTGGTTGAGCACAAAGGCTCCGACGGTTGATAAAACACCGACGCCGGCGAATCCAAAGCCTGTTGCCGCCATGCCCACGTTTGGTTTGGGGCTGGGTTGGGGTTTAGTGGTGTTAAAGGCACTCTTGAGGAGCTCGTCGACCAGATTCTCGAGAGCCACTTTGAGCTCAGACTCTAAGTTAACGTCGCAGTTAGCGCGGCCTAAGACTTTAGCCTCTTCGACGTCCATCAGTTTGATGTTGAGTAAAAACTGTGAACCGAGTTTGCCGATCGACGGGACGATCATCATCGGGACGCCGAGCGCGCCGCCCAGCGCCGCAAGGCACGAGTCGTTGTCACATCCGAGCGCATCTTTTTGCTGCTCAAGCGACATCACTTCTTGCAAGTCACTGCCACCGATCACGCTCCTAAAAACGTTGCTCTGAGTGATGCGGGTCAGCAACAACTCCGACAGCAAATCAGCGAGTGATTTTTCGACACCATGGACCGCTTGGAGCTGCATCACCGCGACCCCTGATTGGCGCTCGTCGTCACCCGGTTCTTTAGCCGGTGCGTTCGACGAGGGGACCGCTGACGGTTCTGCGCTCGGTTGAAGCTCTGGTGGTTTCGTTTGGGGTTCAGCTTCAACAACTGGCGCTGAGGTCGGCTCAACCGCAGCCTTTTCGACAGCCTTCGGTGCGACCTTTTTTACAGCTTTTACCCGCTTCTTCGAGCGTCTGCGTTTGCGCCGTCTTTTTCGTCGTTTTTTGCGTTTCTTCTTCGACGCTTTGGCGACCCATGAGTCCTGAATCACGGTTGCAGTTGGCGCCGCCGCAAGGACAGGCGCCACGCCCACCAGCTGCATACACAAAATAAGAACCAGGATCCGCATAGCTTTGAACCTAATCCTCGACCTGAATATTGACCACTATTAAAATTGATACCTCAAGAGAGGGTGTGCTGCCTGCCGCTCTAGAGTCAGACTAATTGGTCTGCATTGCTTGTTGAGTTTCTACCCATTGACGGACCGCTTTGCGCTCAAGGTGTACGAGCAACATGATCAAATCGCCTGGACGAGCCCATGTCATGGCTGCATCAAGAGCGTTGATCTCTCCATCAACGATGAGCACTTGGTCATCGGCGAAGTCGTGCTCGTGCAGTCGGTGTTTGATCATGGACGCGACTTCTTGGACCCCTCGACCGCGTTCGTATCCAGCCATCTCACGAAGAATCACGTGATCGGTTTTCATGGCGGCGAGCGTGTCTGCGAGCGCGTAAATCTCGTCATCTTGGCGGTCGCCCGCTTGACCTAAGCTCACACACACTCTGGATTCGGGGTGTTGCTGCATGAGCCCCTTTGCCAGGTTCAGGATCGCTTCAAGCCCATGGGCGTTGTGACCAAAGTCGAGCATCACCCGAACATCGCCCACAGAGAAAAGCTGGCAGCGCCCCGGGTTGTCGCCGGGCTTAGCGCCAAAGCCCTCAAGCGCTTGAGCGATCACCGAATACCCAACACCTAGAGCGTAAGCCGCTGCCGCAGCGGCGAGCGCATTGCTGATGTTGTGACGTGCGGCGCCGTCAAACGTGCAGGGTATTTGATCAGCTGTTACGACCTCTTGGTCCTGACGAAGGCGTCGGTGAACTAGGCTTCCGTTGCGGACGAACCAAGCCTCACCGCCACGCGCACAGTGGTCAACGATCGCTGGGTTGTCGTCGACTAAACTAAACAAGACCAGGGGCGTATCGTAGCGATTGACTAAGCGCATCAGGTGCCGATCATCAGCGTTGATAATGCGTTGTCCCCTTGGCTTCGCAGCTGCGCAGATCAAGTTCTTCACCTCAGCCATCGCCGAGACGTCATCGATACCGTAATCCCCTAGATGGTCAGCGGCGACATTGGTCACGACCACCACATCGCAAGCCTCAATCGCTAGACCGCGCCTAAGAAGACCACCTCGAGCGGTCTCAAGCACTGCCGCAGAGATGTCGTTTCGACGCAGCACCATGCGCGCCGCCCCGGTGCCAGTCCAATCGCCAGCTTCGACGACTTCCTCGTTGACGCAAACTCCATCCGTTGACGTCGAACCCACGGAGTAATCTGCGGTCTTAAGGATCCTAGTAAGCATTCTGGAGGTGGTGGTTTTGCCGTTCGTTCCCGTGATCATCGCCACTGGGATGGTGCCGTCGCTGCGCCATTCAATCTCGCTTGCCTCAGGGATTGAGCCTGCCTCAAAAACCTGGGCGTATGAGCCAAAACCGATCGAGACCTGATCGTCATCCCAGAGAAAGGGGTAGTCTCGTTGGCCGGCTGCGACTTGGAGTGAGCGCATGGGTTCGTTGGCTTCTTGGCTCGCCGATTGACGCAATCGATCGACCGCGTCTTCGAGCGCTATTTCAGCACGGCCTGCCGCGCATTTAATGGCGTATTCATTGATCTCAGTCGCCGTGTACAGCGCGTCAATTGGAGCCGTAAAACCGATGCTAGCTCCGTCTCGGTAGCGCCTCCAAAAGGGCTTGCCGAGGTCCAGATCAAAACGCGGCGCCAAGCGTTCTAGCTCCGCCCTCCAGGCGCTGATCGCTTCTTCAGGGACTTCGCCTTCATCAAAGACCACCTCGGCGACAGCGCACGGTCCGACGCTTTGGAGGTTGGTCCCCGTCAGGCGCCTTGAATCCAGAATGCGCATGATCAGTCGGAGTCTTCGGCAGCCAGGCGCGCGCCGCGCTCATCAATGACCAAGTCCTCAAGCGCCGAGAGTGTCATCAGTTGCGGTGATGAGAGCTCAGCGAGCAAGGGCGAGACTCCAGAGTCAGTGTCTTCGTCTCGAGTCCCAGCGCTGCTTTTCGGTGCAAAGGAGACGATCTGTTTCCAGCAGCGCGTGATGGCGTCTCCGAAGATCAGCACCAAGTCACCTCGTTTGGCTAAGTTTAGGGCAGCATCGACCGCTTCTTGCTCATCGATGATGATCCGAATGGCTTGGGCGTCGACCCCATTCATGAGCAGCTCATCTTCGAGGATTTTGGGCACCTCAAGGTCACCGCGGCCTCGCCGTGAGTCATCTCTTCGTAGGATGATTTCGTTGAAGTTTCCGGCCGCTATGTTGCGCGCAATATCACGGATATCTTCGTCGCGTCGATCGCCCGGAGCAGAGACCACGCAGATGCGCTTTCCTTCCACATCAAGGCGCGCCACTAAGTTCACCATCGCCAGCACAGCGGCCGGGTTGTGACCGTAATCAAGGATCACCTTGAAGGGGTGCTCATCGTAGACATTCATCCGACCAGGGACCTGGAAGAAGGAGGTGTCAAAGGTGCGCAAGCCCTGGCGGATGTTATCGACTTTGGTGTCCATTGCGTATGCCATCAGCGCAGCCGCCATCGCATTTTGCACGTTGTGGAGAGCTTTGCCTTCCATGGTCGCAGGGATCAGATGCGTCCACAGCAAGGGGAGGTCTAAGCCGTCGTCATAAAGGGTGATCATCTGCCCCTTGATGCCTTGCTCGAGCACGATCGCTAAACCACCAGCTTCAATGTGTTGCAGGACTAGGGGGTTGGTGGGCTCCATGGTGAAGTAAGCGATACGTTTGGCGTCTGTGTGTGCGCCCATCTTGAGGCAGTGAATATCATCGGCGTTAAGCACAGCGCAGTCGCGCGCAACCTCCACTAAGATGCGCTTGATCTCTGCCAGCTGCTCAAGCGTATCGATGCCCTTGAGGCCTAAATGGTCACTAGCGATATTGAGCACACAGCCAACATTACAGCTCGAGTAGCCCAGGCCGGACCGCAGCAAGCCACCGCGGGCTGTTTCAAGCACTGCGGTATCCACTTTGGGGTCACGCAGAACCATTTGCGCTGAGTGAGGCCCAGTCATATCGCCGGAGGCTGTGCGTTGACCGTCGACATAAACGCCGTCGGTCGTGGTCAAGCCAACGGTAGCGCCCGACATCTTGAGGATGTGAGCGAGCATGCGAGCGGTGGTCGTCTTGCCGTTGGTTCCGGTCAGCGCCGCAATCGGAATGCGCGTCGGCGCCTCTTGAGGAAAGAGCATGTCCATGACGGGACCAGCCACGTCACGCGAGCTGCCCTCGGTGGGCGCAACATGCATCCGAAATCCTGGAGCGGCGTTGACTTCACAGATTGCGCCTCCGATTTCTCGGTACGAACGGGTGATGTCCGGCGTGATAAAATCGACGCCCGCAACATCGAGCCCAATGGCGCGCGCAGTGCGTTGAGCCATCTCGCGATTATCGGGATGAACCACGTCGGTCAGGTCGATCGCCGTCCCGCCCGTTGATAAGTTGCCGGTTGAGCGTAGATAGAAGATCTCGTCTTTAGCGAGCACGGTTTCTGCGTTGTAGCCTGCTGCTTCCATCAAACGCTCAGCCTGATAATCGAGCTCGATTCGAGTCAGCACTTTCTCGTGACCCACGCCGCGGCGGGGGTCTTGATTCACCACGTTAACCAGCTCGCTGATCGTCTGCGTGCCGTCACCGATGACGTGACCGGGGACGCGCTTAGCGACCGCGACCAGCTCGCCATCAACGACCAACATTCGATGGTCAAAGCCGGTGATCATCTGCTCGACGAGGACGCTGCGGCCATGCTCTTTGGCTTTGATGACTGCGGCGGCGACCTCTTCTTTGGTGCGAAGATCAAGGGAGACGCCGCGACCGTGGTTGGCGTTGTAGGGTTTGACCACCACTGGATAACCGAGCGACTCGGCAGCCCGGATCGCCCGACGTTCCGACTGAACCAATTTTTGATGAGGAACTGGGCAGCCGATTGCGGACAAGAGCGCGTTGGTCTCTTCTTTATCCGATGCGATCTCGACTGCGATGTGACGGGTCTCTGAGGTGATCGTTGCTTGAATGCGCTTTTGGTATTTGCCGTGACCGAACTGGACCAACGAGTAATCGTTCAGGCGAAGCCACGGGATATCGCGTTCTTCAGCTGCTCGAATCAACGAGGCGGTCGAGGGGCCGAACTGACGACGCTGAGCGTAGGTGATCAGATCATCGAGCTCTTCTTCAAAGTTGAAGTCGTCGCGCACCTCGGCGCCGCCGCGCATCTCCTCGGGGATGGCGTGATGAATCATTTCCAACGCTAGATCAGCCGCGGCGAGACCGACGCGCTCTTCCTCGTAGGAGTAGACCACGTAGTATTGACCAAGCTCGCCGGTGCCACGGGTTTTCCCGAAGGTGATATCAGCACCTGTCAGCACCTGCAGCTCGATCGCCATATGCTCGAGGATGTGACCCATCCAGGTCCCGCCGTCTTCTTTTAAGCGACGGATAAACCCACCGGGTTCACCGTAGGAGCAGCCATGCTCCTCGAGGCTAGGCAGCCATTCGAGAAGTTTATCGTTAAATCCAGGGATGGTTTCACTCGGGTAATCTTCGAGCGGACCAAGGTCTAAGATCAGGCGGATCACCCGAAAACGGGCGTATTGATTGGGTCCGCGAAAGACTCGGCGTTCGGTGATCTTCATGACGGGCTCCAGAGCAAAGGGTGGTTAGAGTTTAGGACTCAGGCGGAGAAGCCTGACGAGTGTTGAGGTCAAAACTAGCGCCGTGGGGAAGGATGTGAACGCGCACATCAGTCATGCAAAGCGGCTCCCCCTCGCGTGCATCCGCGACCGATGAGTGGCCAAGGTGTGACACGTCGACAACGGTAATCGCGCCAGAGCCAACGGCGCGAACGATATTATCGGGTGAGATGAAAGCTGCTGTATCTTCGTCCAGCCCAAGTCCGACGGCGAAGGGGTTGTAGCTCAGCGCGCTCAGCAAGCGACCGAGCCGGTCACGTTCACGAAAATGCTGATCGACTAAGAAGCGGTTGGTTAAGCCAAGGCCTGGCGCAAGCGAAACCATTCCGGCGAGCGGCGTGCCACCGATACCGCCGTAGGCGATCATATGCTCCGGCAAGATCGCTGCACCCGCAGAGGTTCCACCCACGGGGACGCCCCGAGCGTTGAGACGACGCACCAAGGAAGCTACTGACGTTCCCCCTAAGGTGGCTGACAAACGCAGCTGGTTGCCGCCTGTAAAGAAGACACCGCTCGCTTGATCGAGGGTCTCTAGCCAGTCCTCTTGGTCGGTGTCGATGCGTTCGCGGTAGGGGAGTGAGATCGCAGATTGAGCGCCGAGACTCTTGAACAGGTCTTCGTATTGAGCGCCTGTTTCGTCGAGCGATGAGGCGGTCGGAATAATCGCGATGCGGGCGTCGTCTTCGCCGCTGAGTCGAACGAAGCGTTGGAGGATCTTAGGGTGACCCACCTTCTCTTCGGCCCCGCCAACTGGAACAATCCAACCTCGGGTTTCATCGATTTGACTGCGTGCTGGGCTCATAACGTCTTTATCCTTCAAAGCTGCCGAGGCGAGTAATGTGACCGTCTCGAACCATCCACTGGCCTAAAGCCATCACGGACGTGATCTCGGCGGAGGGTGAGAGAACGATGAGATCGGCGTCTAAGCCGACCTCAAGTCGACCCTTTTGCGTCAGGTCGGCGACGCGAGCAGGGTTTTGAGTAAAGATGGGAAGGACCTGTTCAAGGGCGAACCCTTGGTCGAGGAGCTCGCGCAGGGTCTCGATCAGCGTGAGGGGCTGTCCGATGTCCATATGGATCATTCGACCGTCCTCATCAAAGACGGGGAGACAACCGGCTCCATCGCTGCTGCAGGTGATCTGCTCGACGGGAAGGTCGGCTTGAATCCAGCGGCTGATCGCCTCGGCGGCGCTGTAGCTCTCTTCATCGGCCGGAAAAGCGGTGACATCGACGGTGACGCCACGTTTGCTCAATTCTTGCGCCTCGGCGAACAAGGTCTTGAGCCGATTCACATGAGTCGGATGGAAAATGCGCGCGGGAAGTTCCGTTTCGTCGAGCGCACGCCTGATCAGATCAAGCCCTCGTGGTCCGTCGCCTAGATGCAAATGCGTGTGCCCCGATTTGCCAGCGATCATTCCCGCCACGTAGGCGTCAGAGACGACGCGCAAGAACTCATCAAAGGTCACTTGCGACGAGCGATGATCGCTGATCGCAAGCTCGCCGACGGCAATGATCGGGTCCACATAAACGATATCGTCGCGGACCGAACCCGTCAGGCTCAACGGCGGGTATTGATAGCTCCCAGTATAGCACCAAGCCGAGATGCCTTGAGCTCGTAAACCTAAGGTGGTGGCTACCAGCTCGCGCATCGTTCGAGTGGAACCATCAGTCCCTAAAACACCGATGCAGGAGGTCACGCCCGCTTGAGTTAGTTTGCTCAAAGCGAGCGGAGGGACGCGAGATCCCGGTCCGTCTTCGCCGCCGCCGCCGGTAATATGAACATGACAGTCGACCAAGCCAGGGATGACTCGTTGCCCCGAAAGGTCGACCTCTTCGACAGCAAAACCACCGGTAATAATCGGCAGTTCAGGAGCGATATCGATAATCTTACCCGCACAGATGAGGAGATCGCGCCGGCCCACTAACTCTGGGGCATACAGATCAGCCTGACGCAGGATGGTGAACATAGCGTGACTCACTTTCC
>Ga0315322_10004785_pt1 | contig 10394 bp, 9 predicted proteins | sample M110021515metaG_FD_203461 | JGI IMG/M metagenome (GOLD analysis project Ga0315322, IMG submission 203461) | Ammonia-oxidizing marine archaeal communities from Monterey Bay, California, United States - M1 100m 21515 | ecosystem: Environmental > Aquatic > Marine > Intertidal zone | place: USA... | reverse complement strand
ACAAAACTGCAATTCCACGAATAATCTGTCGCCCATTTGTCGCCCATTTAGGTTGAGTAACAGGCCTATTTGGGCCAATCTCCGGCCATGACTCAACCACAAAAAAGGACTCGGGAAATTCACCCTAAGTCGCTGAAGATCAACAAAGTACCGGCGATGGGAATCGAACCCATACTTCCGAGGAAACGCGATTTTGAATCGCGCGCGTCTACCAATTCCGCCACGCCGGCCTACTATTGCTGAAAGCGGGCGGAGTCTTCAAATTTCAGTGTGCTCTGTCAAGTCCCCCGCCCTTCGATTTTACTAAAAACCAACAATTGTGATCTTTCCCTCGCAGCACTTGGATTTAATTTCATCTAATCCTAGAAAAAGAGTCTTTCCAGCTTCAACTGCGATCGTCCTCACCCCAGCCTCCTGACAACTCTCGATTGTCTTTGGCCCGATCACGGGAACGTCAAACCTCATATCTTGGTCCGGTTTGGAAACCTTGACCAACGTCACATCTTTTCCGTTTCCTAGTTTACCCCCACGCCTGATGCATTCATCTGTTCCTTCAAAAGCTTCAACTGCGAGAACGGTGCCTCGTCTCACTACGATACTCTGACCGATATCGAGAGCGCTTGTCTGCTTCACAATCTTTGTTCCAAAGCGTATATCTTCCCAGTCACGCTCGCTTGGTGAAGGCCCATGAAGGTGGCCTTCGGCGGCCATTTGGTCCTCTAAAAAGGTCGTTGCCGGCAACAAAGTGATTCCATCTTTTGTCAATTCGTTTGCAATCGCACCAAACAGAGACTCAGCATTCCTCTCTTTCACCGAATGCAACACCTTCAAGGTCCTAAGATCCGGCCAAAGGTCAAAAAGGTTTCGAGGCGCGATCTGCCCTACCATGATCGCCTCATTTGCCCCTTTTTTACAAAAAAACTTAATTAATCCTCCCAGTTGCCCGACCCGAAACCACTTGATTTCGTCTGCCATTTCCTCGAGTTCCGTTTTTGTTTCACCCTTAAAAGCGGCCACGATGATTCGAATCCCTTCACGACGAGCAGCCCTGATAAAGGTTTCCGGGTAAATTCCATTACCGGCTATCACGCCAATTGACCTCTTTCCGCTGCTCACGCTCAGAAGTCTCATTTCCAGTTCATCAAAGTTCAAACTTCAAATTGCACGATCTCCTCAGATGCCCTACTCTCCGGCATGGACAATTTTGAGCTTATTCTAGCGACGGTCGCCGTTATCGCCCTTTTGATCGTTGGGGTGATCTTCATCAATTTCTTTGGCCTTTGGATCCAAGCCCGCACGGCAGGCTCGCCGGTTAGCCTCTTAACTCTCATCATGATGCGTTTAAGAAAAGTCCCTCCTAGCACCATCGTGAACAGCAGAATCACGGCAGCGAAGGCCGGTTTGAAATATTCAACCGACGATCTTGAAGCCCACTACCTTGCCGGTGGAGATATCATCAACGTCGTTCTCGCGCTAGTTGCTGCCGACAAAGCCGCAATATCTCTTTCATTCAAAAAAGCCTGTGCCATCGACCTTGCCACAAAGGACACTGGAAAAACAGTTCTCGAAGCGGTACGGACCTCCATCAATCCCAAGGTTATCGATTGCCCAAACCCTTCAAGCGGAGTTACTAAAATTACGGCAGTCGCAAAGGACGGAATTGGAGTTAATGTCAGAGCACGAGTGACAGTCCGCACCAACCTAGATCGATTTGTAGGTGGCGCGACCGAAGAAACGATCATTGCCCGCGTCGGTGAAGGTATTGTGACCTCGGTCGGATCAGCGGCTTCTTACAAAACGGTTTTAGAGAATCCCGATTCGATTTCTCGCCTTGTTCTTGAGAAAGGAGTCGATGCCGCCACGGCCTTCTCCATTCTTTCCATCGACATCGCAGATGTTGACGTTGCTGATAACGTCGGTGCCCGTTTGCAAACCGAACAGGCCGAAGCCGACAAGCAGGTCGCACAAGCCAAGGCTGAAATGCGGCGCGCGGCTGCGGTTGCCTCCGAGCAAGAAATGGCTGCCAAGACCCAAGAAATGCGCGCCAAAGTGGTCGAATCCGAGGCCACTGTACCCCTTGCTATCGCCGATGCTTTCCGCAGTGGAAACCTAGGGGTTATGGATTTCGCGAAGTATGAAAACGTGGTCGCTGACACTAAAATGCGTGACTCGATTGGCGAAGAAAGCACAACCGAATCCGAAGAGGAATAAGTTTAATCGACTCTCGCCGTGGACATCCTTGAGCAACTTGACCCGCAGGCCATCCTTGTCCTGCTTGCGGTCATTTTTGCCGCCGTTAAAGCTTTCTTTGAACAAAAAAAGAAGGTTGCTACCGAGAAATCAGTCGGAGAAGAAACTGATTTTGATCCCTTCGAGGCGTATGAAGAGGAGCTCGCGAGGCAGCGAAAGGCTCTTGAGGTCGAGATATCTCCTCCAACCATCCCTCCCCCTCTCACGGAAACCACTCCTCCTCTTACAAACACCACCCCACCACCGCCTCTCCCTTCGAATCCCGTCGGCCCCAGATTAAGCGCTGCTGAAAAGCAGGCACTAGCCAACCTCAACCTTAAGAGTAAAAAGCACTCCAAAAAAACCAAAGATTCTACCAGATCTAGGGTTTATCGCCATCTCTCGAGTCCAACAGCTGCGCGGGAGGCACTTCTATTAGCAGAAGTTCTTGGTCCACCAAAGGCTCTACAGAATCAGCGTTAGGCTTGTCAGCAACCCAGCCGGCTGATCGACGAATCCGCAAAAAGAAAAGGAGAAGTCATCGCTCTAGAAGAATGTCATCTCCTAGGACGACAAACTCAACCGAGCCCTTCAACGTCTTGTTTAAAAACGGGGTATTCGAACTCCTAGACTTCATAAACTCCTTAGTAAAGGTCGTCTCCTTATTCGGATCAAAGACAATCAAATCTGCCTTTTTCCCTTCGGATACTTCTGCCACCTCAAGCCGCATCATGCGACGTGGCTCGGCCGAGTAACGCTTCACGATGAGATCCCAGCCAAATTCGCCGGTTGTGATAAACCGATCATGCAGCGAAACTAATGCGCTATCCAAGCCAGTGATACCATTCGGAGCATCCACGAATGCTTGCGACTTCTCAAAGTCGGTGTGGGGAGCATGATCAGTGGCAATAATTCTAAAAACTCCGTCTTTTAGACCTTGCAGTAAGGCCACATTATCTTCGCGGGTTCGAAGTGGCGGGTTCATTTTGTAATGGGTATCGTAATCACCAATGTCTTCGTCTGCAAACATCAGGTGATGCGGTGAGACCTCTCCCGAGACCTTTGCGCCTCGCTCGTCACGCCACCAGCGAATCGTTTCCATTCCGATCGCGGAACTGACATGCTGAATGTGCAGAGTTGCGCCGGTCGCATGAGCCAAACGGATGTCTCGATCCATACAAATCTCCTCCGCTAGCGCCGGTGTCCCTTGAATTCCCAGTCGATAACTCACTGGACCTTCATTCAAAGCACGGGGTCCGCAAAGCTGCGGGTCTTCGCAATGACTGGCAAAAAACATATCGAATTCCGTGCCATACTCCATCGCCCGCTTGAGGAGAGCTGCATTAGGAACAGCGTCACCATCATCAGTCAGCATTAGGATTCCCGCTTCTTTTAGTCCAGCAATTGGAGCCATTTCGTGACCGGCTCGATCCACCGTAATACAAGCCGAAGTTAAAACCGGAATACGGCACTTTTCTCCCTGCTCGAGCACCCGCTTCACCACGGTAGGAGAATCGACAGATGGCGAAGTATTCGGCATCATAACCACACCCGTAATTCCCCCGTTGATGGCCGCCTCGGTGCCATCTAAAATCGTTTCTTTTTTCTCCTGACCCGGTTCACGAAAATGCACGTGCGCATCAAACATTCCCGGCATGACAATCTTGCCAGTGCAATCGATCACGCGCGCACCCTCAGGAACATCAATGACTCCAACACTCTTGATGACGCCATCAACAATCCAAACATCCGCACGTTGCGGAACATCGTTTTCCGTCGCGACTTCGCCGCCTTGTAAAAAAAGATTCATGAGGGTTCGTTTTTCAAATCTGGTTTAAGGCCAAAGAGCACTGCCATCCGGGTCGCGATTCCATTTTCTACCTGCTGGGAAATGAGGCAGCGGTCGTAGTCGAGCACCGCATCACAAAGTTCAACGCCACGGTTAATCGGCCCAGGATGCATCACGTAGATTCCCTTATCACTAATCTCCTTGAGGCGATCCTCGGTGATCCCATAAACCGAATGATACTCACGATCACTGGGGTAAAATGGCGCATCCTGTCGCTCCTTCTGGACTCGTAGTTGGTAAACCGCATCCGGCCCCCAGCTCATCGCCTCCTCGTAATTGGTGAAACGTTTGAAACGAGTCTGCGGCACCAAGCTTCCCGGACCACAAAAAGCAACCTCAACTCCGAGCTTGTCCAGAATCGTGCTCGTAGAACGCGCCACCCGGCTATGAAGAATATCGCCCATGATCACCACCTTGCGGCCCGGCAACTCGGGATAAACTTCCCGAAGGGTAAACGCATCGAGCAAAGCCTGTGTCGGGTGCGCATGCGCCCCATCACCCGCATTGATGACCGAAGCATTCGTCTGCCGTGCGATTGCAGCCGGCTGGCCAGAGAGATGGTGGCGCACGACGATGTAGTCGGCCCGCATCGCCTGTAAGGTATCAATGGTATCACGAACTGACTCCCCTTTCGTAACCGAAGAGTGAGGCACATCAAAGATCGTCACATCGGCCGAGAGACGTTTTGCCGCAACTTCAAACGAGGACAATGTTCGCGTACTGGGTTCGTAAAACAACATCAGGACCGTCTTGCCCTTCAAGGCCGGAACCTTTTTGACGGAGCGCGTAAAGAGGTCTTTGAACGGCACCGCTTGATCGAGCAGATGAATGATTTCCGCGCGGTCGAGTGAGACAATATCCAGGAAATCTTTTCGGGCCATAAATTGCTATTCTATTGAGTAATAATTTCGACAGCATCTTTGCCATCAATTTTTTCCAAACTGACATCAACACGATCCATTCGGTCCGTCTTAAGATGTTCACCAACAAATCGAGGTTCCACCGGAATTTCCCGATGCCCCCGGTCGATCAAAACTGCGAGGTCCACCTTAGCTGGACGACCGTAATCAAAGAGAGCATCCAAGGCCGCCCGGATGGTTCGACCAGTAAAAATCACATCATCGACCAAGACAACGTGCGAGCCATCGACGGGGAAATCAATTGCACTACTTTGAAGCGTCGGATTACTGCTCAGGTGCTCGTAGTCGTCACGGTAAAGCGAGATATCCAAAACCCCGAGACGAGCTTGCGCTCCACTCTCGACGAGCTTTGCAAAGACCCTTTCGGCCACCTCATCACCGCGACTCCTAATCCCCACAAGATCGATGGCTTGACCATCGGCCGCCGAAAGAATCTGACCCGCCAGGCGGTCAATGGCCGCCGACATGGCTGCGGGATCGAGGGCAATGCTCATTCGGTTGGCCGAATGCTAGGAAGTAGGGTCAGAAATGCAAGCGACCAATGTCAGCACGACGCTGACTCCCATCAAAAGTCACCTTAGCCGCCTCGGCGTGAGCTTGCTCAACTGCGGCCTGGCGAGTCTCCCCCCCGGCCACTATCGCCAAGACGCGGCCTCCATTCGTGACCCAGTCGTCTCCGATCTTTTTCGTTCCGGCATGATAAACACGGGCATCTCTAATCGCGTCCAAACCACTAATAACATCATCCACGCGGGATGACTCGGGATAACCGGCTGAAGCCAAAATACAGCACACCGACCAACCTTCACTAAATGATAGCAATTCAGGTTTGAGATTCCCCTTGGCACCTTCGAGGCAAAATTCCGCCAGGTCTCCTGAAACCAAAGGCATGACCGCCTGACACTCTGGGTCTCCAAAGCGACAATTATACTCGATAATTTTTGGCCCTTTTTCTGTGAGCATCAATCCAAAGTAGAGAAAACCTTTGTAGTTCAGGTCGTCTTTTTCTAATCCATCCACCGTCGGAGCCACGATTTCCTCTTCGATCCGCTTCATCAATTCGGGATCCGCCAACTGCCGGCTCGCTACTGCGCCCATTCCGCCAGTATTCGGCCCCTCATCTCCTTCACCGATGCGCTTGTAATCACGAGCCGGAGTGAGGATCAGATAATCCGGTCCACTGACCGCCGCAAAAATTGAAATTTCGGGCCCCACCAGACACTCCTCGACTAAAAGCCGCCCCGGACCAAATCGCCTCTCCACCATCACCTCCTGCAAAAACTCCTCGGCCGAAGCTTCATCAGGGCAAACCGCTACCCCTTTACCAGCAGCCAAACCATCGAATTTTAAAACTGTCGGATACTTACCACCAATCGCAGCCCGCGCCTCATCCACGTCCGCACAACCCGAAGCCGCTCCGGTCGGAATCTCATGGCGCTGCATGAACTCCTTCGCGAATTCCTTCGACGCTTCCATCTGCGCCGCCGCAAACGGAGGTCCCCAGCAAGGAATTCCCGCTTCGTCGCATCGATTCGCGAGGCCTGCCCCAGTCACAAGGTAACTTTCCTCACCAGCTATGCATAAATCGATGCCCGCCATCATCATCCAAGAAATCAAGGAATCCAGATCGTGAGCCTCTACCCGTCCAGCCCCCTCGATTTCATGAATCGCTTCGCTCCCGGGGAAACAAAACACTTCGGGCTGGCTCGCCGACTCACGGAGGGCCCGAATCAGGGCATGCTCACGGCCACCTTTTCCGACAACGCAAATTTTCACGCCCCCGAAATAGCGCACCACCGGCACTTTGACCAAGGAAACAATGGAGATTCTCCCTTGCCAATTACTCCCCCCCCCTTCCAAATCAGCTCGACATGGAAAATTCTCCCGCACTCGTCGTTCTCGCAGCTGGCTTGGGCAGCCGTTATGGTGGTCTCAAGCAAATGGATCCCATGGGTCCCAATGGAGAAACTGTTCTCGACTACTCAGTCTTCGATGCGATCCGCGCCGGATTTTCCAAAGTAATTTTTGTGATTCGCGAAGACTTTGCCGAAGCCTTCCAAACCACCGTGGGCGCAAAGTTTTCCAACCAAGTCGAAGTGGCCTACGCCTTCCAAAAGTTAGACGACCTCCCCGAAAGCTACTCCTTACCCGAAGGACGCGAGAAACCTTGGGGAACGTCCCACGCTATTCTAGCTGCACGCGACGAAATAGATCGCCCGTTTGCCGTCATCAATGCCGACGATTTTTACGGAACCAACGCCTACCAACAGGCTGCCAGCTTCCTCACCAGCGAACATCCCGCCAGCGCAAAAGCACGCTACGCGCTCGTCGGCTATCACATCGTCAACACTCTCTCCGATCATGGCGCGGTCAATCGCGGCATTTGCCAAATCGACAACGGTCTTCTCAAAGGCGTCGAGGAAGTCGTCGAAATCTCCCGCAAAGACGACAACCAAATCGAAGGACGCGGAATCGCTGGCAACGCCTGCCTCGTTGAGGAAAATGTCGTCGTCTCGATGAATCTTTGGGCTTTCCCTGTTTCTTTCCTCACTGAACTCATGAATCACTTCACCAAGTTCCTCGCCGAACACGGCACCGAACCAAAAAGTGAATGCTACATTCCAACCGTCGTCGATGAACTCGTAAATCGTGGCATCGCCGACTGCCATGTCCTCGAAACCTCCTCCTCTTGGTTCGGCGTCACCTACCCAGAAGACAAGCCCCATGTTGTCGAGAGCATTGCGGCGCTCATCAAAAACGGCAACTATCCGACCCCTCTCGCTTAACTCGAGCGTGAATTCTTCCCAGAGTTTGATAGAGTCGGGCTATGCCCAAGTCGTCCCTCGCCTGTCAGATCACCCGATGGTCTGAAAGAAAAGAAACACCACTCAACGATATTGTTGCGGTTGAAGAGCCTCTGCAAGTCGTGGTCGATGGCCGTCCACTCGCCGTTCTCATGCGAACACCAGGCGACGACGAACTCCTCGTAATGGGGTTTTTACTCACTGAGGGGATTATCGACAGCAACTTACAAGTCCGGCGCATCGACCTCGAGGCCCGTGACAATCACGCTATGGTTTTCCTTATCGATGATCATGAATGCGACTGGGAACGACTCACCCGCCACCTCTTTTCAGCATCCTCTTGTGGCCTTTGCGGCAAAGCCACAGTCGATGCCATCTTACAAAACCATCCTCCTATCGGGCACAAACCAGTATTCGATCCTATCGTCATTCAGTCGGCACCCGATACCATGCGAGCCGCTCAGTCCAACTTCGATTCAACCGGAGGAATTCACGCCTCAGGAATCTTTTCACAGGAGGGAAAACTACTTATCCTTCGCGAAGATATCGGAAGGCACAACGCCCTTGATAAAGTCATTGGCGAAGGACTCATCAAGGAAATCGATTTCACGCGCTGTTTCCTTCTCGTCTCGGGACGCATCTCATTCGAACTCATGCAAAAGGCCGTCGCCGTACGCCTGCCCCTCGTCGCAGGGATTTCAGCCCCATCATCTCTGGCCATCAGCTTCGCGAAAACTTCGAATCAAACCCTTATCGGTTTCCTTCGTCCACCCAGCATGAATTACTACGCGTAAACTGAAATTTCCCCAAAATTTCACATTGGGATCATAAAGCATTCATAAAACCGAACCACGTTACGACCAGAATGAAACGAGCCATACCCCTTTTCATACTCCTGATCTCCATTGTGGTTGGCTCGGAAAGGTCGCCTTATTTTGAAGTCCAAGGAGATCATGACATCGACTGTTTTCCTCTTAAGTCATCGCATTCCGAAGTGACTATCGCTGGTTCAATCGCTCAGATCACACTGACTCAGATTTACACAAACGATGGCAACAAGACTATCGATGCCACCTATCTTTTCCCCGCCTCGTCGGGCGCCGCGGTTCACGGCATGACGATGAAAATCGGAGATCGCACCATAAGAGCGGAAATCCAGGAGAAGACAAAAGCCCGGCAGGCCTTTGAAGAGGCTAAGCAGCAAAAAAAGTCAGCCAGTCTCCTCACACAAAAACGCCCGAACGTTTTTTCCATGGAAATGGCCACCATTCTTCCGGGCGACCAACTCACTCTGACTCTCAACTACAGCGAAATCCTAAAATCGAATTCCGGCGACTACGAATTCCTCATTCCAACTGCCATTGGACCTCGCTATCGCGAAAAGAACGCGACACCAAACAGCATTGGCAATCCCTTCCTCGACGAAGAACAAAAGACGCTTACTCGTTTTTCAGTCAACGTGAACCTGAGCAGTCCACTCCCCATTCAAAATCTGGCCTGCCCAAGCCACGACAACGCCACGATCAACTTCACCAGCAAAACCTCGGTTTCACTCGAACTCAAAGAATCTGAGCCTGATCGCGACTTTATTGTCCGCTATCAATTATCCGGACAAAAAATTCTTAGCGGTCTCCTTTCCCACAAGGGAAGCGAGGAAAACACCTTCCTCCTCCAGCTTGAGCCACCTCGCGAGGTCAATCCCCAGGACATTCCAGAGCGCGACTTCATCTTCGTAATCGACGTCTCCGGTTCGATGAAAGGCTTCCCTCTCAATCTCGCTAGAGATCTTTTCAAAGAGCTCGCCGAAGAACTCCGGCCCGAAGACCGCTTCAATATGCTTCTCTTCGCAGGAGCTAATAGAGTTCTCTCCGGCAAATCACTGCAAGCCACCGAAGCCAATGTCGACCGCGCCATCAACTTTCTCAACAGCGCCAATGGCACCGGAGGCACCCGCCTTTTGAATGCTCTCGAGGAAGCTCTTGAACTTCCTCACGATCACGACCGCTCACGTTCATTGGTCCTCATTTCTGACGGCTATATCGAAGCCGAGACTGAAGTCTTCGACCTCATCAAACACAAAGGCACCGGAACCAACGTCTTTCCGCTCGGAGTCGGGTCAAGTGTCAACCGGCACCTCCTTGAAGGTCTCAGCCACTTCGCCGGTCGCGACCACTTTATCGTGACGCACTCCTCCGAATGTGACGCTGCCGTAACACGGTTCAAAAATATCATTTCCACTCCAGTTCTGACTAATATTCAAATCACCTCGGAGGGTGTCACCTTGAGCGATCTCCTTCCAGCCCGTCAACCCGACCTCTTTTACGGCCAAACGCTTTCACTCGTTGGAAAATGGCAGGGCTCCGGAACCGTCATCATGACTGGAACCGCCGGAAACGGAAAAAAGATCACGCAAAACTTTGAGATTCAAAACTCATCTGTTCAACCCTCTCTTCCGGCACTCTGGGCGAGAACCAAGGTTAAGGAACTCTCTGATTTTGCTCAGCTCACCGACCGTGATACCGAGAAGAATAAAGTCACCGAACTAGGGCTCAAATACCAGCTCTTGACTCCCTTCACTTCCTTCGTCGCAAT
>Ga0315322_10004784_pt1 | contig 10395 bp, 8 predicted proteins | sample M110021515metaG_FD_203461 | JGI IMG/M metagenome (GOLD analysis project Ga0315322, IMG submission 203461) | Ammonia-oxidizing marine archaeal communities from Monterey Bay, California, United States - M1 100m 21515 | ecosystem: Environmental > Aquatic > Marine > Intertidal zone | place: USA... | reverse complement strand
TAAATAACCTACATGAAATGCCTCGACACCCTCTCCGTTGACCCCTTCGTCTCTTTACTCTTAATCCTCGTAAGCCCTTACCCAGTGCCCTAGTTTAACGGACGCAGAAACTGGAACTTCTCTATCGGCGAAGGCACTTCAGCTCCTACCGCCAAAGAAGACAATTCCCGCACAATCTCCGGATAACGAGTTGCCACATCCTTGCTTTCGCCCACGTCTTTGGACAAATCGTACAATTCCCATTTCGCCTGCGGATCCTTGTCTACATTGTACTTAACCAATTTCCAATCGCCCTTGCGTACCGCCACTCGGCCCCCTCTTTCATGAAATGCCCAATACAAAAACGAGTGCTCCTGCTGCTTGCCTGAACGCAAAAGCGTCGGAGCAAAGGAAACGCCATCGATACCCTTCGGCATCTCGATTCCCGCCAAGTCGCAAACCGTCGGCAAGAAGTCCCAAAAAGCGGATACATGATCCGTTTTAGAACCAACCTTTATCTTGCCAGGCCAACGAGCCAACAACGGCACCCGAATTCCTCCTTCGTAAAGGTCGCGCTTGTGCCCTCGCAAAGGACCGTTGCTATCAAAGTACTCGGGATCCGCTCCGCCTTCCATGTGCGGACCGTTGTCCGAAGTGAACAAGATAATCGTGTTATCCGCGATACCCAGCTCGTCTACCTTGTCGAGAATTTGTCCGACATGGTCATCCAGCATCGTTACCATCGCAACAAAAGCCGCGTGGCTATCCGGCTGCGAACCATAAGGCCCGTTTCGGAAACCTGGACCGTCATCCGTTCCTTCATAGTTTTTCTCCGGCAGGAACTTGCCGCGGAAACGCTCCATGTAAGATTCCGGAGCAAACATTTCCGCGTGCGGAATCACATGCGGTACGTAGCAGAAAAATGGTTCATCGCGATTCGCCTCTATAAATTCGAGGGTACGCTCTTGGATCATTTCCGGTGCGTAAATACCTTCCCCGCGTCCTTCGTTGCCGGTAAGTATCAGCTTATTCTCGTCCTCCCACAAATGATACGGGTAATAGTTGTGGGCAATTCGCTGACAATTGTAGCCAAAGAATGCATCAAATCCTTGATTCATTGGATCGCCCTCCGAACCAGGAAATCCTAATCCCCATTTTCCGAATGCTCCGGTTACATAGCCCTCCTTCTCGAGCAGTTCCGCAACCGTCACCGTTTCGGCCGGCATGGGCTTCTGACCTTCCGGCTTGATTTCAAAATTTCCTCGAATCGGCGTATGCCCCGTGTGCAAACCCGTCATCAAACATGACCGCGATGGGGCGCAAACGGTCGAACCCGAATAATGTTGAGTGAATCGAATTCCTTCTTTCGCGATCCGATCGATATTCGGCGTCTTAAAATGTTCCTGGCCAAACATACTGATATCGCCGTACCCTAAGTCATCGGCCAAAATGTAAATTATATTCGGCTGCTTCGCGTTTTTGGCTGACAAAGAAAAAGCCAATACAAACGCAGCGAGCGTTAAACCAACGATTCGGAAATGAACATTTCTAAGGGGCATCATATCTAAAGTGGACAACTAATATGCCCGTCAGTGTCCAGCGTAATGATCCTAAACCTCTAATCGCCGTGGTTTACCTGTAATCTACAAACTCACGCTTTAACTTGATAGGCTCTCTATTTCCCAAATACTCAGTCGAACTCCCCCCTCAGGTATGAAATCTAAAATTCCCGTTCTCACCGCCCTAATCGTCATCGCCACGCTCCTAAGTATCCCTGCCAATTTGGCTGCGGCCCCAAGCCCCAAGCCCAACTTCGTCTTCTTCCTGGTCGACGACCTAGGCTGGATGGATCTCGGATGCTACGGCAGCACCTACCACGAGACTCCCAACATCGATGCCCTCGCCAAATCCGGCGTCCGCTTCACCAACGCCTACGCCGCCTCGCCCGTTTGCTCTCCTACCCGCGCCGCAATCATGACCGGCAAATACCCAAGCCGCGTCGACATAACCGACTGGATTCCCGGTCGAGGAACGGACAATCCAAAACTAACAACTCCCGAAGACCGCGACAATCTCGCCCTAAACGAAACCACCCTAGCCGAATCCTTCCGAGACAAAGGCTACCAAACTTTCTACGCAGGAAAATGGCACCTAGGAGATGAAGGACATTTCCCCCAAGATCAAGGCTTCGACATCAACAAAGGCGGGCACCACAAAGGCAGCCCTCCAGGAGGCTACTACGCGCCATTCAACAACCCCCAACTCGATGACAAGCCAGACGATCGCTACCTCACCGACCGCTTAGCCGACGAATCCGTTGCGTTTATCGATCAGTGCAATCCCGACAATCCTTTCCTCCTCTACTTCTCCTTCTACACCGTCCACACGCCTGTTCAGGGAAACGATCAATACGACGACTATTTCACCGAAAAAGCCAAATCGCTCACCGGCAATGCAGAACCGATCCGCGAGCGAGACGGCCTCACCCGTACCCGACAAGACAATCCCCAATACGCCGCCATGGCGAAGTCGCTTGACGACAATGTAGGCCGCGTGCTCGACGCTCTCGAAGCCCGAGGCTTGGACGAAAACACCGTCATCATCTTCACCTCCGACAACGGCGGCCTCTCCACACTCGCCCGAATCGGTCCCTCTTCCCAACTCCCTCTTCGCGCTGGCAAAGGCTGGTGCTACGAAGGCGGTATCCGCGTTCCTCTCATCATCCGCGCCCCAGGAGTCAGCCAAGCCGGGCTCGTCTCCGACACGCCCGCTATCAGCATGGACTACTTCCCCACCATGCTGGATCTAGCCGGATACAACCTTCAGCCAAAACTCCACAAAGACGGCGAAAGCCTCGTCAATGCTCTTCAAGGCAAATCCGTAAACCGCGACACTCTCTACTGGCACTACCCGCATTATCATGGCTCAACCTGGAAACCCGGTGCCGCCATACGAGTAGGCAACTGGAAAGCGATCAATTTCTATGAGTACGGCGAAACCGAGCTCTACAACCTAAAGAACGATATCGGCGAGCTTAAGGATCTTTCCCAAAAGAATCCCGAAAAGCTCAAAGAGCTTCTCGCAAAGCTAGAAAAGATTCAGAAAAAAACCAACGCCAAACTCCCGCACCCAAATCCCGGATACAAAGAAAACTAGATTCCCAAGGCAGTTTACTGAAAAAGATTCAAAACCACGCCACGCTGCGACGTAGCTACGTCATCGATCCTGAGCTCCCTCGAAGGGCGAGCCCCCTAGCGTGGATCCCATCAAGATCATTGTTACACGTACCTCAATCATCGACCGAGCTTGCCTATCCCAATCGCAACAATTAATAGTGCCGATCTTACAACTTCCCATGAAAACTACTCTACTCGCTTTCTTCTTTATCGCCGCCGCTCCTTTCGCAAACGCATTTCCGGACAAACCAATCCGTATCATCGTTCCAACCGAAGCAGGTGGAGGCCACGACACGATTGCTCGAATCTTTCAACGGGCCATACAAGAAAAAGAGCTTTTATCCGAGAAACTCGTTATCGTAAACATACCCGGGGCCGGAGGAGCAGTTGGAACGCGTAAAATAAAAGATTCTCCAAACGATGGATACACGATTGGAATCTGGAACCCAAACGCCCTTATTTCCGCCAAACTCATGGGAATCACCCGATACGATCACAACGACTACGAAGTGATCGGAATGACCGGCTTCACCGATCTCGGAATGGGAGTCAAAACCGATTCGACGATCAACTCCGTCACCAGCATGATCGAAAGAGGAAAAGTCCAACGCGGAGCAATTAAACTAGCTACCGAAATCGGTACTGCTGCCCACATCATCCCCATCATTCTGGCCCACAAAGCTGGATTCGAATTTCGAGTCGTCGCTTCCGGAGGCGGCTCGAAACGACTTGCATCGATTCTGGGAGGCCATACGGACATCAGTCTCTTCTCTACCTCAGCACTCATTAATTTTCGAGAATCCGGCCTCAGCCCACTAATGCTTTTTTCCGAAGAGCGCAGCCCTCTTCTCCCCGATACCCCGACAGCCAAAGAAAATGGTATCGAACTCTCCATTACAGAATCACGCATTTGGCTCGCTCCTAAAGGAACGCCCGAAGAGCGCCTAGCTGTAATTCGCAAAGCCCTAGAGTCCGCCATTCAAAACGAAAGCGTCATGACGCGCCTAACGACACTCGGTATGACCCCTGAATTTGGAGACTCCAAAACCGTTCTCGCCGACATCGAAAAAATGCGAGCCCTAGCCGAACCGATCATCGCTCAATTAAAGCGATAACCTCCGCAGCCGCTCAAGGTCGGGGCAGACCGTCCCGGTCTTCCGCAGATACAACGAACTCAAGTGCCAGGTCTTGCAAATCAACCATTAGGGCCAGAGCTTGCGCTGTGCCGCGTGGGCCCAAAAACGATCCTCTATCGCGGAACGGTGCAAGCGTCGGCCCTACGAAAGAAAAATGGCGTCAGTCAAGGTTGCCTCCAGCAACACAGGTGCCACTAACGTGGCATTAGGTTCGGTTGCTCGCTCGATGAATGCCTCATCTACAGGCCCCGTTCACCACCAACAAGCGCTCGTAACCTATTCGACTTTTTAGCCGACCTATATTCGCAAAGCGAATCCTGACGAAATCTCATACGCCCCAACTCATACTACATTGAGAATACTAATTTCGGGTCTGCAATTAAACCTTAACCCATGCAGGTTCCCAATTCCTCTCGATATATGAACGTGCCTTTTCCCCCAACTTAACAACCCTTCGGGAAAACTCTTATCAATCACTGGTAGAAAAGGCCGAAACCCAATTAGAGGTATCACAAACTGACCTCCATGCGTGTGGCCGCAACACATCAAATCCCAATCATACTTTTTCAATAACTCCTTCGAATCCGGGTTATGGCTTAGAACGATCACTGCCTCATCTCTCGACCTAACCGTATTCAAAATTCCCTTGGGCTTTGTATCTCCAGACCAAAGGTCGCCTAAACCAACAAGCGATAGGGTTTTCCCCGAAACCTCGACTCGCTCCTCTTCATTAAAAAGAAGCTTTACGCCACTGTCTTCAAGTAAGGTCCGCACTTTCGAAAAATCTTTGTAGCCATGATTCAATCCAGACCATTTCCCACCATCATGATTTCCAATACACGCATACGTTCGGACTAGCGAACTGAGCTTCTTCAGAATCCTCTGGTATTCATTTTCATTGGAAAGCTTCCCAGTGATAAAGTCGCCTGTCAGGAACGCGATATCACCTCCCAAACCCAACGAAATATCGATCGCCTTCTCGATACTCTCAAGACTGACTGATTCCGAGGCGTGAAAATCCGAGAGATGCAAAACGCGAAGGGGTGTACGGAACCGGCCGATCGACACGGTCTTTTCCGTAACTTCATACCAGTTCGGTTCAGCAAATCGCATATACCCCGCCCCAATAGCGCCAACGAATGGAATGCTTCCAAGGAATCTAATAAATCGTTTCCGCGATATCATTGTTCGCCATTCCCTACATACACAACCAGCCAACCACGCATTTAAAAAATGCGCAGTAAGGAAGTAATCATTCCCAAAACGAACTCTACACGCTACCTAAATTATGCAAGAAGCTGTAGATCAAGAACACTAGAATAATCACCGTCAAACCAAGTCCCTTGGCTATGCCCCAGGTACCTTCGGTTTCTGGCTTCAAGTCTACTTCGCCCGACGACTTCTCAGATGGGAAGACTTTACTCAGAATGAGCATGAGAACGCAGATGATAACGAAATTGGCTCCTGCGACATGCAACCAGTGCATCTTCATTCCAAAGATCGCATCTCCCTGCATCCAAGACAGGGCGAACAATCCGATTCCAGAGAAAAGCGCTATTTTGGCAACCTTAGCAGAAACACGCGTCGTCAACATGCCTACTACGATAATCGCTAATATTGGAACATTGGTGACGGCTGCTAACTTTTTCATCAAATCAAAGAGCCCTTGGGCCTTACCGATAAAAGGTGCCAACGACATTGCGATCAGCGCCAGAATGATCCCGAACCGCTTACCCATTCTTACAGTTTCCTCGTCAGTCGCATTCGGATTCATCATGCCTCGATAAATATCTAAACCGAAGAGCGTAGACGAACTGTGAAGGATACTATTAAACGAACTGAGAATTGCTCCGAAAATAACCGCACCGAAGAATCCGACTAAAGCGGTCGGCAGCACAGCTGCGACAAGACTCGGGTAAGCCATATCTTGCTTAGCTAGATCAGGCCCAAACATCTGAAACGCTATAATTCCAGGCAGCACCAAATAAATCGGCCCAGCGAGCTTCAGACACGCAGCAATGAGAATGCCTTTCTGACCCTCCTTGAGCGATTTCGCTCCGAAAGTACGCTGCACGATCGATTGGTTCGTACACCAGTAATATACGTTAATAAGAATCATCCCGGTAAACAAAGTGCTGAAGGGAATATTCTCTCCGGGTTTCCCAATCGGATCCAACTTTTCAGGTATGTTCTCAACGATGGTTCCCCATCCCGCGAGCAGGCTTCCATCACCCAATGCAACCAATCCCAGGACCGGCACTAACAAGCCCCCGACTAAAAGCCCGATTCCGTTAATCGAATCCGAAATCGCTACCGCTCTTAAGCCACCGAAAATCGCGTAAATACCGCCGGCGATTCCTATTGCCCAAACCATGATCCACATCGAAGCGCCTACGCTTACTCCCAACAGCTCAGGCACGTCGAAAAGCGTGTTCATCCCGATCGCGCCTGAGTAAAGCACGAACGGCAGCATGTTCGTCACAATCGAAAACATGAAAACCGCGCCCAAAAACCGACGCGTCTGCTTATCGTAACGTTTTTCCAAAAACTCCGGAACCGTCGCGATTTGCCCCTTCCAATAGCGCGGAAAAAAGTACAGCGCCATCACCACCATCGCGAACGCCGCAATAATCTCCCAGGCCATTACCTGGGCGCCGTGCGTGTAAGCATTTCCATTCAAACCGATCAACTGCTCGGTCGACAAATTCGTCAGCATCAAAGAACCGGCGATAACCCAGCCGGTGAGCGTATTGCCCGCCAAGAAGTAACCTTTGCCATGCGCATGGTCGTCGTTTCGCGTTTTAAGGTAGGAAACGATCGCGACCATCGCCGTGAACGCTACAAAAGAGAAGATGGAGAACATAGGGAGTCAATTGAGGGTTAGCGTTAGAAGGCAACCATAGCGCGTCGCAAACGGCTGCGTCGCAAGAAATAAAACCCCGACGTTCGATTTCAACGAATCGTCACATCGCCTCGATACAATCGAAGCATAGAGGAACTCATCGCAGCTTATCCATTTCGCGATTCCTTCGCGCAGGTGTATTCGAAATGCGACCTAACCACCGAAATCTTAAGATTCTGGCTTGCCTGCTCTTAAAAGAGATAAGAACCTACCCCGAGGTTCGACATCATCGAGCTATAGCACCCCCTTCACCCCCCACAAAAGAGAAACCAGCATAGTGAAAGCTCGTCTACGTATCAAATTGCTCGCCTTCATCGGATTGGCGTTACTGACCTTCTTCAACGCACCCGCGTTCGCCCAACAACGTGGCGGTGGCGGTGGCCGTGCCGGGGGCCCAGCCGGTGGAGATCCGACTGCGATTTACATCAAGCAGCTCAAACTCGAAGGTAAATCCGAGAAGGCCTTCAAGAAGGCTTACAATAACCACATTAAGGCAGTCCAGAAGTGGAATGCCAATGTTCAGAAATTCAGAAAGAAAAACCAAAAATACGTCGGAAAAGCTCCTCCAGCTCCTGATATCCTAGCAAAGATCAGGTCGGATAAAGCTGAGCTCGATACTCAGCAGAAGGCCAATACGGCGGCCTTCAAAACTGAGCTAGCTACATTTCTCACGCCCCAACAGGTCAAACAAGTCGACGTTGTCGCCAGACGCGTAGTGGAACAGCGAAAGCAAGCCCAGGCCCGACGAGCCGCCAACCAAGCGAGACAAGGCGGCGGCAATAATAACAATAAAAAGAAGAAGTAGCGTCGAACGCCTCGATTTACTTCGAAACCCCTTTCAAGGCCGTTCTGCAACGAGCGGCCTTTTTTTACACAATTCGCTCCAGGTTTGCTTACATTACAAAAACGTAATGCAAGTGCGTGGGTTCTGTAATTTTCCTGTGGTTTACTAGGCACATACCAAACGAAGAAACACTCTTCGGTCCTTTGAAAACCAAAATCTAAAAACAGGAAAATACAGACTATGAAAACTTCGAAAATCATCATCGCTTTAATCGCAGCCGCAATCGTAACCACTGCTTAATTCGCCGAAACTTTCGCGAACAAAATGCTGGGGCAGCATCCGAATTCGGAGAAAATCGTCGCTCAAATGTTCGCTAACCACGACCGCAACAACGACGGAGCGCTCGACAGTATCGAACTAGCGAATTCCATCGAAGGTCTTTACGACCAACGTCAGACTACCATCCTCGAACGCCGCGACTCGCTCGTCGAAAAAGGCGTTATCTCGGAATACGAACGCTCCAAAGGCGTCATCACTCTGTGCCTGCTTCCTGAAGACGGAGCTGCGATTATCGTGAAAGACGGCGATACCAATCAAGACAACACGCTGTCCGCTAACGAGCTTACTGCATCCGTAAGCTCGCTCCGCAAACTCGATCTTGGAACCCGCGGTTTCCTCAATCGCCGATCATAGGGTCCATCAAATTTTAGGGACCAAGAGGGTAAACCAGGCCGGGAGCGACTATCGCTCCCAGTCTTTTTGCTATTATATGAAAACTCTGAACACTCAGGATGGTCTCGTCCTTCATTCGAAGAAGGGCCACACTCCTAGAACACCTAATTTCGTCGGGCGCAGTGTGCCCATGCCTGGACCGCCGCTACCATAATCAATTCATGATTGATAGAAAGCAGACTACTCTTGAATAACCTATGGGCCTCGGGTTCGACATGCTTTTCCAACTCGGAAAGCATCAAGGTCTTCAGTCTTTTAGAGACTGTTGAATACGTTAGCTTTAATAGATAATAATTAACTATCGGACGGGTCGCTGGCGGGTCAAAAATATGAATGCCTCCTCAAGAAGGCGACCTACAGAATAAACTCTTACAGCTTATTTGCAGGATGAACCTATTTCTGAGAATCCATTAGCACCGCTTCGTCTACTAGATGCTCCCTAACCCAAGCGCATAGCGCGTCCAGTGACCGAAAACGCTTTTCTCCTTCCGCGAAGGTTACATTCCAGACCACATGGCCGTCGCGCTTTTCAAATGAAATGCTCACGGACTCATCGCCGTCGCTCCGAATGACATAACCCATCCGCGTCAAAGCTCGCCGAGTCCACAAACCAACGTCTCCATCGCCTTCCACTCGAGCAAAACGAGCCGTTTCGCGACGCAAGCGGAACCCTCCTTGCTCCCCATCCCAATCGATCTTATCGCTCGCAAACACCGAGGCGATTTTTCCACCCAAAGCCAAATCCTCCGGAGCCCCAACCTCAATCTCTCCAACCGAGTTCATAATCCAAAGCTTGTCGGCGCAACGCAGGGACAACTCCAGATCATGCGAAGACAATAAAACCGCAATGCCCACTCCGCCTGCCAAATCACCCAATATACGCATCAACTCTACCCTCCGCGGCAAATCCACGAATGCCGTCGGCTCGTCCAAAATGAGAATCGACGCCTCCTGAGCCAAGGCGCGGGCAATCATCACTTTTTGACGTTCGCCGTCGCTCAATTCACCTACCTGGCGAGTAGCCAATTCCTCAACTCCTACTACCTGCAAAGCCCAATCGATTCGCTCTCTATCCTCCTCCCTCAGGCTACCGGTCCACCGCGTATGCGGGTGTCTCCCCAAAGCTACCAAACTATAAGCGGTGAACATTCCCACGGGAGCCGGATCCGTTAATACGACGCTCGTCAAACGAGCCTTTTCCTTAGGCGACATCAAACGGATATCTCGACCATTCAATTTGATCAATCCCCCCAGCGGTTCCTCCAAGCCTGCGAGCGATCGAATCAAAGTCGACTTTCCCGCTCCATTCGGTCCCAGCAAGCATACGAGCTCTCCGCTTCGCAGCGAAAGCGACAGATTCTCCGCAACGACAGACTCTTTCCTCTTCCTAGAAGAGTATCCAATCTTCAAGCGCGAAGTTTCCAAAATCGTATTCCCCTCGCCCATCAACCGAATACCTTTTTCAAATTTCGTTGCTTAAGCAGCGCTACCATAATCACAGGCGCGCCCATCAACGCAGTTACCGCGTTCAAAGGAAGCGTCGATTCGAGTCCGGGCGCCTTGGCTATCAAATCTGCTACCAACGCTACCAATCCTCCCACCAGCATCGAGGCTGGAACCAAAATACGATGTTCCGCCGTCCTAAATAGAAAGCGACATAAATGCGGCGCAGCGATTCCTAGGAAT
>Ga0315322_10004776_pt1 | contig 10402 bp, 9 predicted proteins | sample M110021515metaG_FD_203461 | JGI IMG/M metagenome (GOLD analysis project Ga0315322, IMG submission 203461) | Ammonia-oxidizing marine archaeal communities from Monterey Bay, California, United States - M1 100m 21515 | ecosystem: Environmental > Aquatic > Marine > Intertidal zone | place: USA... | reverse complement strand
ATGCTCATGAATGGGAAGCCTTAGCCGTGAATTGATGGCGGTTGTAGTAAGAGGGGCTACCTGTTCTCTAAGCGAGGCTGTAATCGACAGACTTCTCTCCTGGGATGTCGATATAATCACTGATGGGGAAATCCACGCCGAACGCAATTCTACTATGCTCAAATTTTCACCCGCCACCATAAGTTCTGAAGGTAAAGGATTCTCGATATCATTCGATGGTAGTGATGCAGATATTGTAATTGGAAAGGATATCATTGTTCAAGATCTATTACCATCGCGTGCCGATAGGTGGCTCGCTCCTGAAATCCCTGCATGGATTAGAGGAGAAGAAATTGATTCCCTTCCTCGCTATTGGTTGTGCGTCCTTGATGCAGCCGAAGGTATCGCTCACATCGCACGGGCGGAAAAGAAGGTCGAACGAATACACATGTGCGGACGCCGAGAATGGCAACCCGGCGATTCTAAAGCAGAATTGCTAATGCTTTGGAATAGAACGAATCAGGGGATTAGTGGAGAATTCACATCTGAGACATTATTCGGTCATCCAATCGCTGGCATGGAAGTGAAACCCATGACTCAAGAGGAGGGGAAGAGGCCCGATTTATCCCCATTACATGAGATGTTGATTAGCCTTGATACCGACGGGTGGAGGCCTCTGATTCCATTCAGAACTGCTCTAATGAACCTCATTGCAGGGTTGAACTGATAGCAGTATTCATCTATCGTCAATGCTCGCCGCAAACCAATGGCAGACCTGGTGGAGCTTACTGATGAGCATGGGGTTCAGATTAGTCCTACTCTTCCAGAGGGGTGCAAGAATTACTTGATTGATATCGATGGGACAATCTGTGAAGATATTCCCAATGAGGAGCCTGAGCGAATGGCAACTGCAGCAGTTTACGATGGTGTAGTTGAGAGAATTAATCAATGGTATGATGAAGGGCACATTATTTGCTTCTTTACCAGTCGATTGGAAGAGCATCGCGAGGTAACTGAGTCTTGGCTTTCGAAACATGGTTTCAAGTGGCACTCCTGCCTATTTGGCAAGCCCCGTGGTGGAAATTACCACTGGATCGACAACCATATCGTACGTGCAACTCGATTCAAGTCTAAGATGACGGAGTTCGTCAAGCGTTGGGCCGAAGTCGAAGTATTCGACGACGAGTAATCACAGAGTCTGTTCTCCACCTGCAAGCATAGGTGCAAGTTCGCTCACAGCATCTCCTCTCAGGCTCGGACCTACATTGATGGTAGCGAATATTCCAATATCAGCCCTATTGTGTGATAGTGCAAACCATATTCGTCCATAGGCATCGACTCTGATGTCTAAGAAATCTCCCAACCCACCACAACGATTGTAGCCGCAATCAGGAGTTTCATCAATAGGGTCGCCATTGACATTAATCTGAACTGTAGTCAATAAAGGAGTCTCATTGAAGGCATCTGTGGCAAATGTCAGATATGCATTCCAAGTGTCATCACCTGCATCTCCAACATATCCGAATCCAACAGTTCCAGCATCACCTGCTACGGAAACTGGGAAACCTGTGCCAACAAGGCCAATCGGTGGTGCAATCATCGATTCATTGGACCATGTGTCTCCACTATCGGTTGAATATGACCAGTATGGCATGTTATCCAATCCCATCCACATTGCGTGGATATTCCCTTCGCTATCGACTTCGACCTGTGCTTCTTCGGCATTCCATGTATCTGCAGTACCGGTCACAGAAGTAGGTAACACATGTTCTGTCCATGAAATCCCGGCATTGGTTGTGCGGTAAACCGAGTATCCTGTACCATCACATCCAATATTTCCTCGATAGAAATTACCATCAACACTGCCAACAAGATGTGCAGTTAGTCCACCCGATTGGCAATCTGGCGGAGAACCAAATGTCTCAGGCCCCCATGTAGCCCCTCCGTCTTGGCTTGCAGCACAAAGTGGACCAGGAGCATTGCCATTGATACAGTACATCCAGGTTGTTTCGTGGAATAATGCTGGAGCATTTGAACTAGCAATGGTTTGGTGGTCTTGAACTGAATATGGCTGGGTAGCAATTGTTGGGCCTGTCCAACTCGCACCATCATTGTCCGACCATTCAACCGTCATACCCAGAAGAGCGTGCATATCGAATTTCATTATTCGACCAGTCCATGGGTCGACGTAGACATATGGGTCATTCGAATTAGCAATTGGAACTAGCGGGTCATACACATTTGTGCAAGAATAATCCAATGAATCTAGCATGCCGATTAGATCGCAAGAAACGATAGCAGTCGACCCAGATGGACCATTGCCCCATGAACTCATTACCATAGTATCGGTTTGAGTAATACCCATTGTCGGCTCGAATGTACTCATTCCTATTCCATAGTAGGTACCTTCTGTTTGGAATGGGATGTTTCTTCCTTCGAATTCAAATGATTCATTTCCAACTGCATCTATTCCTCCAGGAAAGTGATACCAAGTGTGGTTATTAATTGGAAAGTCCCAAATCTCAATAACCTCGTCTGGAGAATTAACAATTTCTTCTGTAGATAGTGCATAATACAGAATTGAAGAAGAAAAAACTAGTAAAATTAAGCCTATTGCTAAAGCTTGTTTTAATGGGTAATAATTTATTGGAATAGAAATTGAATCATCTTCAACCGCTTCGGCTTCAAGAACCTCTTCAGCAGTTATCGTGTTCATTGGTTCAGTCATGCCACTTCACTCCGAGAACAAATCACTCCCGAGTAACGGAAGAAGGACGCTTGCATCACCTTCTACACAGACATGGGGCGCTTCGGGACGCATTTTCCCCCATGATATCGCCTCTCGCAAACGTGCCCCTGAAAGGCTACCATCATGCTCGGGAGCGGTTGTAATGTATACTGCGGAATCGAGACCACCGCGATATTGATTCCACCAAATTACATGGTGTTTAGAAATACCTCCTCCTACCATTAGAGCATTGGATTTCTCTACATTCCAAGTAAGGTCGCTCATTATTTGTTCATCGGCAAGAGTGTCGATGTGGAAGTCACGATATTTTTGGCGGAACATGAAGAGTTGTGCACCGATGCTTCCATCGGTGATACCTGGAATACACACTGGGATCTTGTTTTTCCAAGCCCAATGAATTAGTGTATCAGGAGTACCAATTCTCTTTCCTAATTCCCAGACTAAATGTACTGAACCGAAACCAATCCAAGCATCTGCACCAGTTTTTCCAGTTTCTTTGAGACGGTCGTGACGAATTTCTTCAAGGACAGGCATTACTAATGCCTCGATTATTTCACCATAGCTTGCATTTGGGACAATGACATTGCCTAGGCGCATCAATTGGTGTTCTCCCAATTCGATATCATCGAGTTCAAAAGATCCATGATAATAGTGCTTGTATGCCCGAGCAATATCATGGTCGAGCATGCCACATGTGGTAGAGACTACATTGAACATCTTCCTTTTGATTGCTTCTACAAAGAATCCACGAGTGCCTGTAGCACAAAGACAGGCGGGGAAAGAAAGCCAGTTAGCAACTTTACCTACATCTCCCTCAACTGAATCGACTTCGCTTTTCATTCCACTAAGAATATCTCTGGCAAGCGCTAGTTTGGTGGCAGTGAAGCCTCCGGCCATCGACATTTGATCGATTAGAGAACGTGGCGTATCAACCATAGTAAAATCGTAGTCTACGACTGGTTTGTCGAAGGACTCTGGGTCGATTGCCATATTGAAAGGGCGGGGGACACTTGCATATGAATACCATGTCCCCCCTAGGGGACATGTATAATCTGTCAAATATGGTTGTTTAGAGCATTGATTCTATCCCGGAGCATTGCAGCTCTTTCAAAGTCAAGTTCCAAGGCTGCTTGCTTCATCATTTCCTTTAATTCTTCAATTGAATAATCTGATTCTTCAATTGGTTGTGAAATATTGGAAGTTACAGATTCTGACCGTGCCCATTGACCGGCTCCAACATTGATGTTTTGCGCCCAATCCCCACTCTTACGGCCTCCTTTTGCACTAACTAGCCGTTTGCCACCAGCAGTACCAGCAATCAGGTCGTCAACGTCACTTCCCATTTGGGGTAGAGCCTTCTTAATCGTCTGAGGAGTAATTCCCTTCAATTCGTTATCTTCTCCTTGACGCTGCCTTCTTTCGAGAGTTTGCCGAATCGCAGCTTGCATTGCAGGGGACATGGAATCCGCATAGAGCAATACCGAACCATTGGCATTACGGCTCGCTCTTCCAATAGTTTGTAGTAAACTTCTTTCATTTCTTAGGAATCCTTGCCGGTCAGCATCGAAAATCGCTACGAGGCTGACTTCGGGAATATCGAGTCCTTCTCGCAAAAGATTGATTCCGACTATTGCATCGATATGGCCGATTCTGAGGGCGTTGATAATCTCGGTTCTTTCGATAGTATCAATTTCAGAATGAAGATGGTGTGCTTTAATTCCCATCTTGTTGAGATAAGCTGCAACTTCTTCGGCAAATTTGATTGTTAGAACCGTGACAAGTGTCCTTTCCCCAGCCTCGATGCGCGCATTGATCTCACTAAGTAAATCGGCAATTTGACCCTCTGTACCTCTGACTTCAATCGTGGGATCAAGTAGTCCTGTAGGGCGTATTTCCATCCTTGGAACGCCTTCGATTTTCTGAAGCATATCGTACATACTTTCAGCGTCAGGATGCTTCTTGCTATACTCGGGTTCATCCACCCCACCGCCACCAGCATAGTGGCGAAGTCCGATTGGAGCATCCTGTCCAGTAGTCTCGCAGAGGTGAAGTAATTCTCTTTCTCCAGGGGTTGCTGAGACATAGAGCATCTGTGGTACGAGTTTTTGGAATTCAGCAATCTTTAGTGGCCTATTATCCGCCGCAGATGGAAGTCTGAATCCGTGTTCAATTAAGTTGAGTTTACGGCTACGATCGCCTGCATACATTCCGCCCACTTGTGGGAGAGTAACATGACTTTCATCCATGATTACAAGGTATCTTTCTGGGTCATTATGGAATTGTTTGGCCGCTGCAGCAAAGAAGTCGAGCAAACAATGTGGTCTTTCTCCATAATCTCGTCCATCAAAGTGCATAGAATAATTTTCTACGGCGGTGCAATGCCCTACTTCTCGAAGCATTTCAAGATCGTACCGAGTTCGTTGTTCAAGGCGATGAGCCTCAAGCATCTTCCCTTCACTCTTGAGTTGAGCGAGATGGCCATCGAGTTCATCCTCAATCCTTTCAAGGGAAATCTCGTGCCTTTCAGGAGAGGTCATGAAGAATTCTTTTGGATGAATCCATGCCTCATCCAATTCATCGAGAATTTCCCAGGTGACGGGATCGCAAACTTGCACATGCTTGATCCCTTCGAATCCAAATCTTATGCGTAATGGGTCGTCGCGACTCGGCATCCAAACATCGAGATTTTCACCTCTTAGGCGCATATCTCCTCGTTGAAGGTCAGTGGTGATGCGCCTGTATTTGAGTGCGACCAACTGATTCACGAGTTCTTGTGGTTCTACCTCCGCTCCTACTACCACTCGACAATGATTTTGGAGAAATGTTTCGGGCGCATTTAGGCCGTAAATACACGAAACAGATGATACCACGATGCAATCGGGTCGGCTAACAAGGCTTGCAACAGTAGCAAATCTCTCTTGTTCGATTCTCTCGTTTATCGAGAGTTCTTTATCGATGTAGAGGTCTCGCTTTGGAAGATAGGCTTCGGGTTGGTAGTAATCATAGTGTGAAACAAAGTATTCGACTCCATTTTCAGGGAATAATGATGCCATTTCGTGATAGAGTTGTCTTGCAAGAGTCTTGTTATGGCTCATTACTAATGTTGGTATATTCAGCTTCTCGATGAGGTTCGCCATTGCGAATGTTTTACCTGAACCTGTAACTCCAAGCATCACACAGCGTTCTTGGCCATTTTCTAATTGGAAAAGTAAATCTTCAATTGCTTTTTCTTGGTCTCCAGCCGGTGAAAAATCACTGTGAAGCCTAAATCGGGCAACATCAGGCGACAGGCGGTCCATTGCAGCCCCTTCGAGGGCCTTCGAGATGTCGAAGGGGTCGCTCATTTTATCACACTCATGGAAGGTATAGTCCGCCGTTTACATGGATGACGGCACCAGTGATGTAAGAAGAATCATCGCCGGTAAGGAAGGAAACTGTAGATGCAATATCCTCAGGAGTGCCAATGCGTTTTAGCGGCACCTCTTCTTCTCTACTCGCTCTCTTTTCTGAACTATCGCCAGCGAGGATATTTGTGTCGACAAATCCGGGAGCAATGACATTGATGCGTTGCCCCTTTGGAGCAACAGATTGCGCTAGGGACCGAGCCCAGATTGCCAGCGCTGCTTTGGATGCCGAGTAATCTGCACCATGAGGAGAACCCCTGGTTCCCAATTGGCTTCCAATCACACAAATTCTGGCATCATCTGCAAGAGTGGGTTGTACTGCTTTCCAGATAAGGAATGCACCCTCGAAGTTTGTAGACATTGTACGCCTTAGATGGGTAATATCGAGTTCTTCGGCATGAACTCGATCATATCTTCCATGATTGAGTACGAGGATATCTATTCCTTCTGCAACCCATGGGTGTGTTGCTAGTAATGCAACTTCTCTTGCATCGGTCACGTCGCAATTCACAGCTACAGCGTCGGTTCCGGTGTCGCGAATACTGTCAACTACCATCTCGGCAGGCTTACTGGAATTGCAATAGGTCAGGAGTATTCTATGGCCATCAGCAGCTAATCTTTTACTGACCGCAGCACCGATTCCACGGCCACCTCCGGTAATTAGCGCAGTTCCCATGCCCTCCATAGGAGGGCAATCAGTCATGAAGTCACTGGAGGAATTGTGCTAATTGGGGTGGCTGCCAACCTTCTGGCTTCATTACCTTACCATCTTCACGACGAAGTACCTTACCATCGACCAATTTAGCCATATTTGAACGGTGAACTTCGTTGAATGAATCATCGTAAATATGTTGCATTCCATGATTGATAATAGTACCTGCTAGGATGTATCCAATGTCAGCAAGTGCATCGAGGATCTCTACCATGTCACCGGCACGAGCGGCCTCGGCGTATTCCTGAACTTCTTCTGTCAACAACTTGATTCGTAGTTCAATCAATTCATCAGAACTAAGCCCGGGAGTATCGAGTTTTGGGATATCGAAGGCCTCGTTAAATTCTAGCAGGCTTTTCACAATGGGATTCATGCCCATAGGGCATGCACGACGGCTCAATACAGTTGCTGACCAATAATCAAGCCGGCTAGTAAGGTCCAACCAGTGAGAACACTAGTTCGGAAGAATGTTGTTTGGAAGTCAGCAAGGTGCTTTCTTCGTAGCAATACAACGATATTGACAAGTGCCATTAATCCTGCAGCTGCTAGGAATGTTACTTCATCAATTGGATTAGATATTGCGAAACAAGCGAACCACAGAAGAGTCATTTGCACCGATGTCCGTTCAGTATGTACTTCACCAAATCTAGCGGGAAAGGACTTGATTCCATTTTTTCTGTCATTTTCAATGTCCATCAATGCGTAATTGATATCGAAAGTTGCAATCCAGAATGCCACTCCAAGACTAATGAAGAATAATCCCGGCCACCAATCAAGGGAAGCAATCTCTCCAGTGATTCCAACCCATGCACCTGCGGGAGCAAGTCCCAGGCAAAGGCCCAACCACCAATGGCAAGCCCAAGTGAAACGCTTCATGTATGGATAGATGACAAATGCAAGAACAGGAATCCAAGATAATTTGAGAGCAAGAGGGTTGAGTTTCCAGGCTCCGATAAGTAACATGGTAAGAAAGACGCCGCATAGAATCCATGCGCTTTGAAGAGACATATCTCCAGATGCAAGATGTCTACTTTCAGTACGAGGATTATCAGCATCGATATCGCGGTCGATTATTCGATTTAGGCCCATCGCTAAACCCCTTGCGCCAATAGCAGCAACCAGAATCCATACTAGTTGCATCATCGAAGGAGAACCAGCCACGAATGCTCCAATGAAAACAAAGGGTAAACTGAATAGCGTATGTTCGATTTTGACAAATGATGCAATTTGTTTTACATCCATTTACATCACCAAATTATTTGGCCAATCAGGCAAATCAAATCTTTCGATACTTCCCAAAGTAGCGGGATCGTGCATTGTGATTGCAGGCCATCTCCTTACTGGCGAATCTCCTTCCATGCATGGAATTGGAATTGTGGCATCCCAACAAATTCGACCATCTATTATGGTAAGATCTCGTTCTACAGCAAAACGTGAAGTTAGTTGCCAAAGCAACCTTCTTTTGGCTCCAGAACCATGTAAATCAAGGTCATTATCAGTAATAAATAACCAGCGAAGGTGTTTCTCGGTGTCCAATTGCCAAATTGAATTTCGCAATTGACTAATTTGCTCTCTTTGCTTCTTCGCGTCCTCCTCATTTGGCCATTGTGCGCCAACTCTTGGATCTGGACTACCTTCGACATCGATTGTCACTACAATCATTGAGGACCTCAAGCGCATGCAATCTTTGACTCCCTCTACGGAAGAGATTTCAGAAAGCAACTCATCTGAAATCCCTGGTACTTCACCCTCTCCACGCCTCCATGCCGGCGAACTTTCGACGAATGAACCTTCAAGCGGATTTCCACTTCTTGGGTCCGAATCAGGCATTATTGTCGCATCGATAATCATCTTAGAATGAACATTTTCGTATGTTGACGCTGATTCGAGTGCATCGCCAACCATCCCATCAAGAACTGTGATATCTGCAGATGGGTCTACACGGTCGTTCAGAACATCGAGTAATGAATCGAGGTCTGAGCATTTTTCATCCGTAGCTACCATGATTTTGAGGAACATCATTTGTCCTGCTCCAAGAAGCCCAAGACAAGTTTTCCGTGCTTGACGTGGATAGCGCTGTTTGGATTTGACGATTGCAAGGTTATGGAAACCAGTCTCTAATGGCAAGTGTAAGTCAAGAACATCTCTGTGCTGAAATTGTAAGATTGGGAGGAATTGACTACCAATTGCTTCACCAAGGAATCCATCTTCCATCGGAGGTTGTCCGACTATGGTTGCAGGAAGAACCGCCCCCTTTTTCCTAGTGATTGCAGTTATGTTTAGGACTGGATATTGGCCGGTTAGGGAATAGAATCCGAAGTGGTCTCCAAATGGACCCTCTGTTCGGCTTTGTTTCACATCTACCCACCCCTCAATCACAATATCAGCATCGGCTGGAATCATAATATCTTGAGTCAGTGCTTTGGTGATTCTTAAGCGCCTTCTTCCAAGGAATCCTGCGAACATATATTCTTCCAGATTATTTGGCAGTGGAGCAATTGCAGAGAATACCAATTCGGGGGGGCCTCCAATGCAAATTGCTACTGGCATTTTCCCTTCAGGCCAAGCAGCAGCATGGTCGGCACCATGCTTGTGTATTTGCCAATGTAGTCCAACTTCGGTTGGCGAGAAGACCTGTCCCCTGTACATGCCTAGGTTGTGTTCTCCAGTGGTTGCGTCTTTGGTGACAACCAATGGTAAAGTGATGAATCTCCCTCCGTCCATCGGCCATGTTTTGGGAATAGGTAGTTGAGTTACATCGGTTTCCATGCGGATGCGTTGGCACGAACCTTTGCGAACCCGCTTTGGCGGTAATGACAATGCATCTTTGAGTAGAGAGAATCCTTTCCATGGCCTCCGTAAAATCGCTCCAATATCGGGCTTCATCAGGGTGACGAGTCTGTCTCCAACTTCTGTTGTGCTAGTCACTCCAAGCGCTCGAAGCGTTCGATCGTGAGTTCCAAAGATATTCATCGCCAAAGGTATTGCACTTATACTTCCATCTGGAAGTCTTGGTTTCTCAAATAATACGGCCTTACCACCGGTCTTCACTAAGCGGTCAGCAATGGCGCCGGCCTCAAGTTCAACATCTACTGGCTCAGTGATGCGCATCAGTTCACCTTTGCTCTCGAGATGCGAGAGCCAGCGGGATAGCGTGCGCCAGGCCATGATGCCCCTATGGGGCATGCCTCATCAATCCTGCTGGCGTTGCCGTTCGCTTCAAGACCCGCCTCCCCTTAGGGGAGGCATGGCGACCTGCGATGTTCTCATTATTGGCGCGGGTCCTGGTGGCGGTTCAGCTGCATTGCACGCCGCAAGAGCTGGTCTTTCGACAATGATTGTTGAGGCCGACCCAGAGGTAGGTGTGCCAGTTCATTGCGGCGAATGCTTGTCACAATTGGCCATTGACAACTTGGATTTAGATCTGCCAGAAGATGTGGTTGCACTTGAGTGCAAAGGCATCAGAGTAATATTTCCAGATGGGACTGCTAAATTGCTTACCGAGAAAGGATATGTCCTCGAGAAACATCTCTTCGAACAATGGCTTGCCGATGAGGC
>Ga0315322_10004773_pt1 | contig 10404 bp, 7 predicted proteins | sample M110021515metaG_FD_203461 | JGI IMG/M metagenome (GOLD analysis project Ga0315322, IMG submission 203461) | Ammonia-oxidizing marine archaeal communities from Monterey Bay, California, United States - M1 100m 21515 | ecosystem: Environmental > Aquatic > Marine > Intertidal zone | place: USA... | reverse complement strand
CCGGTCGCTGCGTTTGAAACACAATTGACCTTTAACAGCTAATACGGCGGGGCAAGACCAACCTCTGCCATTACTTTTTTCACAGAAAATTCAATCCATGGTTTCTAGAATCGCGATCGTTCTCTTTGCTATTGCCGCTACAGGGCCATCGTTCGCCGAGGAGTTAAACATTCTCTTTCTCGGCAACAGCTTCACAGCAAGGCACGACATTGCCGGTCTTGTGGAACAGGTTCTCGAAGAAGGCGATCCTACCACCGACGTGAAGGTACAGCGAATCATTTACGGTGGGCAAAATATGTTCAAACACTCGACTTACTACTTTAGCCAGAGCTTCATTGAACAGAGCACGATTACGGAAGATATAATCGGCCAACGCATCTCGACGATGAAGGAATTCCTGAAATCCGATGTTGCACCCAATCAAGAGGCTTGGAAACAACACTGGGCGGCGCTCGGCAAAACCAACGTTCCCTTTCCTGACATTCACAAACACATCACCAAGGCAATCAAGAATCACGAAGCCTTGCTTCGGAACAATCCCCAGACCAAGTGGGACTACGTGGTACTGCAGAGCTGGCGTGATGTGTCGGAGCTACCCAATCAAGGGTATGAACGATACGCCACGAAGCTCGCCAGAATCGCGAAACTGCAAAACGCGGAAGTAATTCTTTACATGACCTCACCCGAAACGCAGAACCAAGCCCCAGTGACCGAACCGTTTAACATTGCCGCCTCCGAGCGAGACACCGCAGTAGGCATTCGGATGGCAAAGGCGATGCAGCCGAAGGCCGTAATTCCCGTGCCCCTAGCAATTAAGAACATTCAGACGGGCGAGGCAAATAAGCCGGGTACCGACCTCGTCTTTCGCTACCACAACGATGGCCATCCCAATCAAACCTGCGCGTTTCTGGTCGCCAACCTATTCTACGCGGCGATTACTGGAAAGAGTCCCGAAGGCCTCACTTTTAATTCAGTCACCGAGACCAAGTTAAAGAAGGGAAAAGATCCAGATGGTGGAGCGCCAACCGTCGTCTTCAACAATGAAGAGAAATCCTATTTGCAGCGAATGGCCTATAAATCTGTCCTTGAGTTCAATCGCGGTTCCGAGAACGAAAAAAGACAAAAGGCAGACCGCCATTAGAAAATTCACATAGGTAATTAGCCATCTTAAATACCTCGCAACGTTAGTCTTGCTTTACCAAAAACAACACTTCATAAGAAAAACTAAGTCAATGAAATCTCCATTCGCATTCTTATTTGCTACGGGCGCTCTATTATTCTGGCACAGCACTCTGATTGCGCAGGTCACACGTCACGAGGTAGATGTCTGTGTCTATGGCGGAACAGCGAGTGGTGTCATGGCGGCACTGGCGGCAAAGAAAGAGGGGGCGAACGTACTCATTGTCGAACCGAGTCGCTGGCTTGGCGGTATGACCGGCGGAGGCATCAATCATCTGGACTGGGGCAAAGGCAACACAGTGGGTGGCTCGACCTATAAGATCCTGACGGAAGGGTTGGAAGACCAAGTCAGAGGACATGGCGGGCATGCCGTAGTTGGCGTCGGCAACAGAGAGTATCGCGAGAGATTTAAAAAAGCCGTTGAGGAGCGCGGCATCACGGTCATCTACGACCACCGTCTCGGGACGGCCGAAATCAATGACACCCTCATCGACTCACCAACGCGTCAGCGCCCCATTGCGTTGAACGAGTCTCTCGCTGGGAACAATGCGGGAAATTCGCTCCAGTCCATCACACTCGACTACGCACCTGTCGATAATACAGGTTGTCCGATTCCCGAGCCAAAGAAATGCAAGGCTGTCAAGGTTTCCGCCAAAGTCTTCATCGACTGTTCTTACGAGGGGGACTTACTCGCGTTGAGCGGAGTCAACTACACCTGGGGTCGGGAGTCCAGCGAGCACTACAATGAATCACTTGCCGGTGTACGCCCAAGTCTTTGGGTTCATGACATCGACCCCTACATCGAACCCGGAAATCCAGAAAGCGGTTTGGTGCCATTCGTTCAAGATCGCAAGATCGGCCCATTAGGCAGCGCTGATTCGTTGTCGATGGGGTATTGCTTCCGACACGAGTTCGACATGAGTGGCAAGGGCATACCGATTCCCGAGCCAACGAATTTTAAGCCTGCCGAATTTGAGCTCTACCGCCGTGCCATTCGCGACGGTGTCGACATCTTTTCAAATCGACATATGAGAACAACACTCAACAAATTCACGGTGCGTAAGAAGGGGCCATTTGTCGGAGGCGCTCAATCCAATCGAAATTTGATGGGATCCACTGTATACGGGTGCAATGAGGACTACCCGAACGGTGATTGGGCGACGCGATCGCGGATCTGGAAGTTTCACCAAGAGTTCCTGATCAACTCGATCCATTTCGCAAAAACCGACCCTACGGCCACAAAAAACATGAAACAACGCGCGATGAAGACGTCATTTAAAAAGGGAGTGTTCGATGAGACTGGTGGTTGGCCACACCAGCTCTATGTCCGGCAGGCCCGTCGAATGGTTTCATCTTACGTGGTGACCCAAAAGGACCTCGAGGGCAAGACAGACCCGCCTCATACGGTTGGTCTCGCTGCCTATGGGGTAGACGATTGGCCGTATGCGGTCGTCGTGGAAGATGGCAAAGTCGCGGTGCAAGGAGGTGCATTTTCCATCCTCTATTTAGATGAGGGAAAATACAACGGCAGCTACCCCATCCCTTACGAGGCCATCGTACCGCGTAAAAAAGAGTGCGAGAACCTCCTCGTGCCCGTGTGTGTTTCGGCCAGCCATATCGCGTTTACATCGCTTCGAATGGAACCCGTCTGGATGAATCTTGGGGAGTCTGCCGGCGTGGCTGCTGCGATGGCAGTCGATTTGGATATTCCTGTGCAGGACGTTCCCTACGACAAACTCCGAAAAAAGCTTGATGCGTTGGATCAGAAACTTGAAAGGATTCAGAAACCGATCAAAGATCTGCAAAAGCCTGCCACGTTGGTACGTTGGCGGTCGCAAGGCCAATGGAATACCCAGAAGAAAGGCTGGGAGTGGCTGTTTGCCTATATCGACACCAACTTCGACGGTCAAATCTCGGCCGACGAGTACGCAGTCTTTCAACAATTCAAAGCCAAACACGATGATTGGGAAAAATCACTGAGGGAGAAAAGCCCACCGAGGCGGGAGAGAGACGCTGAACGAACGCCAACTGGGATTCGGCAAACCGGCAAGCCAAACATTGTATTGATTTTTACCGATGACCTTGGAATTGAAACTCTCAGTACCTACGGCGGTCACGGTGTTCGGACGCCACATCTCGACAAGTTGGCAGCAGGGGGGATGATGTTTACCCATTGCTTCGCAAACCCCGCCTGTTCTCCATCGAGAGCCGAAATTATGACGGGTACCTATCCAAAATTCACGGGAATCAAACATGTGCTTACACATTGGGAAGATGACACGTATCTGGATCCAAACAAATTCAACAGCTTCGGAAATCAATTGAAGAAGGCCGGTTACGCTACTGCGATCGCTGGAAAATGGAATCTCTCATGGCTTCAACGCAATGACACGATTAGCGATTTTGGTTTTGATGAACATTGCCTTTGGCAAATGTATGACCGAAACGGTGTCAAACGATCGCGTTTCTACGCTCCCTATTTCCGCATCAACGGAAGGATCACGGAAAAAACAATCGCCGAGCGATTTGGACCGGACGTTATGGCCGACTTCATGATTGATTTCATCAAGCGAAACAAAAACGGCCCGTTCCTTGTCTATTACCCAGCTCTATTGGTACACACGCCCTATATTCGAGTCCCCGGTAGTCAGACGAAGAGTACAGATGCCGATTCCAGACAGAAAAATGGTGTGGAGTGTTTTCCAGAAATGGTCGAATACCTCGACAAGAATGTAGGCAGACTTATGAAATCGGTTGACGAACTTGGGATCAGTGAAAACACGATCATTCTCTTTTGCGCCGATAACGGCACGCATGGTCCCGTGACTTCCCATTGGGGAGACGATCGGACTAAAATTAAAGGCGGCAAAATGACAATGACCGATCGGGGCTCACGCGTGCCTTTAATCGCCAGTTGGCCGGGAAAAATCAAACCGGGAACGAGATGCGACGAACTCGTCGAGTTGGCAGATTTCCTCCCAACCTTCCTTGAAATCGCTTCGGCCCCGGAGCCAGTGCAACGCGTCCACGGAAAAAGTTTCGTCCCGCAACTCCTAAATAAAAAAGTACCCTCAAAAAAATGGGTCCACATCGAATACAAGAACGATAGACAGATTAGAACCAAAAAGTGGATCTATACCGACAAAGGCGAACTGACCAGAGTGAACGAGTTAGGCCGCCCGGAAAACCGACCGGAGAAGCAAGGTGATCATGCGTTAGCCCGAAATGAAATGAAGAGAATCTTTGCGCTAATCGATGAAGAGGCCACCCAAACAAGTTCGCAGCCGGAAAGATGATAGATCGTAGCAATTTGAATCCACCAAGTTATATTCTTAGTTTGAGGATTCTACCGTCCCAAATCGGGGCGATGGCACTACTTCGGTAACATTCTCGGTATTGAAAAAAAGTTCAGATCGAATCCGCTTAAAATTACCTACGAACTCCATTTCTACGGTAGGCTAAACGACCCCGCGTATCGCTAAGGCCTTGTTTAGAGTTTTAAAACATCGCGTTCGAATTGGCAAAGAAAGAGGATTATGAAAGACTGTCGTTTTTACATTTTTTTATGGTTAATTCTTGTCGGTTCGCAACCCTCACTTACTCGCGCTGCGCCTGACGAGCCAACAAATAGCCAACGTTACAACGTTCTGTTTATTGCCATCGATGACCTGAATGACTGGGTCGGTTGCCTCGGTGGAAACCCGCAGGCGATCACCCCCAACTTCGATCGCTTTGCGAAACATCACGCGATGATAATGAACAAGGCCTATTGTCCTTCGACTGTCTGTGGGCCAACGCGATCCGCGTTGCTGACCGGAAAACACGCGACTTATACCGGTGTATACGGGAATGCGCAAAACCTGAAACACGCACCCAAAGCGAAAGAACTCGAAACCTTGCCAGAATATTTTGGTAACCGTGGCTACTACACTCTCAGCCGCGGAAAGATTTTCCATAAACATGGCGACCCGAATTCCCCTGGTGGTGTGGATGAAGGACAATGGGCATTCCAAGAGTTTGTGAAGGCGAGGGGTTCTAACGGCGCGACGGTGTGGGAAGAAAAACCTGCCTTGGCAGGCCTCAAGTCCGGCGGTTCTCCATTCACTTGGGCGGCGGTGAAAGGCCCCACCGAAAAGACAAAAGATTATTCGACTTGCGTGTGGGCGGCGAACCAATTCGAACGCGACTTCGATGGAAAACCATTCTTCATGGCAGTCGGTATCTCAAAACCCCACCTCCCATGGAACGTGCCACAGGAATTTTTTGATCTGTATTCATTGAACGAAATTGAGGCTGCGCCGTTCCAACGCAACGATCTCGACGACATTGTCCGGAAAGATGGCAAGCCGATCTTTAAGCCCACCAGCCGTTTTCTTCTAGCCGATGGAAACGACATGCACCGGCAGGCGAACCGCGCTTATCTGGCCTGCGTCAGTTACGCCGACCATTGTCTTGGTGTTCTGTTCGACTCACTCGAAAAGAGCCAATACGCAGATAACACCATTGTGATGATTTGGGGCGATCATGGGTGGCACTTAAGTGAGAAGCTGCATTACGGAAAAACAGGGTTGTGGGAGGAATCCGCACGCGTGCCCTTCCTCGTAAATGTTCCCGGCGTCACGGCACCCAATACGAAATGCGATGGTGTTGTCAATCTTATCGACATGTACCCGACGCTGCTTGACCTCTGCGGTCTACCGCCCAACCCAAACAACGACGGACGCAGCTTCGCACAACTGCTTAAAAATCCTTCTATGGAATGGAACTACCCAACGCTAACAACCTATCAATTCAAAAACCATTCCATCACCGACGGGCGTTACCGTTACACATGGTACGGCGGACGCGCTGATGGTGCAGAAGAGCTGTACGATCACGACACCGACCCTTTGGAGCACATTAACCTAGCAAGCCATCCGGAATACAAAGAGGTTATTGCAAAATTACAACAGCATGTTCCGACTCATCACGAACCAAACAGCCCATCAAATCCACACAACGCATTGAAAAACTCGAAAAATCAGAAACGCCCCAAGCCTAAGTAGGATGAATCTCCCTATCATTCGAAATATCACCCGCCGGCGGGGTCCCCTGTAAATCCACATTGCATTTCTAGAACAGCGTTAGCATTGCCATGACGAAGCTCAGCCCTCCAGATCCACCAAGTGATCCGACTCAAGTCCAGCCAGAATGGCTCGATTGGCATCTTACCGAAAACGGATTGATTTCTGGTGTAAAAGTGACAAGCGTTCATTGTGAGCCAATAGGCGGATCCGTTGGTTTCCTGTCTCGCATGGCGAGACTTGTCCCGGAGTATTCAGGCCCCGTGCCGCAGAATATTCACAGCTTGATTTTGAAAATGGGAACGACTCGGCCACATTTTCAGGAAGTAGCGGATCGACTTCATGTCTTTGATCGTGAAGTAGGTTTTTACAAGCACATCGCCCCAACCGTTACGACTCGTTTGGCGAAGCTTTTTGCTAGTGATCCCGCTGGAGGCAGTGGCTGGATGTTGCTGGAGGATCTTTGCTTTTTGGAAAAAGGCGATCAGATTCACGGGCTCTCCAATGCTCAGGTAAGCATGACCCTGCAACACATGGGAGAAATTCATGCCGCGAATTGGAGTCAAAGTTCTCTCAACAATTTCGACTGGCTCCCCGAGGACAGTTTCTGGTTTAAAGAAGAACTATCCAGTGCCTGGGATGAATTTCGAAAACATTACGAACTCCGTCTGGGCAAGGCAGCCATCGCGATGATGGAACAAGTGCTCGAGAGAATCAAAAAACTAGATGACGCCATTGCTATGAGGCCTCGCACGCTCGTACACGGCGACCTCCGAGCAGACAATTTGCTTCTCGGAAAACCCGGTTCCAATGACGAAGTATTAATTCTCGATTGGCAAACAGCCACCAGAAGCATGGGAGCTGTTGATGTGGCCCTTCTCATTGGGGGGAGCGATCCCCCGGCGGAACGGTCCGGACACTATAATGAACTGTTTGATGGATGGTATGAAACGTTATTGGCTCAGGGTGTAGCTAACTATCATCACCAAGAAGCGATCAACGACTTGCAGCTTGGAATGTTGAGTGCTCTGAGGATACCGATCAAAGTATTCAGAGACTTCGGTGGACCAAATTTTAAAAACGCTCGCGAGGCCCAACTTGCTGACGTTCTTACATTCAGGCACGTCAATGCCGCAATCGATTTCGATGCGATTCAAGCGCTTTCTTGATTGAGATTACGCTCGTCAGTGACTCCCCTTTTCCTCTCTGGTACCTAACAAATGGCTGTCTCGCCTCTCTCGCGTATTCAACAGCCGTTTAAACACCCTGAAAGAGGGGAGTTACGTCTGTTCACTTTCCCAGTTATCCCGACTGAAAATAATTGCATTAATTATTCTTCATTCCTAAAGAAACTGAGTACACGCTGGTCGAACCGGCGGTACACTTCCTACGTAATTATTTTCACGTGTCAAAAAACGTCTTTAATCTTCGACCCCCTCGATTTAAGCAATGCACTCCCACGATCTTACTTTAGGACTTGCCTTTGGATTAGGGGCACTCCATGCGATTGAACCGGGACATGGCAAAACCGCAATGTTGCTTTATCTGTCGGGTGAACGAAGAAGTTTTTTGCACCCCTTGGTAATGGGACTTTCAAGCGCGTTCACTCACTCACTCTCCCTAATTCTGATTGCATCGATCGTCCACCTGACCCATCACCTAGTTACGGGCGACCATCACCATGCAGATGAGGGGGTAGTGGATGGAATGCGTTGGGTGAGTGCGGCTCTCGTTTTGGTTGTTGGGCTTTGGATGACGTGGTCCGCTTGGAAATCAACTCCATCAAAATGCAGCTGCAGCCACCACAAACATGAAATCAACAAAGATGAAACTGAACAGAACGCAGCTGAAAACACTGCAAAATCTGCAAAAACCAGTTATTCGATGAGTGCACTTCTGGGGGCGGCTTTTGGTCTGATGCCCTGCCCCTCCGCCATGGCGGCCTACTTCTCAGGCCTTTCCTCAGGTTCGCCTGTAACCTCCTACATCGTCATCGGCCTGTTTGCAGCTGGAATAGCGACCTCTTTAACGTTGGTTGGAATGCTCGTCCAAGTTTTTGGAAATCGTTTCAGCAACACCGAATCATGGCTAATCCGATTGCCGTGGAACTATATCCGAGCGGGATTAATTACGTCGATAGGCCTGTTTTATCTCGCCAACGTCGCCCTTACTTAACAGGCGTACTAGTTTGGCGGATGGATAGTGCCTCCCAAGGGCGCTCTCTGCACCGCTTTTCCTGTTCACCCACTAGCCGCAAACGAGGAACTATAACGCCTAGCACGCGTCCGTAGGTTCGGTCAAAATCTGACCACCACCATCCTTTTTGCGGACCTTATTCTTCGAAAACAGGACCCGCCTCTCAACCAAAAAAACAACCGCCCAATTACGGTTGCGGAAAGCCTGCCCACGTGTATGAACTGCGGCGCCACTGGATCTCCCAAGACGTTGGCAAATCTACAGGTTTGCCAACCTAACCATTCATTGAGACTCTCGATCGACTGCCCGAAAACCCAAGTTTTAAATCGCTTTTAACAGCAACCGCAAAGGCAACCGAAACGGCGATTCATGAGGTGGGCAGAGACAAGCAGGAGACCACCAATTGGCGTAAGCCATGGAGCCAGTCCTCCCAAGCCCGAAACCTGATGCTTCACTTCAGCATCTACTCCCGAGACAGAGACGATCGCATCGTCATTAGTGCCCTCCAAAGTGGAACATTCTTCACAATGCTCGCAACCGACTTCAGACGAGATCCCCACCAAAGAAACTGAATCGTTTCCAGAATTAGACGCGGCTTCTGCACACGAAGGACAACATTCCCCGGCCAAGCCGAAAGCCGCAAAGGTTATCAACGCTAAACCACCTGCACCAAGCGAGACAGGAAACCAATTCCCATGTTTCCGGAGCCCGGGAATGAACGCGAAAATTGCAATCAGAAAACAGGCCAACGCCATCCATTTATGGAACGATTCATCGGCAAGAAAACTCAGACCTAACGCAGGCAGGTAGGAGATAACAAACGGCATGGCAGCGCAGTGAATCGCACATCCAATCGAGGCAACAATGCCAACAAGATCCCGCCAAGTAGAATTAGGCACATTGGCGTCAAGCGATTTGGTGATATCGAGTTCAACTGTATCCATTCTTCTTCTCCGTATACATCTTTCTTTTTTAAGAATTCGCAAAAATCAACATAATTAGAACTGCTTCCATCCAGAAGCGATTTCTGCAAAAGCATTGTGACTGTGAATCGACTCAAAATTTTCTACAGAACACTTGTATGAATTTATCCGCTCATCTGAATTAAGTGATTCGGCAAGATCACGTACGGTATCCTCACAAAATTTCGGATTCTCATAAGCCTGCTCGGTTACGTGTTTTTCGTCATCACGTTTGATAACCGAAAATAACGGAGCAGACGCAGAGCTTTCGGCAATCAGAAATAGCTCCTCAAGAGAAATCGTTGCCCCATCAGCGAAACGCACAGAGAGGGTTAGCTCACATCGTTGATTGTGTGCACCGTACTTTGAAATCTGTTTTGAACAGGGACAAAGGCTCGTCGCCGGTACTTTGATCGAAACTTCTGTTGCCGTGGAACCTCCAGTCGCAACTGAGATCTTAACATCGAAATCAAGCTTGCCCGGACGATTCGAAACCGGCGCTACTTTCTCAATAAACCACGGGAACTCGACTGTCAAAAACGCATCTTTAGCATTCAGACGGTCTCTAATGTCAGCGCACATCTCGCGCAAAGTATCGATGTTCTGGGTTCCATTAAACTCGGATAGAATCTCAAGGAAGCGAGACATATGCGTACCGCGTTTGTCTCCAGCGAGCGAAACCGCCATCTCCCACAACCCGGTCGTCGACTGTGCGCTTCCCGCCGAGTCAAAATTTATAGGGTAGCGCACATCCGTAACGCCAACTCGATGAATCGGCAACCCAAGAAAACCAGCTTCCGCCTGCACATCCGGTAAATTTTTCAGATCACTTGCCACAAGGAACCTTTAGATTGCTCAGTAAGGGGCACACCAGACAGTGGTTCGGACTATTTAGACCACAAACTAGAGCAAAATTGTATGCAATTGCAAACTTTGTGCAAGTGCGATCGTGTAAAGAATGCAGTTTTATGCGATACGATTAACTTTTTTGCCAAAAAAAAAAC
>Ga0315322_10004772_pt1 | contig 10405 bp, 7 predicted proteins | sample M110021515metaG_FD_203461 | JGI IMG/M metagenome (GOLD analysis project Ga0315322, IMG submission 203461) | Ammonia-oxidizing marine archaeal communities from Monterey Bay, California, United States - M1 100m 21515 | ecosystem: Environmental > Aquatic > Marine > Intertidal zone | place: USA... | reverse complement strand
GACGGCGGCGATGACTCTGGAGACCCACCCGATGAGCCGCTCTGCTCCGGTGAGACCATCTCGGTGGAAGGCGTGGAGGCGATGCTCAGGCTGACGAGAACCGGCAGTAGCGAGACGGTCTACACGACCTACGAACGCATCGACGGCATCGCAACCTTGTTCGAAGACTGCCGAGACCCCTGGGGAATGTTTCCCACGACCTACCGGCACATCACCAACCGCATCATCCAGGCCATCGAGCGGGGTGAGATCCAAGACCAGGAGTGGGGAGAGCAGATCGTGCTCGACTTCGCCGGTCGCTACTTCGCGAACCTCGAGGGTGCACTCACTGAGGGCGAGATGTCCTATGGCTGGGAACACTACTACTACCTGGCCGACAACCCTGACGTCTCGCGCACACGCGCCGTTCTCGTCGCGATGGTCGCTCACCTCACCCTCGACCTGCCCTACGCCCTGTGGGCCATCGACACCACAGACGAACATGCGGATGACTACTTCGTTCTCGGCGAGTTGATGATCGAGATCACCCCCCTGTTCATCGAAGACCTCCTATTCTACTACAACGCCGATGCAGAAGACATTCTCAACGGCTTCTTCCTCGGAGACTGGGTCGACGGGGCCTTTGGTGACGACACGACAATCACCCTGTCGTACCAGACCATTCGCACCAAGTCGTGGAACAACTGGCGTCTGATCAACTCCGGCTGGGGCTTGGTGGCAGACGGCGAGATCTACACGTCCTTCTGGACAATCGACGGGGTCCTGGCCTCTCTCGACGCCGCGGGCACCATCTGAGGGAGGTCCCTCCGCCCCGCGGAAGCCTCTCAGGCCAGTCGAAGCGGTCGACACGGTCAGTAGAATAGAAGCCGGGATTGGGCGACCGCATGCCTTGGATGACGGTGTTGTCCGACTGCCCTTCCCGCACGATGCACCGGACGGTCGAGCGTCCGACATCCAACACCGTCCTCAGACAGCTCAATGGGAGCTGCACACCATCCGTTTACCCTCCGCGCGACAGATCACCTTGCGACCCGCAGGAAGTGCCGCGGTGGCCGGCTCGCCACCGCGAAGGGTCACCCGACAATCGGTGTCGACGGGCGCATCCGCAAACACCGCCTGGCCACTGCGGAGGCGCTGGCGCAGCTGGTGGCCGGTCGCGCAGCGAAGCTCGACATCAACAGCATTCAGGCCATCTTCAAGCTGGATCACCAGCGGCTCGGCAGCAGCGGTTTCTGGCATCGTCCAATGCTCGCGCTGCCACTGCCAGATGTAGACGGTGCGCGTCGACGCATCGAAGGCCACCTGCCTGCCGCTGCCGATGGCCGACCCAGAGTCCGTGGTCCGGAACACGAACGACCCGGTGGGCTGCCACCAGGCGGGCGGAACGGCTTCTGGCCCAAAGCCGGAGAAGTCCGGCCAAAAGGACGGCACCTCCCACGAGGACAGCTCGGTGTACTGTGTACGCTGGCGAAAGTCCGCGATCAGCCCGTCAAAGGACGCTTCCGAGAGCACGTAGCGGAGGTGGGTGGAGCCCAGATCGGGGAGTGAGAAGTCATGGGTGTAGATGTGGCTCGCCCCCTCGGGCAGGGTCCAGCCAGCGGCTGCGGCCTCGGCATGCGTGGCGTCTTCGAGCGCCGGAATCGAGAAGTCCAAGCCGCCACAGGCCAGCAACAGCCCTGCCCAGGCAACCAGGAACCATCGCCGTTGTGCGCCAACAGTCAACTTGAACACCTACGTCTAATGGCCGCGCTGCCTAACCCGCCAGTCGCACCTCGTCAGGGCAAGTGTCCAACCCGGGCTTGCGGTGTCCCCTGCCGGCTGCAGCTCACCCACGCCCTGAAGTCACCCCGCCACAACGACCATCAAGCCCAAAAAACACCCCGCTTCCCGCCCAAGACAGAGCCCTACACACCCGTCGCGCAACCCGCTTCAGGCGAGCGAGGCTGTTGTTTTCCTATCCCTCTGGGTCACATCGACAGCTATACCGCGCACCCTACAACCTTCGCACGTGCCGCAGAGAGGTCGATGGGTATGTGTGCCATTCGCGGGTAGGGACGGTGCGGAGACATCGTTCGGCCTCGCGGAATCCCTCGTCGGGTATCCCGTTGCGCAAGGGGACCGGTGTCTCCCCGCCGTCGTCATTGGGACAAGGGTGGGACTGCCTGGGACTGCCTGGGACAAGCAGACGAAGGTGGGCTCCACTAAATGTTCTGTGTGCCGAGGGGATGAACCCCTTGCACTTCGCGTCGAAAGGCGCATGGAGCCAACTCAATGAACCGCATGCTTTCCACTCTTCTCGTCGGAACTGTTGCAGCCACCGTCTCGGGCTGCATCACCTCGCCGTACCACGAGACCGTGTACGCTTCGTACAACACCGACCGCGTGCTGACCTTCGAAGGCTACCTGGACGAGCCTGGAGAGGAGGTGAGCCTTCAAGCCTATGTGGACGGCAGCTGGGAAGAGTTTGCTACCGCAGAGACGGCCTCGTCCAGTTGGTCGATGGGTTGGTCCAATGTTCCTTACCTGTACAAGTGGCGGGTCTCGACGTCGGTGGGTGAGAACGGAGATTACTGGGAACGCAACCAGACCGTTCGCATTCGGGTACAGCGGGAGTCGGGTCCGGACTTGATGGGCTTCAACAGCTGGTCGGAAGTGAACTGCATGTTGACCACGAGCGGTCGGATTGAGAGTGCCTACAGCAGCTGCGTAGACAGCTCCCTGTACGAAATCCACCTCGTCGATGTGGACTGATTGCGTCGCCCCACCCGAGCGGTCGGAGTGCGAAGGTACTCGCTCACGTCGTGCGTGTTGTCGCCCGCTCACTGGTTTGCCACGAATGCACTCGTGGTTGCAGGGGACGCGTCGCGGCCAGCTCACTGACTGCTCCGAGTGGCCGTGAGTGCTGTCTTAGGTTGGAATTGCAGCGACCATGGGGAATCGGTGCCGCACGTCCTCTCGCGGCTCTTTTGGACGCTGACATGTGGCGTCACGCGGACGATGCCGCGGGTGCCACCCCACGGGACGGTCGGGTGGACCCGTCTGTGAATCAGCACGCGCTTCGGATGTAGACAGGCGCGGGACGCCCGACCGCCTGCGTAGTCATGGGCGCGCGCCGCTCAGAAACGACCGAGCTCCAGTGTCATATCGATGGTGCGGTCGCAGTCCGCCATGTCGAATCCGTACAAGGTGATCAGGCCTTCCGTCTCGTCGTTGTGGAAGGTAGGTGTCGACTGGGTAGCTGATGTTGCCTGAAGACAGCCCGCGGGGTGGTTTTTGGGGTTCGAGTTGCCCTGCGAGGTCTTTGTCCGGGATGCGCCCGGGGCGGGAAGCCGGACGTCTGCGAAGGCTGTGGAGGGCGCTGGCGGTCATGTCATCGCACAGCCCACCAACTGGTGGCCCTCCGCGCGGCAGCATACTGGCGGTCGCAGACAACGCATTCTTAAATGTGTCTCAAGGAACGGCCATGACTGTGCTTTTGGTTCTCCTCACGATGATGGTTGCCAGTGCCGGACCAGTGAGCGATGGGCTGCGAACGACCATTGCAATCTGCAAGGCCGAGCACGATCGATGGAGCGCAGACGGGCGCTCTCCGCAGGTCTATGTACTCGAGCCAGGCAATGGCTTTGCCCAGATCGCAGGAAGATACCCCACCTGTGGCTGCTCCTGCAGCGCCACCGGTGCGGCTTTTCGGGTGGCGGATGGCAGCTACCGCTTCTTGGGCCGCGAAGAGTGGGACTGCGAGTCGACCCGCGGTCTCACTGGAGAAGACTGGGGCAGGGTGCTCCCGGCAGATCTTCGCAGCAAGCTGCTGCCGAAGGCAGGCATGGGCAAGGCACCAGCGGTGGCCTTCCTCTACACGACCCTCCCCCATAAGGGCACCGACACGACTCTGCGTCTGGCCATGCTTCCGATCGGTATGGAGATGTCCTGTCCGGGGCGGATTTGTGATCGGATGAGCCCGTCCGATGCCACGACTCGAGACCTACAGTCTCCCGCAAGCGTGCTGGACCGCCTCATCAAGGCAGGTATGCCTGCTGAAGATCTGAAGACTCTCGGCCGCAACGGCCCCGCTTCCCTCTCTGCGCTAGGTCAGGCCATCGCTGTCGAAGTCATCAGCAAAGACGACCAGGATCGGGATCGGGAAGAGCAGCTGCTGAAGCTCCAGGCTTACCTCTCCATTGCGCTCAAGCGGTGGGAGTGGGTCCGACAGCTGGCATGGAGCGAGCTGGCTCTGCGCTGGAATCGGGAGAAGGGCGTATTCGAGGTGGATCAGGCCCGGTCCAAGCCCTCCGAACTCAAGACCTTCCTGGACTACCTGCAGGTGGTTGAGGGCTTCTGGGGTGGGTGTTGATGTTCCCGGGTCGACGTCTCGACGGGCAGCCGCCGAGACCATCGCGGGTGCATCTGTGTGTGTCAGCCACCCTAGTGTTGCTAGTGCTCATACGTACATCCTATGTGCAAGGGGCTCTGCGCGCTGGTCGCACAGGTCTTTGCCTAGCAGCTGTCCGTGAGTCCGTCGTTGGTACTCGAGTCGCCGGCTTGTCGTGCGCCGAGCTGGGCGCAGTACCAACCGACGTAGGCATAGGTGCGGGCCCGGTGGCAGAGTAGTCCCGTCTTTGCTCCAGCGCCCTGTTCGCCTCTGTGGGACCCTCATACGCGATCTTCGGGGAATCATGGCGAAGTCCCGTGAGCACTCAATCGAGCTGCACCAATGCAATCTGGGGGTGCAAAACAAGCGGTGTCCGCAGCGCGGGCTCATGGAAGAGGAAGCGCGCGAATGGGAGCTCCTCGCAGACCGGGTGTGGTACAAAAAGGCACGCTCTGTGAACGCTCTCGTCGCTCCAAGGGCCCGTGTATTCCTCCCATCTCTCACCCATCTGGGGCCGAACGATGTCACTCCGCACCGCTGCTCTCGTCCTCCAGCTCGGCACTGTTGGATGCGGCCTCTGGACCATCGACAGCAAGTCCGACTCAGGAGCCGATTCCATCGACAGCGGCAGCGGCAGCGGCACCGGTGACGATGGCGGGGACGACGCTGGTGGGTCAGACGGAGCCAGCGATGGCGATGACGGCGGCGACGACGGTGGTGGCGACGATGGAACAGTAGACTCGGGTGACACCGGAGAGCAGGTCGACGCGGATGGTGACGGCATTCCCAACGACAGCGACTGCGACGACGACGACCCAGAACGATTTCCCGGCAATCCTGAGCTGTGCGACGGAGTCGACAACGACTGCTCCGGCGAGGCCGAGAGCGACGGCGACGGCGTGTGCGGCTTCTGGACGCTCGATGCCGCGACCTCCACCTGGGCCGCGTATCCGCTGGAGCCAATCGAGGGCGTGCACGCACCATCGGGCCCCATCGAGGTCTCTTTCAGCGTCGGACGCGAGCGGGTGTGGGCCCTCACCGCCAACACGTTCCATGTTCTTGCCCTCGACACCTTTGAGTGGATTTCGTCGGGTGATCGAGACGCCCTCTTTCCCGAGGCCTCGGGCCTAAACCTCACCCTCGCCATCAAAGCGCCGAACAGCTGGGATGCGCAAGATGGCGACGCCACGGTCAACCTGCAGTACGATTTCTCGGCTTTGAGCTACACTTGGGACTCGGCCTCCTCCTCCTTTTCCCTGCTCTTGGAGACCGACCTCGGCACCGACTGGCAGACCGACCTTGCGCCAGCATCTGCCGCAGTAGAGGCCGCCTGGCTGGGACACGACGGCGACTTCGGCTGGACGGGCTCGGTCAGCCCACGTGACGCATGTGACGCCGACTCCGACACATTGGGGCCTTACTTCGGAGTGCTCACGACCGACCACCGGGTCCACGTCTACGACGCCGGCTATTGCTTCGGCTTCGCGTCCTCTGTGCCTGCAGAGACCTTCTCGGTCTTCAACTACGCGAATGCGCCCGACCCGACTGCCATTGGCGCAACCGCTTGGACGGGAGCTGGAATCATCGCATTCGCCAAGGTTGGCGGCTGAGCTTGACCGGGTGCGGGTGCGGGTGGCGTGCCAGCCCCCTTCGGCGCAGGACAGACTGAGCCCCACCACACGTCTCGTGCGTCTCGATTGTTCCGCGCACCGCTCCTCTCTCGGGCAGCGGGAAGGCTCGTTTGGCCTCCATTGCGTTGGGCCCAGCCGGAAGCCTCGCCCATCGCGAACTTCGCTTCAGGCAACCCGCTTCGCTCCACCTACGGCGGACACCGCGTCGACAGCCGCTTCCCCACACTCGCCGGACGCTTCCTCGCCTTGGGCGCCTTCGGACGAACCCGCAACCGAAGCCGCGACCGAGACGCCAGCACCCCATGCTGCTCCACAGCCGCACGCCTTGGCCGAAGCATTCTTGGGTAGCGAGGTTAAAGATTCGCTTCGGGAGGGGCTGAGGCTGCAGACAGCGAACCCCACAGGGCGCTGATGGGGCTTTCAAAACGAGAGCGTGTCTATCAACGAAAAGCACGGTCGGTCTTGGGCCGGCACGACTCGATGTTGATGCAATCGAACAGCTATTGGGGACGACACTCTCCACCGCTCGTCTTGAGGCTCGTTCGTCGTCAAGGTACGCGGTGCGAAGCCCTCGCCTTAACGCTGATTTGGGTGGTGGCTAGCGTATAAACTGAGGGCGTCAAAGCGTGCAATCGACCTCAACTGCCAGACTCTCGGTCGATGCCACGGTTAGGCTTCGCGGAATCCTCGGCTCGCCACGCCCGAGCGAGCGAGCCAATGATGGACGAACAGGTCCCGACCACGCGGTGGTCTGCTCTCGCCATGGAGAAGCCGTCCATCGTCGTCATCGAGAGAACGGCCGGCGCCAAGGGGCCGCCCTTTAAAGGTGATTGTGCCCACCTCAGAGCCCCACACGAATGGTGGGTATCTTCTTGAGTCCCAGGGTCTTGACCACGCTCGGCGGGAGCCCAATCTTGCTGTGGAGCTCCTCACCGAGCTTGATGATGAGCCCTTCTCGGTGGGGAGTCACCGTTCCATCACCGCTGTCGGCGGCTGGAAGACCCGCGACCCAGTTCCACCAGGTGAGGTCCCTGAGGGTCTTTGGGGAGGCCATGGCGGCCTCCGTTGGCGAGCCCTTCCGTCCGGTGATGTAGATGGCCGAGGGGCGGCGGGCGTCGATCCACTTCTTGGCGATCTCGATGGCCACCGCGGCGGTGTCCGGGGGGACACGGTTCTTGTCGCCTTCGAACCGAAGATTCACCCGATAGACCGCAAAGCCCTTCCCAGTGTCCACGTACGACACCTGGTGACGCCGTCGCGTCTCAGGAAGCGCGGCGTGACGAATGTCGATCCACTTCCCCATTTCCCAGGGCTCTCCGGCCACAAGGCCACAAAGCGAGGTGTCGGTTGCGATGTTGGCTCCGTCGAGCTCGAGGGAGCCGACGGTTTCCAGAGCAACTCCCACCGGATCCTCAGGAGGGGAATCGACCACGATGACGGCGATGGCTCCCGGCATCTACAAGTTCACGATCGAGCGCTGCTTCGGCGGGACCATCGCCGTGGCGTCATTGTTCAGACCGTCGATCACCGTTCCCTCCATGGACTAGCAGGGGAGCGTCAAGGTTAACAGCCCGGGCGGCGTGGTTGGCCCGTCCACGGGGGGTGGCCGCTACGCGACCTGCGGGCGGCCCGTTCTCTGTTCAGCTGGCTGGGAGAGAATTGGGTGCGGTGCGCGGGTTCCACCAGAAAGGGGCGGGATTCGGAGCCTGTCTACAGCCAGCACCCGAACCGTCGCTGGCGGCATCACCAGCGTCCGCAGCTGCATCGCATGGCCGCACTTCGGACACCCAAAGCCCACCACACCAAAGACCCGCCACAACAGCGCACTCCACGACCGCCAACGCGAACGTCCCCTTGGCCGCTTAGACAGCCGCTTTCCTACCGTCGCCGGACGTCTCCGTGCCTTCGGCGGCCTCGGACGAACCCGCGACCGAGACGCCAAGTTCACCCCTGCTTCGCTTTGTTGATGGCCAACATCCAAGCCAGAGTGGCGGTCACCCCATCGACGAGGCCCGCCAACCGTATGCGTCCTGCGGCTTCTGAGTGGATGAGATCTCAGATCTCGTTCAATCAATGGTGCCCCAACGGACTTGAGATTTGTTACTGTGGCAGCGGTGGGCTGGATTGAGTGACCGACCACGCCATAGGCGTGGTAAATGCGACCAGCACCTGGTGCCTACGGCGGCTCCATTGCTGTCCAGCAGATCTGTGCCTTGCTCGTATAGGGGGCGAGACGCGTCTGACGTGCGGTCGCAGATCCCGCGTCAGGGCGACTCCCGACGGTTTCCGTCTTTCTTCTCCCTTCCCCTGTTCAATTGACCAAGACTTCCCATGAAAAACCAACTGGTGTTCTTCACTGCGGTTGGCTGCCTGCCGGCTGTGGCACTGGCCGAGGGCACACTTGCTGAATGTGAAGACGGAATCGACGTCGATGGCGTGCTTTTCGACTCGCTCACCCTCAATACCACCACGTCCTTCGGTACCGAAGTCAGCATTGTCGGCGACTGTGATTCCAGCGTGGACCTCGCATCTCCTGAGCTTGTGGGGGCGAACTTCCAGTGATAGCACGACGGCGTTGCGGTGGTTGGCGCCACCGCAAGTGCAGAAGGATGGGGGACGTGAGTCGCTTGAATACCTCTGCCCAATCCATGCGAACAAACATCCATAAAACCACTAACGATCACGTTTATGATTCTTTGCCCTGTCCATTCTACTGGAGGTAAGCCATGGTCTCGTCCAAAGTGGACCAACTAGAAACCAACAACAGAGTCGTCAACTCCTGGAATGAGTGGGATCAGCTCGAAGAGATCGTGATCGGTCGGGCGGATGGTGCCTGCTTCTCCCCTGAGGAGATCGGTCACCGACCCAAGATTCGCGATCCGCACATTGCCGCCGCGATTCGCTGGCCGAAAGGCCCCAAGAAGTCAGCGGTCACCGATGCGGCCAATGAGCAGCTCGATGCGCTGGCCGACCTGATGTCCAGCGAGAGCATTACCGTTCGCCGACCCAGCGAGGTCGACTTCAACACCCCCATCAAGACCCCAACCTTTGCGGTGGAGAACATGTATTGCTCCACCTGCCCACGGGATGTGATGATCACATTGGGCAACGAAATCCTCGAAGCGACCATGTCGCGTCGCGCCCGGTTCTTTGAGTACCTGTGCTACCGAGACCTGGTGCTCGACTACTTCAAGCGCGACCCGGACATGCTCTGGACCGCCGCTCCCAAGCCGTCAATGGCCGACGAGATGTACAGCCCTGAGTTCTGGGAGTGGTCGCTCAAAGAGCGTCATGAACGGATGCACAACTACCAGTTCACCGTACGCCAGCGGGAGCCCGTCTTTGATGCGGCGGACATCTCCCGCTTTGGTCGAGATGTCTTCATCCAGGAGAGCATGACCACGAATCGCCCCGGCATCCGCTGGCTGAAAAAGCACTTGCAGAGGCAAGGGCTGCGATTGCATGTAGTGCACTTTCCCTATGATCTGTTCCCCAGCCACATCGACTGCACCTTTGTTCCTCTCCGGCCCGGTCTGGTGCTCACCAATCCTGATCGCCCGATTGCCGGGGCCGACGCAAAGATCTTCCGCGACAATGGCTGGGAGTTCGTCGACGCACCGCAGCCGACCAGCAGCAACGACGAGATGCCCGCCTTTTGCCAAAGCAGCAAGTGGCTCTCGATGAATGTGCTCTCGTTGAATCGGGAGACGGTGATCTGTGAAGCCAGCGAAAAGCCCCTGATCAAACTGCTCAAAGAGCTAGGGTTTACGGTGTTCGACATCCCCTTTCGCAGTGTCTTTGAGTTCGGTGGGAGCCTGCACTGTGCCACCTGGGATGTCCGCCGCAGAGGTGTTTGTGAGGACTACTTCCCCAAACAGCCCGCAGGGAAAGGAAACATCAACCCTGCCTGCAATCCACCAGACCGACCCCACACCAGTCAATCTCACGGACCGTCCTCCCGCACCGACCCACCGAAGCACTGAATTCACCCCGCCAGCGCTGCTATCGACCTCAGAAGCCACCTCGCAGTCCACCCCGGACAGAGCCCTCCCCGCCCGTCGCGCTCTACGCTTCAGACAAGCCGCTCCAGCTCTGTCCTTACGGCCCGTGAAATTCGGTCAGGTACCCGCGACAGTCTATGGAAGCTCCCAGGCGTCTCCACTTCGTTCACCTCATGAATGGCTATGTGGGGACTCTGGCCACCGCCATGGGGACGACACCCAGCCCCGACGACACCGAGCCTGTCGGGGACGACCCACGTCGATGGCGGGCCAGGCTCGACCGGACTGCCCGTCGACAAGATGGTGACACTCCTCACGCCGCTGGCGGAGGCCGTGGACGTCCTCCACGCTACCTGCTATGCACTTGGTTTCGAGCCCTAAATGATATCAACCTACCTATCTAT
>Ga0315322_10004771_pt1 | contig 10406 bp, 9 predicted proteins | sample M110021515metaG_FD_203461 | JGI IMG/M metagenome (GOLD analysis project Ga0315322, IMG submission 203461) | Ammonia-oxidizing marine archaeal communities from Monterey Bay, California, United States - M1 100m 21515 | ecosystem: Environmental > Aquatic > Marine > Intertidal zone | place: USA... | reverse complement strand
GAAGAGCTTACTAGCGTTGTGTCGTATTCGATGCCAGATGCCAAAGCCGCTTGTAAGTATGTGGACGCAGAGAATGCAGAAGAGCTCATAAATTTATTACACACCGAAGCAAAAGTTATTTAAGTTATGTCAGTATTAGTATTTGTAGAATCCAAAAATGGCAAGGCAGTTAAGGCCGGTTTAGAAGCAATCTCATATGGTAAAAGGATTGGAGACACGTCTGTGATCACATATGGGAGTACTTCATCAGAAGATCTAGCAGCAATGGGCAAATATGGTGCCTCAAAGGTTCTTGTTTGCAGAAATATTAATGAAGTAAATGACCAACAATTAACCAAATTAATTGCTGCTGCGGTTGACGATACAGGCGCTGAAACGATTGTTTTAGCTCAAGACCCAACTGGAAAAGCAATTGGTCCTCGAGTGGCAGCAAGATTAGGTGCCGGTCATGTTTCAAGTGCAGTTGACATTCCTGACACATCCAATGGGTTTGTTGTAAAGACAAATGTGTTTTCTGGAAAAGCATTTGCACATGTTGCGGTGAACACATCTAAAAGAGTAATTGCGTATACGCCCAATTCATTGCCCATTAATTCTGAGGAATCTACTGCTGAAGTACTCGAATTTTCTCCTGATATAAGTGCTGGCGGAATCACTGTTAAGGAAAGGAAATTACAAGAAGGCAGCGTGGCTCCATTACCCGAAGCAGAACTTGTTGTTTCAGCAGGTAGAGGGTTGAAAGGCCCCGAAAATTGGGGTATTGTAGAAGATCTTGCTAGTTCTTTAGGTGCCACTACAGCGTGCTCAAGACCGGTAGCTGATATTGGTTGGAGACCTCATCACGAGCATGTTGGTCAAACGGGCATAGCAATTAGGCCAAATTTGTATATCGCTGCGGGTATTTCTGGTGCTATTCAACATCTTGCTGGAGTTAACGGATCAAAAACCATTGTGGTAATCAATACAGATCCTGAAGCTCCCTTTTTCAAAGCTGCAGATTATGGGATTGTTGGTGATGCTTTCGAAGTGCTTCCAAAATTAACTGAAGCCATTAAAAAGTTTAAGGCTTCCAATAATTAAATTACCAACCTCTTTTGAGGTTCACTAATTAAATGTTATTTTCGTAATGATTAGTTGGGAAGCTTTAGGCTTCCCAACTTGTTTTTATTCTGATGGAAAAGATTCAGTTGGATATTGTGGGTTTATCTTATAGTCAAACCCAATCTGGAGCCTACGCCCTGGTGTTGTGCGAAACGGAAGGACAAAGAAGACTACCAATAATCATTGGTGGATTCGAGGCGCAAGCAATTGCGATTGAGCTTGAAAGTATGCAACCAAGCAGACCACTTACTCATGATCTATTTAAAAGCTTTGCAACAGAATTTGAAATTGAGGTTACAGAAGTAATTATTTACAACTTAGTAGAAGGAATCTTTTTTGCCAAAATCATGTGTCTTCAAAATGGAAGGGAAGTTAAAATAGACTCTCGCACCTCAGATGCAATTGCATTGGCAGTTCGTTTTAATTGTCCCATTTACACGTTTGAATTTATCCTAGGCACCGCGGGTGTAGTGGTTGAAGATCAGGAAAACGAGGACCTTTCAGAGAACGATGTTTCTATGGAAGAATTGGTGACGAGTAAAGAAAGTATAGAATCGATCAGTTTGGATGACCTGGAAAGCCAGCTGAAAGAAGCAATCGCCAACGAGGACTATGAAAATGCTTCAAGAATTAGAGACGAGATCGACAGAAGGAAATCGCAATAATGAGTCAACTAAGCAAATACTTAGTTTTAGCACTTTTGGCACTTAGCCTTGGCTCTTGTGTTGATCAACCCAGTATAGATTCAAAAATTCAGCGCGAATGGCAAATGGAAAGTTGGATGTCTCTAGACAACCAACACCAGCAAGTAACCAAAGCAGCACAACCGCTATTTTGGATATTTTCTAAAAATGATGGATCTGGACAGCAGTATTTTCATCGCTCAATATCTGTAAATGACACCAGTTTTGGGAAATGGGCTGTTCAAGGTGATTCTATTTTATTACTGGATCAGTTTCCGCAAGAAAAGCTTGCCCATAGTATTAGCACCCACTTCAATAATATCGGTGAATCATCTATTTCATTGCATGACAGCGCCGGCTTTAAAATGGGCAATATTGATGAAAATGGAAATTATTTGCCGAGTGGCAAAAGAACTACTTATCGTATTCTAAGCCTGACTGATAACGCAATGCATCTACAAGATGAATCCACAGTTTATCATTTGAGTTATTCTAGCCCTCCAGTTACGAGTTTTATTTCTTTTACAACCATATTAAGAGGTTTACTGGGCTTAGCTTTTTTATTACTTGTAGCCTACCTATGTTCAGCTAACAAGAAATCAATTAATTGGAACCTTGTTTTGAAAGGTGTTGTTTTACAACTTCTCATAGCCATTTTGGTTTTGAAGGTTCCTTATGTAGACCTTATATTTGAAAATATTGCAGGTTTTTTCACTAAAGTAATTGACTTTGCAAGAGTTGGTGTAAATTTTGTCTTTGGACAATTCGGGTCTGATCCTCAAGAAGTCCAATCACCATTGATGACCTTTGCTGTCGTCATTTTACCTACAATTATTTTCTTTTCTGCGTTAATGAGTCTATTTTATTATTGGGGAATATTGCAAAAAATTGTTTTTGCATTTGCTTGGGTAATGAAGAAATTCATGAAACTTTCTGGTGCAGAAAGTCTTGCTGCCGCTGGAAATGTCTTTTTAGGACAAACAGAATCTCCCTTACTGGTTCGACCTTATTTATTGGGTATGACAAAATCAGAAATGATGTGTCTTATGACGGGTGGTATGGCCACCATAGCCGGTGGAGTATTAGCAGCTTATATTGGATTTTTAGGCAATGGAGATCCCGCTCAAGAAATATTTTATGCCAAACATTTACTTACGGCTTCCATCATCTCTGCCCCAGCGGCAATCGTAGCAGCCAAAATGCTTATTCCGGAGACACAAGAAGTGAATCAAGATCTTCGTATTTCAAAAGAGAAAATCGGAACCAATGCCTTGGAAGCTATTTCAAACGGAACTACAGACGGTTTAAAACTAGCAGTTAATGTTGGAGCTATGCTAATCGTTTTTCTTTCGTTGATGGCGATGGCTAATTTTATTCTTGGTAAAGCAGGCTCTATTGGTGACTTAAATGGATTCATTGCTGAAAACACGTCCTATGATGCTTTGTCTTTTGAAATGATTCTAGGTTACTTATGCGGTCCAATTATGTGGGTTTTAGGTGTTGAATCTGCAGATATGTGGGCCCTCGGAGAACTGTTGGGAACCAAAACAATTTTGAACGAATTCGTTGCTTATAAAAGTCTAGGTGACATGAAAAATGCAGCTGCTATTTCAGAACGATCAACCATAATGGCAACGTACATGCTTTGTGGGTTTGCTAATTTTGCTTCCATTGGTATTCAAATCGGAGGAATTGGTGCACTTGTTCCAAGCAGAAAGGGATTGCTCTCTTCCCTTGGCTTTAGGGCATTAATTGGTGGAACCATTGCTTGCTTGCTTACCATGGTAGTAGTTGGCATGATCATCTAATTCTAATTTTCTGTCAACGATTTTCTCGTGCCCCCCTTTTATTAACTTACTACTCAATTTTTCCACCTTTCGAAATTTTCCCCAACAAATAAACTTACTTTTGATTGATGTAATTTTTTAACCAAAGTATGCAGCAGTATCTAGATTTATTAAGTCATGTTCTTCAAAATGGAGAACAAAAAGGAGATAGAACCGGCACTGGAACAAGAAGTCTTTTCGGCTACCAAATGAGGTTTGATCTATCTGCAGGTTTCCCCATGCTGACCACAAAAAAATTACATTTAAAATCAATCGTTCACGAATTGCTTTGGTTTATAAAAGGCGATACAAACATCGCTTACCTCCAAGAAAATGGCGTTAAAATTTGGGATGGATGGGCAGATGAAAAAGGAGATTTAGGCCCGGTTTATGGTCACCAATGGCGCAACTGGAACTCCGAAGGAATTGATCAGCTAGAACTCGCTATTGACGCTATAAAAAACAATCCTAATAGCCGAAGAATTATCATTTCAGCATGGAATCCAAGTGTATTGCCCGATACCTCAATTAGCTTTTCTGAAAACGTTGCTAACGGAAAAGCTGCATTGCCTCCTTGTCACGCATTTTTTCAGTTTTACGTTAGTAATGGGAAATTGAGCTGTCAGCTCTATCAAAGGTCGGCCGATACTTTTCTTGGGGTTCCTTTTAACATCGCTAGTTATGCGCTACTCACCCTGATGGTTGCACAAGTTTGCGATTTGACACCTGGAGATTTCGTACATACTTTTGGAGATGTTCATTTGTACAACAATCATATTGAACAAGCAGAATTACAACTTACCAGGACGCCAAAAGCCCTGCCAAAAATGATTATTAACCCAAGTATTAATTCAATTTTGGATTTCACTTATGACGATTTCAATTTAATAGAATACGATCCACATTCTCACATTAAAGCAGCAGTTTCAATATAATGAATAATAGTCGCGTAAGTCTGATTGCTGCTGTAGCAGAAAATGGAGTAATTGGCCGTAATAACGACCTTATCTGGCACCTTCCTGGTGATATGAATTTCTTTCGTACAACAACTACGGGACACCATGTTATTATGGGTAGAAAAAATTATGAGTCTATCCCAGAAAAATACCGTCCGTTGGTAAACAGAACTAACATTATCGTTACAAGAAATAAAAATTATAGTGCGGACAATTGCTTAATATTCCATTCTCTTAAAGATGCCATAGACCACGCATTAAATGCAGGTGACGAAGAGCCTTTTATCATTGGCGGTGGGCAAATTTATCAACTGGCATTAGAAAATAATTTTATTGAACGCATGTATTTAACCCATGTGCACGAATCATTTGATGGAGATACTTTTTTTCCTGAATTTGATGAAGATCAATGGAATTTGACCTCAGTTAAGATGAATGAAGCGGATAGTAAAAACATACATCCATTTACAATTAGTGTATACGACAAAAAATAATTTCTCAATTCGTATCTTTATCAAAAGCTCATTTAATGAAAGTTATCTTACCCTGCATCATTGCTATAAGTATTTGTGCTATTCAATGTAAAAAGGAAGTCCCTGAGACAAGTACTGCATGTGAATCCGGCACTACAAATCAAACTGCTTCAGACACCTGCAATTTACACCCTGAGCTGTGTAACAAAAAATTTAATGAGGTATCTTTTTTGATGACTCACAATGCACATGCTGACCTTACGGACTTTAGTAGTTTAGCGGCTAATCAAGACGGAGATATTACTGCTCAGCTTAATGCAGGTGTTCGAGGTATTGGCATTAAAGTATACAATACAACAGGCAGTTCAACAGCTTGGTTATTTTGCTCCGGTGCACCTGACAATTTATACGTTTATCATGGAGATCCTACGTTAGGATGCGAAACATTCGAAAGTGTTCTAATGGAAATCAAAGCTTTTTATGAAGCCAATCCAAAGGAAGTCATTCCAATTACGATTGAAGGCGATGCACCTCCATCGGAGGTAATGAACGCATTTATAATCGCTGGAATGGATACCTACATGTATGAACAAGACTTTAATTTACCTTGGCCAACGCTGCAAACCCTAATTAATGAAAATAAACGCTTGGTCGTTTTTATGGATGACGGTACCGATACCGATACCTATCCTAAAATACATGACATGTATAATTTTATCTATGATACCGATTACGATCATCAGAGTTCAAGCACATTCGATTGTGAAAAATTTAGGGGTAATCACACAGAAGGAAGCTTATTCACCTTAAATCATTTTATTACTGACATTACACCGCAACAAGATGATGCAGCCATTATCAATGATGTCAGCTACTTGCTACCCAGAGCGCGATCATGTTGGGTATATAACAATCATATTCCGAATTTCGTAATGATTGATTTTTGGAATACCAGTAATCCTTTACAAAGTATTGATAGCCTAAACTTAAATGGTCTTTAACGCAAGACATCCATTCTCTCCGAATCCAATCGCAATAAAATAAATAATAAGATCGTAAACCCTATTATGGATGACCCGCCGTAACTAAAAAACGGCAATGGTATACCAACAACAGGAACAACACCAATCACCATTCCTATATTAATCAAAAAGTGAAAAAAGAAAATGCAAGCAGTACAATAGCCAAAAATTCTTGTGAACTGAGATTTCTGTCGTTCGGCAATAATAATAATCCGAACCATCATTGCCATATATAAAATCAGAAAAACCACACTTCCAATAAAACCCCATTCCTCGCCCCATCCACAAAAGATAAAATCTGTACTTTGTTCTGGTACCTGATTGAATTGATCGTTGGAAAGTGTCGCATGTCCATAGCCCTTCCCGGTGAATCCACCAGAAGCAATAGCGGCCATACTTTGTGCCTGATTGTAACCTACGCCTGTTTTATCATCGATTAAACCGAGGATAACATCAAATCTATCCCGGTGTCTATCGTTAAAAACATTCTTATGCATTACCAATGTCCCGGCAGAAATAACAATAACGATAGCAAAAACAACAGCTGTTTGTATATAAAATTTTCTACGAAATCGTTTCCTTACCACTTTTTTAATGATAAAAACGGAACCCAAACATAGTAAAGCCGCGAAACCGATTAGAATTCCAGGTCCCTGGAACAAACCAAAAAAAGCAACAGAATCCCTCAAGAATATACTCATAACTGCTACAATTGCTATAAGTAATCCCAGCAGTAAAATAATTCCTGACATTCCCTCTCGATACATTACTAACAAGAACGAAACGAAAACCAATACTGTACCTGGATCGGGCTGCAGCGTAATTAACAAACTCGGTAATGCCAATAAGGCAACCGCATAAAGTCGTGTTTTATTATCAGTCAATTTTCGATTTGGCGAGCTCAATAATTTTGCAAATGCCAGCGCCGTGGCAAACTTGGCTAATTCAGAAGGTTGCAGTGAGAATCCGCCAATTTTAAACCACGAATGAGCACCTTTTATGGCAGGAGTAAATAAAACCAAAATCAGTAATAAAATTATTATACCATAAATGTGGTAAGCATAGGTGGTGAAAAATTTACCCTCAAGAAGTAGAATCAATAAACCCACAAAAAAGGAAACTCCGATATACATTGCTTGTTTCCCATATTCTTTTTGCATTGAGAATAGGGATGGGAATTCTTCACTATATGCAGATGAATAGATAGTTAATAACCCCAGTAACGCAAAAGCACTAAACATCAAAAGCAAAGGGTTATCAATTCGCTTTGGAAAAATTTGAATACTATTGGATGACCGCATGCTTATTTAGTATTACTGACTTTAATGCTCTTTGTTCTTTAAGAATTGATCTTTCTTTTCGCTCTGTAACCAAATAGCCTGTGTCTCTTAAATATTTCTCCATCATTAAACTAGCGATTGGAGCAGCCCAAGTGCCTCCCCAGGTGCCAAACTCAACATAAACAGCAATCGCAATTTTTGGATTCTCTCTTGGTGCAAAAGCGATAAAAACAGAATGGTCATTAAAAGACTTATTCTCCACTGTTCCTGTTTTTCCACAAACTTTTACTGAATCAATTTGAGCTCTTCTCGCAGTCCCATTCTGCACAACATCCTCCATTGCAGCTATTACAGGCGAGAAATAAGCGGCTTCAACTGTTGTATAATTTCGCGTTTTATATTCTTGCTTTTTATCGCCATTTTTACCTATTCCTTTCACAAAATGGGGCGTATAATACCATCCCTTATTGGCAATAATAGCTGCTAAATTTGCCATTTGGATGGGAGCAACACCAATTTCTCCCTCCCCTATTGCGTTAGAATATATCATACTGAAGGCCCATTTATTTTTACCATAAGCCTTATTCGAAGGAAATTCGTTATCGTAATAATTCGTATCCGGCACATTTCCTGATTTGATACCAGGTATGTCTGTATGTAAAACGGCTCCTAATCCAAAGGATTTGATCGCACTTTCCCATTTTGTCAAACCAATGCGGCTATCTATAAAATGACTTTTATGTTCGCCTCTTAACAACAGTCTTCTGTACACGTTATAGAAATACGGATTACAAGAATGCTGTATCGCAATTTTCACATTTGAGGGATGTGGGTGGTTGTGACAATTCATTGGCACTTTTGTGCACGAAAAGCCCGTTGTGGAATCTATCACTCCGGCCTGCATCGCAACTAAAGCCTGTACTAATTTAAAAATCGACCCTGGACGATACGTGTCGTTATAGATTGCCTTATTTTTTGATGTTTGCAAGGTGTCTTTTGGATTGAAAATGCTATCGTAATTTCTTCGCAATCCATCACCAGAAAATAGATTAGGATCATATGATGGCGCACTTACCATACTTAATATCTCACCCGTAGCAGGTTCTATCGCTACTATACTACCAATTTTGTTCGCCATTAATCGCTCTCCATACTCCTGCAGGCTAGCGTCAAGTGTAAGTGTAATATTATTGCCTGCAATCGCTGTATCGTATTTTACCAGCTGTTTTTCCTGTCCTTTATTGTCTTTCAGTATTTGCCGAAACCCTATTAGTCCTCTTAGCTCCTCCTCATAGGTTTTTTCGATACCCGCCCTGCCAACAAAATCCTGCTCTCTATAATAATTGAGCGTATCCCGATCTAATTGTGGACGCTGAATAATACCTGTAAATCCTAAAATATGCGCACCAATGGGCTGTGGATATACCCTTTTATTAGACTCAATAAAAACAAACGCTTCACTTTCTACCAATTGTTGCTGCATCGCTTCCATTTGGTTAATTGACAGGCCTGAAATAGCTTTTTGCGGGACGAGACGTTCCATGCCCTTTACCTCCAATACATTTCGTAATTCGGAAAACGAAAGATTCAATAACTTACATACCTGAACAGAATCTTCGTTCTTGAATTTTGTTGGTATCATGCAAAGGTCATAACTTTTCTCATTGCCCACCAAAACAACTCCATTTCGATCAAAAATATTTCCCCGATCAGGTAAAATTCTGAGGCTTCGTTGACTCACCGTAATTGCCCAATTCTTATGTTCTTCGTCTAAAATTTGAATATAAAACAATCGGAAAATGTAAATCACTCCAATTAAAATGAAAATGGCGAGAATGACGAATTTTCTATTTTGAACGTTATCCATTTTCCTTTTTAGCTCTGTACATCAAATATTGTGAGGCAATTATTAATACCGTTGTAAAAAGTGCACTTCCCAGCGCCTTAAGAAAAATAATGTGTAGTTCTATCAACCTGAAATCTTCAATAACATAAAACCATAAATGATGAATCAATGCAGCAAAAAAAGTATAATACAAAAACCAAGTAAAACCCATGATATAAATATTAGGGCGATTTCTAAATTCGTACTCATCCCTGCTTGCAAGCATTTTCATGATAGTGGGCCTGAAGAATGCCAACAATACACAGGCAGAAGCATGCATTCCGATGGTGTCTAGAAATAAATCCACACATAATCCTATCAAAAAAGACAGTGATAAAATCAGCCAACTTGGAGCATCATAAGGCAACATTAAAATAAACATGATATATAAAAAGGCGTTGAAATATGGAGAATAGTCTCCAAGGTCAATATTGTGCAGTACCAATGTTTGGAGTAACACCAAAAAAACAAAACGCAAACTATGAATTAATATATTTCTCATGGTATTGTTTTGAAATCTGGTTCAGCTAAACTTTCCAATGATTGAATTTCAAGAATTTCTGTATTTCTAATTACAGAAACGTGATAAAGACTATTAAAATCTGTCGCTAATTTTACTTTAACTTTGTAAAAATTAGTTCCTGGAATTTCCTCAAAACTGGACACTTCTCCTATTAATTCTCCTCTCGGAAATCGGCCAGTGTTACCACTTGTTACAATCAAATCACCTAATTCTAAATCAAGATATTTGGGTAATTCATGAACTGTAGCAGTAAATCGGTCATCATCGCTTTCCCATTTAAGGATTCCCTGTTGACCTGAATTAGCATGTACTGCACTTAGGATAAATTTTGAGTGTAAAAGTGACACTACTTGTGTATAGTGCCTGCTGCCACCTCTCTTGGTAAACCCAACAACTCCTTCAGGGCCAACAACACCAAGCAGTTCTTGTGGGTTAACACCGTCAACAGTTCCAACATCTAAGGTTAAATAATTCTTCTTGAATTGTGTAGCATTTGCTACAACTCGTGCAGGTAAATAATCATACTTCACATGCCTCGCTTTATCAATCATCTTTAACCAATCACTTTTGGTTACGTCTTGATGGCCAAATACTATTTCCTTTAAACGACTGTTTTCATCTAATAATCTGTCATTTTCCTGTTGCAGATACAAGTAT
>Ga0315322_10004769_pt1 | contig 10411 bp, 5 predicted proteins | sample M110021515metaG_FD_203461 | JGI IMG/M metagenome (GOLD analysis project Ga0315322, IMG submission 203461) | Ammonia-oxidizing marine archaeal communities from Monterey Bay, California, United States - M1 100m 21515 | ecosystem: Environmental > Aquatic > Marine > Intertidal zone | place: USA... | reverse complement strand
CCGGCACAAGAAAAAAACTGACATGAAGTACGTTGCTTTCATTTTCCTTGCAGGACTACTCACTTGCGGTGGAAAGCTGAATGCCCAAGAAGGGTCTGTGCCAGAAAAACCTTCACAACTCCTTCGCTATAAATTTAGCCAAGGGGAAACCATTTCAGCAGAGGTATCTCATCGCGCGATTACCGAGACAACAATTAATGGCACCACTCAGCATGTTGAAACTGCAACTGATTCAATTAAGTCCTGGAAAATAATTGATGTTGATCAGGATGGATCTGCGACACTCGAGCATTTAGTCGACCACGTCAAAATGATGACACGAACGAGTGGCACGGAGACGGTGCGTTGGGATAGTGACAGTCCAGAAACACCACCAGAAGGGTACGGGGGCGTACAACTTGGACTCGGCAAGCCTCTTTCTGAACTGAAGATTGACTCATGTGGGCGGATAATGAACCGTAAAAACTTTTTCCCAAGCCCTCCTTCAAATACGGGTGACCTCATGGTCGTACCCTTGCCCGACGACCCAGTGACCGTGGGGACGATCTGGACTGTCCCTGATACCGTGGTCGTCGACCTCCCAGAAGGGGCCCGAAAGTCTGTTAGAACACGACTTCGGTATCAGGTATCGAAGCTCGATGACGTTCGTGCCATCATCAAAGTAGACACGACGGTCCTCACACCTATTCACGATACCCAGACAGAGTCACGCCTCCTTGAAAGAATCTGGTCGGGACAAATTACATTTGATATCGTTCGTGGTTGCGTACTGAAACGGTCAGTAAGCGTCGACAGACGCGTTGTCGGGTTTCACGGACCGGCATCGAGTATTCGCTACAAGGCGAGCCGTAAAGAACAACTTGTCTCCGAATCCCCGCAATTACAATAAGGGACAGGTATTCGTGGAGGCCTAGAAACCGGAGGTGGTTACCTCAACCGGCTCGCAAGACGTCCTCTACACGGCGAATCGCCTGATCAACCTCCCACGTCGCATCTGCAAGCACAATACTTGATTGAGCCGTCATCCATTTACGGACAGTTTTCTCAGCTGCTAGAACGGTAGAATGGCTTCGGCGACCAAAATGTCGCCCGATATCAGCAAGAGCGGCACCAGTATGCTTACGAGCAAGAAACATGGCCAACATTCGAGGATGATTGACAGCTCGTGAGCGACGCGTTGACTTGAGGTCGGCCTCGGAAATTCCAAATGCTGCACATACCGCATGTTCTATGTCAGCAAGGCGTAGACTTCGGGCACTTGATCGGACAAGGTCAGCAAGAGCCTCTCTGGCTAAATCCAGGGTCACCGGAGCACCCAGCATGTGACTTGTGGCCTCCAGCCTGTTGATGCCACCAATCAACTCTCTGGCATGGCGGGTAAGGCTGTTGGCAAGGAAATCAACGACATCAGCCGGCAAATCAATTTCTCTCTTCTTGGCCAACCCAGAAACGATACCCCGTCGCACTTCGTAATCCGGGGGCATGATTCCTGCCGTCATTCCCCCACGCAATCGGCCTGTTAGCTCGCTTCCAAGACCGGAGAGACTTTCAATATCACGATCACTCGCAAATACTATCTGCTTGCCAGCCCGGTGAAGCGTATCCACCGTACTTTGCAACTCAAGCAAGGTCGCTCGCTTTCCAACGAAGAATTGCAGATCGTCGATAGCTAATAAATCAACTGCTCGGCAACTTCTCCGAAAGCCAGGCAGACCACTTCCATGCAGGGCTTGCAAGAAATTCGTAGTAAATTGCTCTGCCGAGAACATGGCTACGGCCAAGCCAGGTCGGGATTGACGAGCATGGTGGCATATTCCCGCCAATAGATGGCTTTTCCCAACACCACTTGGACCATGCACGAGCACTGGAGACATTTCACCAAGACGGCTCGCTGCTAGCTCAACTGCTGCGTACGCCATCCGGTTGCTCGAGCCGACTGAAAATTCATCTAACCTGACCGCAGGGCGACGTAAACTGGCTTTTTTGGTATTCCTCAGCAACGTTTCTCGCGGATTGGAACAGTTTGTCCCGACAGGGAGCAATTTTTCCTGCCCCCCTCGTGCGTTGTGAACTTCCGGTCTGTTTGGAACGGGAATAGAGCCCCTCGGAGTATCAGCCTCTCTCGTATCGTTAGCGGGTGTCGAGTCTCCAAAAGAGGCTTGCTCAAGAGGGCTCCATTTTACTGCTACAGGCCCACCCAAGATTTCAGTAGCACAATGGGCCACATCTCCGTTGAATGTCTTCCTGAGCCAGTCTCCGGGGTAATTGGGGTCATACAGGACTGCCACCTGAGTGATACTCTCTTTTGCTCCAGCTTCAGAGACGTAGACCTCAAAGTTGCCTCCAAACCACACTGCAAAACGCTCATTTCCGAGCCTGGAAAAAAGTGCCTCTTTTATCCGTTCACCAGTCGCACATGACGCTACAAACGAGGAACTTCCCTCCTCGCATGATTCTCTTGCCGGCTTCGATGTGGCTGGGTCCGGAACTTTCGGAAGGCTCACTTCTCCTATAGGCCGAACCTGACCTCTCCTTGAACATCCTCTAGAAGCTTGGGATGCCTTTTGAAACCGTCCTGAAGAGTGGTGAGAGTTCATTTTTGCCACGTTTTGCGACACTCCATGTCCCGGGGCAGCTCCCGGCATTAATCCAATGCAATCGATCTTTCGTTCTGAACAAGGTCACCTGCCATTCATGACGGAGTCTCATGAAAAAGAAATGCTCCCGCTCGGCGGTGAGTATAGAAGTGCTAGCACTGCTGTCAAACAACCTTCCAAATAATCGCTGTTCATGGCTGTCTCGTAGTTGTGATGTTGTTGAAACCGTTGGTGGAAAAGTTGTGGGTTTGATGCATGAAGAATTTTTATTTGCCAAATCAAGTCCGCCATAACCTTTTTCGCGTGCTTCTCCTCTGAGTTTTAAACAAATTTGATCGAAAATGACGTTATTTTCCACTGACTCCTGAAAACCAAGCTGAAGTCTACTAAGCTATTGTTATCTTCTTCTTCCTATTAATATCTCATTGGTAGATCACCATGCTAAAATCCTCTTTTGGTTGTTGCAGTGGTATCCGTTTGAAGCACTGGTTTTTCGCATGTGCACTTTCTGTTTTTGTTGCACTCTCTACGATCACCGACGTGCGTTCCTTCGCTGAGGAATCACCTGAAAAACTTGGAGCAGAGGATATCTCGATTGGAGAACCGCTCCAAATCCCACTGCATTCAGAGAAGGAAGCAATTCCAGTTGAGACTGAAGAGCTGACTCCCCCGAAACGGAACACTACAAAAAGTGAAGATAGTGATGAAAAAAAGATAGACAAGCAATCAGAGGTAGTGACCGTACTGTCCAATGAAGAGGGGAAGACTGACAACAATTCAACAAAAAAGAATTTATTAAAAACCAAGAAAGGACCACAAGGTTCTGGCTGGCTTGGGCTGATTGTTGATGACTCGATCATCACTGGAAGACTTGTCATCGTGAAGGTTTCTGATCCAAGCCCAGCGATGCAAGCTGGTATCCAGGCCCAAGACGTACTCTTGGCAATAGATGGCGAGCCTGTTCAAACAGCAGATCAGCTGGCAGCACTCTTAGCAGCGATTCCACCAGACAAACAAGTGCGTGCGCTCATTGGTCGCACTGAAGGCGTCAACGAAGTCACCATGACATCTCGTACCAGGCCTCCCGAAAGTCGTACACCTGCCCAGATTTCACCATCCCAGTTGGCTGATAACCGTGGATTGTCTGCCTCGGGAAAAGACGCTTCTCGATTCTCACAATCACCGACGCGAACAACTGGTTCAAGCACGTCAGAAGCTCCTCTCTTCAGTCCACCCTCAGTCACAGTCCCTCCGCAAATCGCCTCCTCACGACCCCGGCAATCCGAGACAAACCTACCCTCTCGATTTTCCTCGCCAAACAGCACACAACCGACTCCTGCTCCACAGGCAGTTCCTTCACAACCACCGTCGCTTGAGCAACCTCCAGCAATTAAGCCTTCGGGCCGCACAACTCCTGATAGTTATCAAGGCCGAACTGCACTAGGAGTCCGAACCTTACCAATTGATCCGGCAACTCAAACGAGATATAGGCTGCCAAGCCAGACAGGGGCTTACGTCTTTGGCGTTGTCCAGAGCCTTCCTGCGTCTAATGCAGGCTTACCTCCCGGAAGTGTCATTGTTGCTTTTGGCAATCGTCCCGTGCGATCGCCTGATGAGCTAAATCATTTTGTAAGGAACACCGCGCCAGGCACATTGGTTTCACTTCAGTACGTTTTGCCTGGTGGCCAATCAAGGCAAACAGATGTTTCTTTACAAAGCATCGATCCGGCCCTGGAGCAGGCACTCATTGGTGTACCTGCAAATGATTTACCTTCTGAAACTCTAAACATTCAAACAGTTCGACGACTCTTACCTGAACCAGCAAACTCAATACTGCCTCAGAAACAACCAAAGAACACGGCTGAAAAACCTCTCCTCATCGAAACGGAAATCCAATTGCTCAGAGAGGAACTCCTACGATTAAGAAGACGGATCGAGACGCTTGAGCAGAGCGATCACACGGATGAAAACAGTCAGTATCAAAAACTTCTTTGACTACCCGACTTATCCTCAGAAGTTTATCCGGTAGCCTTCGAAAGTTCCTGTTGCATACTCGGCTCAATCTTTAGTCGATCGAATTCCTCGGCAAGAGAAATGCCTTGAGGCCCCTCTAAAGAAGTTGACCATTTTGCGACTCGTGAAACCTCAGGCTGTGCAGAGCAGTCCCCGCTTCGACGCCCTCCTGCAATAGCCCATTTTTCAGCATCATTGCTCAGGTAATTCAATATCTGTTCCACCCCAACACGGTGTACCTCGAGGCCATCTCGATCAAGTTTTGGGGGAATATAAATCGGTCGGCTCACCACGGCCCGACTCCGACTACCCGGCCGAGGAATTGCGAATTTATCCCACGTGCCCAACCGCCATGGCCGATCATACCCAAACCCCATCGCGACAATTGGAATGTTCAGGGTGCTCGCAAGAAACACACATCCAACAGCAAGACGACGACGAGGACCGCGAGGACCATCAGGAGTAATCGTGAGACTTTCATTCCTTGCCCTGTGAGCTAATTCTCGCAGAGCAGTGGAGCCACCACGGAAGGTACTTCCACGAACCACACCAAAACCCATCATCCGTGCAACTCGATCAAGGACATTGGCATCGGCATGGCGAGACAAAAGCATTGCTATGTTGCAATGTCCACGCAAGTAAAGTGGCAACAAAATATTCTCGTGCCAAAAAACATATATCTTTGGACCACGAAAGTCTTGATGAACAGGATCTACTAATCGATCACCATATTGCACCCGAGAGCGTACCGTTCCGAGCCATCGGCGAATAGCAGCTGCTGCTACAAGAGAACAGCTACCTATAGCCAATTGAGATTGTATTTTCATGGCAAAACTTATCGGCTTTTTGTGCGCCGAATATTTGACTAGTTAACTGACACCCTTAAGAAACAAGAACAAACTACACGTCTCAGATTACGCTAGCCTCCTCGAGAACCAACGGGCTTAGGAACCAAACCCTCCCAAACCCCCTGGAAAACTTCTTCCGCAGGGCCAGACATGAAGACGGATCCTTGCCCATCCCAAGACAACTTCAGTTCTCCTCCGGGCAACTCTGCCCTGATCGTTTCATCAGTACGGCCAGTGAGCCTCCCGGCAACACATACCGCCGAAGCACCGGTACCACATGCTTGAGTGGGCCCACTTCCTCGCTCCCATGTCACCATCTTCACACGATCGTTTGACTGACACTCGACAAAATGGACATTCACCCGATGAGGAAAGAAACTGTGATTTTCAATGATTGGCCCAACGGTTTCTAGCGGGACTTTCTCAACATCACCACAATAAAAAATTGCATGGGGATTGCCCATCGAAACGCAAGTCATGCGAGCGTCCAAGATCGCCGCATCCCACCAGTCAGAATGATTACCAATAACTGTTGAACTAAAATCAATAACGGGGCCATCTACCTGAGAAGAGTCAACTGGGATATCCCCTGGCTCAAGTAAAGGCTGGCCCATATCAACCCGGACCTGACTAAGCCTCGAGCTTGAAGGTGATACAACAAGGCCAAGGATTCCTCGCCCAGTCTCAATAGTTAAGTTACCAGCTGCCGCATAGCCACGTGAGACAACTATGTGTCCGACACACCTCACACCGTTTCCGCACATCTCAGATTCACTACCATCTGCATTAAACATTCGCATTCTTGCTGCCGCTTTATCCGACGGTTCAACAAGTATCAAACCATCTCCACCGATGCCTCGGTGCCTATCAGAGAGCAGTCGTGCAAGAACAGCTGGATCAAATGACGCTGTTTCGGTGAAACGATCAATATAAATATAGTCGTTACCGAGGCCATGCATTTTTATAAATGAAAGACTTTGACGAATCATTCTGTCATCCTGCGTCACCTTCACTTCACTCCTAAAAAAATTCCTTACCGTACAACTACCTAATGAACACTACTACTCTTTCACCTCATTAAGCAGCCGATCAGGAACACCCACTACGATTATCGCATATCCTACGACGAAACTTACTACCGCAGCTATAAATCACTTGCAGCACTTACTTCCGGATGGGCCGGCCGACTAGCAGTCCGCCGCGGTCTGGTCTTTTCTTGCCGCTGCGACTGCAACTTTTGTATTGCTGCGGCAAGTGTCGGAAACGCTTCAGTAGAAAGCTCAGGCGAGCCCAGAGAACCGTCGACGTGCAAAAGAAGAAATTGCCCGCTGGCACCACCAAGCATGCGCTTCATCGCTGGAAGTTGCTCCTCTGCATCTCCCATTATCGACCGAAAAGTCATCTGCACGTCACCGTCAAAACCAACCTCTCCATTCCCCACAAGACTTATCGCATCACCCGCTAACTCAATTTCATCAAGATATGCATGAGGGCCTGCAATACGAAACTGAATAAAACTTGAGCCAAAAGCATTCAGATCAGGTGATTTCACTCGGAGCATCTTAAGCATTGCTACTACAAGGGGAAGTTCATACACATCTGCATCCCGAATCCGCAATTGGCCATGACCACGGAGTGAGTGTGTTCCAGCGCGAGTGCCACTAATCTCAACGGACCCAAAAACTCTTCCTTTAGAACTATGAGGAGCTCCATGAGAATCGCACGCGAGTCGCTCAAGATCTGCATCGACGAGTGAGGCTGCGACAGTAAACCCCCCGAGTCCTGAAGAGGACGCCATGCCATCAACTTCTATTTTTCCTCCAGCCACCTTCGCGGAAAGTCGTCGAGGTGTCATGCCGTCTGACACCGTCATGGCACCAAATCGCACTCCTGACTGATCCATAAGAATCGGTCCCCTCACCTGAGTAAGCTGAACGCCTTGCCAGATCGCGCTGTCTAAATCTATTTCTCCAACAGCCGACCATCGCTGTCCGTCAGTATTGCCTTGAAGACTTAAGCCTCCATGGACATTATTCAGTGCCACACCTACGTCAAAGCATCCCTGCTCGACGTCAAGGTGGCAATTCCAGGAAGCCGCATAACGACGCTTCGTCAAGTCGCCTTGCTGCTCAGCGCTCGTTGAGTAAACATCGAGGCTCCCGTCAATTGAAAGCAATCCACTCGGACCTACGGTTGATAATGCTTCCTGCAAACCATTTGGAAGAGCACGCAACAACTCATGGTCAGCCCGAAACCGGTCAGCTGACAGATGGGAAAGTGAAACATGCCAGCTTCCATCCGGTAAAAATCGACAGTTTCCTTCTGTAGAAACTGTTGTACGGGCATGGACACCCCGCCACCCGGAAAGCTGTAGAAGACCGTTATTCCAGCTCAGCCTGCCTTGTAGCTGCTCTAAGCGATATGGAAACCAAGCCGGCTCGATCGACACGGTGTTTGCGTGTGGAGTTGCATCAAGGATGACTTCTGTCTTTTTTTGTCCAACAGTATGTTTTACGGTTGCAATAAAATCTGCTTTTCCTCGCGGCGCAAGGTCGTCCCAGAATCGACCGACACTGGCAGGAAGCGCGTCTCGTAGCTCTTGATCTAACACAACCTCACGACCAGATAATTCCAGCGTAAGCACGCCTTGCTCTCCTGCACTTCGGTCGAGGTGGCCGGAACAATGAACGATTCCAGTATCATTTCGACCAGTTATTTCCGTAAGCGACCAATCTTCTTCAATCATCTGCACAGATCCTTGCACATTTGTCAGAGGATACGGAAATCTGACATCCTTGAGAGTGCAGTCTCTAAGCCTGATGTCGAGTGAATTCGAGTGCCCTTTGGGAAACTTTGGAGACCGATCTTGGCGAAAGACAAAGTCAAACGTTCCATCAGCATGAAGGCGTTCTAAGATCTCTGCTCCTCGGGCGGGCATTGCTGTCAACAATCGTTCATCGATTGGCATGTCTCTGCCGCGAACCTCAACATGCCCTACCGTACCAGCATCTGTCAATTCAATCACGCCATTCACTTGAACAGGATTCCCACCAGCCTGACCCGTCAGGTGCATTGTGAGCTCTTTGTTTTCGAGGATCACAGTACCAACCGTCCTATCAAGTCGGTACGGAAATCGATAATGAGTCAATGCAATGTTGCGGCATCGCAGCGACACATTAGGTATTGTAAAACCATTCTTCCGATGAACTTCAGCGCGAACATCAACCTCACCCTGTGGGAGAATCTTTTGCCAATGGCCTATCCATTCCGCCGGCAAAAATGGCTGCCATTGTCTACCCACTATGAGCCGCTCCGCTTCAAGCAGGCAATCAAAATCAGATTGCTTTGACCATCCGTCAACTTTTGCAGAACCTTGAAAATGCGACCCACCTGACTGGGCAACGATGGATTGTATTTCGAATCCACTCTGATTAGCCGTAAATGTTGCTGAGATATCAGCTAATGGAAAAGGCAAACGCCGGTGCTCAAAACGTCCATTCGTCACATGACCGCGAACATCAAATATTGTTTCGGCAAGAGCGTCCATAGATCCAGCAGCAGACAACGAAAGTGAGAGTCGCATGCTTAGGCTATCGGCTGCCTCCTTCCACCACGTATCTTCAAAGAACTGAACTGGACTTAGAGAGAAAAGTCGTGGCTGAAAATCAAACTCTTGGAGAACTGCCTCTAACTCAAATCGCTTTGCAGAAAGAGACACTGCCCCGGAAACCGTAAGCTGCTCAACAGTCTGCCCATTAAGGCTCAGATGCATCTTTGACCATGTTTCCCCCCGCCTATCTGCTGTCCCCGGTTCTAGCTCAAGCCGTCCTTGTTGAAATGTCTCCTGAAAAGATGTCTCAACATCTTCATAAAGTATTGTGGCCGCTTCAACAGAAACTGGAATGGCAACATTCGCACCTGAATTCCCAAGTAGTTTTTGAATATTCCATGTGCCGTCTTGAAAATGGACTGCGTGTAATGTCGGCCGAACCACTCTGATAGATTCGATGTCTGGCTGACCCATTGCAAGATTTGCTAACGTGGCATCGCATGCGAGATGCACTTCGTCGACTCGGAAAATCTGCTGCCAATTCTCAGGCACGGTCTTGTCGATTAGCGACAGCCCATGAATTACTATCCCTTTCCCTTCGTTGAGGCTTGCTTGCTGCACATCAACATGCAGGCTGGGAAACCGTTCAGCAAGTACGTCTTCAACGCGTGTACAAATCTCATCATTAATACGGCTTGTCCCAACAGCTACTGCTGCCACAACTCCCGCAAATGTAAGAGGGATTGCCCAACGGACAAGCGACCAAAGCAAGTCTGAGAGACTGTTCACGCGCAATCCTAGAAAATTAAAAGCCTGCTTGAATAAAACGAAGACAGGGGACGATAGAAGTGACGACTCGTGTCGGTCAAGACACCAATACGACCACAGAAACACCCCCTCTCCCGCAAACCACAACTGTTAGCTAGCCTCCGCAGGCCACCAGGGCACAACAGGCCACCAAGGGCACAACAGCCCCAACACGGAAAACCATGCCTTTTAAGAGCCAATGCTTCGCTGGAACAAGACATTCTGCATCGTGTCTCTAGCTACCGTGTCATTCGAAAGCAGAAAATCTGTTATTCATTCCCTTGAATTGAGAGACCATTCGTTGTGAGACGAGCATGAATTCCACCCGGCAGATCAACTGCATTCGGAACAGTATTTTTTCCCAAGCTGTCACAAAAAATCATTTCTGTTAACTGCTTGAGATGTCGGCTAGAAAGATCCTGCCGCGGCCAGCCTTTTCTTTTCCAAATTTCAATCAATGCCTCAGGCATGATATCCGAATCATTTCCAACCCGTTTTTGATGAATGATTATTTCACCATCGGACTTTTGCTCGATACTCTTTTCAATCAGTGCCTCAATTATCCTTATACGAGAAGATGTTTCGGCACTTGCGTG
>Ga0315322_10004768_pt1 | contig 10411 bp, 19 predicted proteins | sample M110021515metaG_FD_203461 | JGI IMG/M metagenome (GOLD analysis project Ga0315322, IMG submission 203461) | Ammonia-oxidizing marine archaeal communities from Monterey Bay, California, United States - M1 100m 21515 | ecosystem: Environmental > Aquatic > Marine > Intertidal zone | place: USA... | reverse complement strand
TCTCTTTTTCCAAGGTTTTTACTTTTTTTACAACTTTCTTTAATTCAACATTCATTTTTTTCAAATCTTTTTCTACTTTTAGTAAATTATTTAATGAACGAGGTACTTTTTTTGGAGTAATTTCTTTTGAAGATTCAGTTTTCTCTATCAATTCTATAATTTCTTACATAGTTCTTTTTAGATCTTTCTACAAGAAATCAGTAAACTATGTTTCTTTTTCATTATCTTCATATCCCAATTCTTTTAGAACTTTATAGTAAGCGTCAGGATCAATTTCTTTTAACTGAACTATTACATCAAAGAAATTTTTTTCAACATCATCAGTCATGATTTATCAACATATCATCCACCTAAGATTATTACGGTATTTTAGATGAGAAATTAAGAAGATTAGCACTAGCAAGAAAAGAAAATTTTACATAAATATCAAAAATGAACTTGAAGACATAGAGTAAAAAATGACAGATATAATCTGGGGTAACGGGCAAAGCATTATTTCAACAGAAAGTTTTCAACTAAATGTAACACATAGAAAAGATGGGAATTCTGAAAAATATCCAGATACAGTGAAAATCATTATTTCAGGAGCAGATTTACCAGGATTGTCAGATAATAAAACAGAGTGGACAGTGGAAAATCTTCAAAATGTCATTGTAAATGCATTTCTGAAATGTGAAATCGATTCAAAAACACAAGAAGGATATTTAATTGCAAAAGTATCACATTCAGGAGCTGCAGGATATTAATTGTGGAGTTCAATAATAGTTACAAAAAATCAAATTGAAAATAAAGATATTAAAAAAATAATTGATGGAGAAAATTCATCAATAATAATAAAGAGTTTTTTAAAAAAAGAGGATTGTAAAAAAATAATTAAAAAAATATCTAGTATGAACATAGAAAGGGATTCAAAAAAATTTAATCATATTGGTCCATTTTTAATGAATTATACTACAAAAAAAGAAAAATACTTTGACAATGCAGAAAAAGCAAATGAAATATTTAAAAAAATTTTTGTAAATGTAGATAATCCAGTTAATAAAATTAAAACAACAATATCAAAATATTTTCCAAATTATAAAATTACAGAAACAAAAGAAAATCAAAGAAATTATGCATCATGTACAATTAGACGACATGAAAATGGTAAATCAATCCCACTGCACAAAGATAATGTAAGATATGAAGGAGTAGAGTATCAAGTATCAAAAATCAATAGTCAGATATCATGTATTTTACATTTACAAGAAACAGAGAAAGGAGGAAATTTATCAATATACAATAAACGATGGGAAAAAAAATTAGAGAAGTACAGAGAAATAGAATTCGGGTATAATCCAAGTATTAAAGAAAATATACTAATGGATACAATTGAATCTAAATCAGGGGATCTGGTGATCATTAATCCAAATTATCTTCATGAAGTAAAAAAAATTCAAGGTAATTCAGACAGAATAACATTAGGTATGTTCTTTGGAATTGAGAATAAAAGTAAAAAGATCTTTTCTTGGGCATAATTTTAAACAAATTTTCAAGATCAACAATAAAAGAGAATGAAATGATGAATTTAGGACGGATAAGGGAATAATTGTTATATGAGGAAATTAGGATTGTTACAAATTGCAGAAAATTGAATATGAAGGAACAGTTTGGGTACTTAATTACAATAATCCAGAACCACTATTAGATCACGCAATCCACATGTTAGAAAGACACGGAGTAAAACGTGAAGATATGGAAATTACAGAAACACCAAAAGCCAAAGTTGGATCAATAGTTGTTGAAATATGGCCTTATGAATTAGTTGTAGCTAGAGTTAGAACAACTAGAAACGATTCATTTATCAGCGGTACTGAATTTAATATTGAATTAAAATTAGACGAAAACGGAAATTACATAGATTACCTTTGAAGAAAAAGAAAATTCAAAACATTGTCATTCTTAGTATTGCCATTTTAATAATTGGTTCAATTATTGGATATAATTATTCAATAGACATTACAAAGCAAAAAGGATTACAATTTGGAAAAGAATTAAGCCAAATTGAAAAAGATATCTCAGACATACAAGGAAAATTTTACTCTGAAAAAACAAAGTGGGTTGAAGGAGACATTTCAAAAGAACAATTGTTAAAATTTTATAAAATTCATGTAAATAATTTCAAGGAAACAATTTCAAAATATGATGAATTAACACCACCAGAATTATTTCAAAGTTCAGTAGTATTATTAAAAATTTCAGCTGAAACTCAATTAGAAAGTGATTTACAATTTATTGAATGGATTAAAACAGAAGATGAATCAGCAAAAATTAGATCAGATGCATTGATTCAAGAAGCATATGAATATCAAAATTTAGGATTAGTTGAATTTCAAACAGCAAAAGTAGGCATAAAACATTATGTGGGAGGAGAAAAATTTGAAGAGCCACAAGGGGTTTCACCACAAAAAGTGGTTCAAGTTTTTCAAAAAATGACAGAACAGTGTAACGAACAATTTAGAAACGAATTAGGAGAATTTGATTCCAATGAAATAGAAATTGAATGGTTCAATTGTAACAATAAAGCAAAAGAATGGAAAATAGAACATATGCCATAAAAAAATTAAAACTAAAGTAATTCCAATTTTTCCAACATATTTAAGGTTGGATTAATTTCCTGCAACAAGTTAGATTTTTCAAGAGTTGTAGGTTTTGAAAAGATTATAGGAAAAGTTACAGTTAACATATCTTGATCAGTGTGAGAAATTCCCACATAATGTGAGGTGTTGTTTATGTTAGAAAGAAATGATTCCCATTTTTTTAAATGAATAGATACACGAGACATATTTTCTTGGACTTTAGAAATAGTTGTATTCAAATCAGTATCAAATAATTGAAATTTTACCAAAGGAATCATTATCATTCCACCTAATACACTATCATGATTTTTAATTTTAGATAAAATTACATCTTCAGGGTTTTTTATTTTAGAAAGATCACCATAGTCAGGATCAAAATAACCAGTGATCAATTTTTTAGAATCAAATATACGAAAATATCCATCCTCAAATTCTAATTTCCAAGGTATCAAGAAAATTACTCATAAACAACCAATTACTAAACTTTTATTCAATGAAATACAATTGTGGTATAACATAGTAACAGATTAGGCAGTACTTTTCAATTATTAGTTTCAAGTAAATTCAATGCTTTTTGCAAAGACACCTCAAGTTCATTAATTCGTTTTCTAAGTTCTATATTTTCATCTCTTAGAGAATCTCTTTCTTTAGTAAGTATTTCATTAAGGTCCATAATTAAACAAAAAATAATACACTATTTTTACATTACAATTTAATTTAGGTATAAAAATCAAATTCACTATTAAAAAGTATGAGAGTTTACTAATTTTTCATCCAATAATTTTACTTCAAAAATATCTTTTAAAAAATATTTTTGTTTTGAATGATTGACACATAGTAATACAGAGGATTTAGAGTCCCCCACATTATAGACAGTAAGATTCACAGGTTTGTTATTACAACAAATACGATTAACGTTAATTCCTGTTGCATGTTTTGCCATTTCAAACCAAATCATTTTTTGTATTTTATTGAGATAATTTATCGATTGTAATGCTAAATTTTGTTTTTTTATTTGTCTGAGCATTATTCTTATTTCAGGAGAAAGGTGTTCTAACAATATTCAAAATAAAAATATCATTTACATAAGTTTATCATATTAAAAAAGATAATTAAATAAACAAGGAATTAAAGTAAAGATATGTCAATTTCAAAAGAAAACAAGGAATTCATAGATAGTCTTATCGAATATTATATTAGCGAATCCGAATCATACAAACAAATTGCTGAAAATTTTAAACCAGAGGTAGAATCAATTCCAGATACAGCATTTGGCATAATTACTGGATGTGTATATTCAGGATTTCTACAAGCATATCAAAATCAACAACAAAGTCCCAGTTTAGAAGATATGAATGAATTTAATCAAATCATTAAAAAGAAAGCACCATTAATTAAAAAATCAATTTCTTAAGCAATAAAAAAATCAAATTAAGAGTAAAAACTAGGCACATATTTTCGCAAAATTTATGAATAAATATGAAAATCAGTAAGATTTGAAAAATCAGTACAGTTTAATTTGAATTATAAAAAATAAAATCATGAAAATTGATGGAAGTAAAATTATTTTTGGTTTAGGGGTATCATCAGCTGTGGCAACTGCAGTTATTGCACTATATTTTTCAATTCGGTAAAGATAAATCATAAAGAAAATATCAGAAAATATTGTCAGCGATAAATGAATTTAAAATTACACAAATTATAGATAACGGTCAAATGATACAATTAACATTAATAGAAAATGTTTCTACAGAGCCAATCTCACAAAAACAAATGATCATAGAGAATGTTTCTAAAAAATTAGATGCTGAAACAAAAGAACAAGTAATGCCATTATTAGAAGCAATTTTACAAGCACAGCCAACGGTTAACATCAAATCATATCAACAAACACAAATTACAATAGCAATGCCAAAATCAAGATATGACAACATAGGTAAACCACAAGTTGGAAGTACAATAGAAATAAACTTAAAAAAAATCTAAAGTGTTGAATTTACTTCATCTAAAGTATGCAATGCTAATGAACAAGTAAAATTTTTACAAATAAAAATAGATGTTTGGTCTTCAAAAGATTTGCCTTTAAAAAAAGGATAATCAGCAAGATCTTCTAACTGATTAGGATGTTTAACAGTCACCATAAAAGAATTAGGCAAATAAGTAGTAGACAAAGATTCACAGAGAGTTAAATTTTCAGAATTAATAATAGTAATTTCAATAGGTTTTTCCAAATACAAAGAAATAGTGTTCAGTAAATATCCAAATCCAAAAGGGTTTTCAGCAGCAATTTGTGCCTGAGATTCCATTATTTTGATAGAAATATCAAGAAAGGATGTCTCTTGAGATAAATGATATAATCTTAGCATGACAAAAGACGAAACAGAATTTCCAGAAGGTAATGATAAGTCATAATTACTCTTTGGACGAATAATTAGTTTTTCATGATCATCAGAAGTCATAAAGAAACTATTGTTATCAGAATCCCAGAAATGATTAATTAAATGATGACCTAATTTCAATGCAAGTTTAAGATATCTAGAACTAGGTTCAATTTCAAAGACATCTAATAATGCATTTACAAAATAAGAATAATCTTCAAGATAACCATTAATTTTTGCAGTGCCATTTTTGTAAGTTCTCAATAATTGATCGTCAACAAAAAGATTTTTCTCAATAAAAGAAATACAATTTTTAGCTGCATCCAGATATCGAACGTCATTTGTAATACGATAACCCTTTGCAAAAGCAGTTATCATCAAAGAATTCCATGAAACTAAAACTTTATCATCCAATCCAGGAGAAATTCTTTTTGATCTTACTGCCAATAATTTTTTTGAACAAGAATCAATTATTTCACGAACTCTTTGTTCAGAAATTCCAAAATTAAATGCAACAGTAGAAATATTAAGATTATTACAGAGAATGCTATTTCCCTCCCAATTACCACCATCAGTCACATCAAAATAAAGACAAAATATATCAGCATCACTTCCAAGAATGTCTTTAATTTCTTTTTTAGTCCAAACATAAAATTTACCTTCTACACCTTCAGAATCTGCATCATATGCAGAATAAAATCCACCTTCAGAAGAAGTCATTTCACGTAAAACAAAATCAAGTGTTTTTTGTAAAACATCAAGATAAAATGGATCTTTAGTGATTTGATATGCTTCACAGTAGTTTACAGGCATGAGAGCATTATCATAAAGCATTTTTTCAAAATGAGGAACTAGCCATTTTGTGTCAGTGGAGTATCTATGGAATCCACCTCCAATTTGATCAAAAATGCCACCCTTAGCCATTTTGTTTAGAGTTTTTAATGCAAATTCATTGAATTTGGGCAAATTAGCCATCTTAGCATATCTAAACAAAAATGAAATATTCGCCGCATTTGGAAATTTAGGGGCAGAACCAAATCCACCGTATGTTGGATCCCCTAATTGAAATAAATTCATCGCAGCTTCATCAAGTAAAGTACGTTCTAATTTTGTAGGAAGAGAAATTTTTTCTGTTTTATGTAATGCAGTTATGAAACTCTCTGCAGATTTTTCAATGTCTTTTGGTTTTTCTTTCCATGCTTGTGCCAATTGTCTACATATACTTCCAAAACCAGGTCTACCATAGGAATCCAACACGGGAAAATAAGTTCCAACATAGAATGGTTTTTGATCAGGTGTAAGAAAAACACTCAAAGGCCAACCACCTTGACCTGTTGTAATTTGACAAGCCTTTTGATAAATATCATCTATATCGGGACGTTCTTCTCTATCAACTTTTATGTTTACAAAATTTTCATTCATAAATTCAGCAACATCATTATTTTCAAAAGATTCATGAGCCATTACGTGACACCAATGACATGCACTATAACCGACACTCAGAAAAATGGGTTTATTTTCTTCTTTAGCTTTTTGTAATGCTTCATCATTCCACCCATACCAATTAACAGGATTTTCTGCATGTTGAAGTAAGTAAGGACTGGTTTCATTAATGAGATTATTTTCAACCATAACTAAACATAAATTTTAGAATATTTGTACCTAGACATACAAAATTAACCCCAAATTCCCTTACCTTCAGTTAATTCATAAATTCTCACATTGATTCTTTTAAGAAATTTTGATTTTGATTTATCAGCTTTTTTATCATGACTGTAATCTTTTTTTTTAAGTAATTCTTCTAATCTAGCTAATTGCTCTAAAGATAATTTATCAAATTCATTTTTAGATGAAGAAATTAAAGTTAACAATTTAATTCGTTCACGATCTTCAGAGGTGATATCAGCCATATCACAATACACACTATTTTAAAAATAAATCTTATCCTATCCACACTATTTAGAAATAAAATCAAAAACAGTATGTTAAAATTCAATGAAAAAATTTTTGAATTATGGAAAAAATGCGTGCAATGGTGCTTTCAGAATGTGCCAAAATTGAAACCAATCCTTTAAAATCAACTAAAATAGATAAACATCAAATTGAAAAAGCTAATGAAATTTTGCTAAAAATAGAAGCTTGTGGCGTATGTCATTCTCAACTTCATGGAATTGAAGGAGATTGGAAACATATAGGAATTCCAGCTACATTACCAATTGTTCCAGGACACGAAGTTGTTGGAGAAATAATTGAGATAGGAAAAGATGTCACTAAATTTAAAATCGGGGATAGAGCAGGGATAACTCCATTATTAGAGGCATGTAAAAATTGCCAATACTGTAATGAAGGAAAAGAGTATCTTTGTGAATCATCAAAAATTACAGGAGAGACATTGAAAGGAGGATATTCAGAATACATCACCGTTTCAGAAGATTTTGCTACAAAAGTTCCAAATAATATGAAATCAGAGTATGCCGCACCATTATTTTGTGCAGGAATAACAGCATACAAAGCAGTGAAAGCTGCAGAACCAAAAATAGATAAAAAAATTGGGATATTCGGTATTGGAGGAGTTGGACATATGGCAGTACAATTTGCCAAAATAGAAAAATGTAAAGTGATTGCATTTTCAAGAACTCAAAATCACTTAGATGTTGCAAAAAGATTAGGTGCATTTGATACAATGATATTTTCTAAAGAACAAAAAGAATTTCTAAATAAGTTAAAAGAGAAACAAGGATTGTTAGATGCAGCAATTGTATTTGCTCCAGCAGATATTGTTACAGATACTGCAATAAAATCAGTAAAGAAGGGAGGAATAATTGTCATTGCAACAGTAGGGGAAAATCCAGAATTTAGTGCATTTGAAGAAAAAACAATTAGAGGTACCCTAATTGGCTCTACAAAAGATATGGAACAAGTAATCAAAATATGTACTGAAAATGACATAGAAGTGATTTATGAAACATTTCCTCTAGAGAAAGCAAATGAAGCATTACAAAAATTAAAAGAATCAAAAATAGATGCACGTGCAGTTTTGGTACCACAGGATTAGAGGGAATACAAGAGAAAAAATGAATTGTAAAAGATGTCATCACACAGATGAAGTTCACATTCCAGATGAAAAAAGTAATTTGATGATAAAATTAGGAAAATGTAAAATTCCAACTTGTGCATGTGTTCAATTTATTAATCCAATTGAAGAAATCGACGAAGACCTGTTGTAATAATTTGTACATATTTTAAAATTATGTCAGAGTATTCCCAAATCAGTTAATTCTTTCTGAATTTCGGAGTCAATTCTAGCACCAGAACCACATTTACTACACATTCCTGTCTCATTGGGATCTTCAGACATCTTTTTTTCACATTCCACACATTTGTTAATACCTTTTTTAAAACCCATATTTCTACTACACAATACCAGCTTTATGTATTTTGTATCAAAGACAATGTGGTTGTAATAATTCATATAAGAAAAAAAATCTAAATAGTCATGGATAAGCACAAACCATCTGATGAAATGATCAAAGATTTAGATAATTTATTATCAAAATTAAACGCAATGGAAATTGTTGCATCAGAGGATTATCAAAAAAATTCAGTTAAAATCATGAGAGCATTAGTAGAAGGACAAATTCATTCAATTAATGAATTTCAACATTTGAAAAAAGCAATAGATTTACTAACATTGCAATTATTTGATGTACAAAATAAAGTTAAGAATTAAGTCTAGTGTCACTTAATCCACAACCAGTACAACGATAAAGATTAGATTTTTCAAGAGTTTTTTCCAAATTCATTTCAGAACCACAGCATGCACAAGTAATCTTATCTGAAACTACATCAGGATCTTCTGTAACTCTCACAACATAATCAGGTTTTGATTCAACAACATCATCAGAATTACAATGAGGTTTGTATTGAGACATAATTTTTTGAATTACATTGTTTCTTTTTTCATTACCAGATTCAAACATTGGCAAAATTGCAAGGTACAAAGATTGTTCAGATCCAGATTGTTTAAGCCAGCATTCGAAGTGCTTATTGGATGTGAAAAAGGATTTATCATCAGTTTTTTGACAATCGCCAACATAGATTATGTCAAACTTGTCCTTATTTCTAGACAAAATCAAATAAACCAATTTTTCCATTGGAGGGCCCCATTCAGATATAGGAATAGGTCCAAGAAACTCATATTGAAGAATTTGAATGCTCAACAAGTATACTTCAAAGTACTTTCTTTTCTTTTTATCGGAAAAAATAGTCTAGTGTTAAAATTTGAAAGAGAATTTTAGACTTGAAAAGATTAAATTCAAGCCTTATTGATTCCACATAAATGAAGAAATCTCAAAATTTGAGACAAGTAGGATATTCTATGATCCTAGTTTCAGCAAGTTTGGTAGCAGTTTTAGTAATAGGGGTACTAATAGGAGAAGATGTCCTATATGCAGATAATATGTCTAGAGACAACACTGCACATTTCAACGAATGTAAAGCAAATGACTTCAAAACAGAAGGCTGTGAGATATACTGGGACAGAATAAATAATGAAATTTCAGGAATTTACGTAGATTTAGAGAGTTAACTTAATTCAGATTAACCTAAATCTAAAAATTATTTTTCAACTCATTAGCCTTATTCTGATAAATTTGAGCTTTATCTTTATCATTCAATTCATGGAGATAGATATCTGCAAGTTGTTGAAAAGGATAAAAATCAAGAGGTGAAATATTTGATAGTTTTTTTAAACATTGAATTTTATTTTCCAAGTCAGATAGTTCAACATAACAAGCGTATAACTCAATCAAAATTTTAGAATTTTTAGGTTCCAAATCAAATTGTTTTGTTAACACCAAAATTTTTTTTTTTGTTATTTCAAGAGATTCAATAGTAGGACTATTTTGCTTTAATTCAAAACTTTTTTTAATTTTATTAAAAAAACCCACAAAAATATATCAATATACTAGAAATTAAGAATGTCGATATAATAAAAAATTAAAATTTAATAACCATTTGCAAAGTCTGAAACCATATTCTTATCTTTGGTCAATCTATTCATTGCAAAAAAGGCACCACCAACAATACCAGCTTGATAAAAAGTGTACAAAAAGATACCAGAGGAAGTAGGATCAGATTTTGTAAAACTCAAAGCAAGAACAGTAACAAAAACAAATGTACTAGCACAGGAAACTAATCTATTAAGAAATCCAGTATCTAGACCAACAATTCTTTTTGTTGCAGCCGCCATCAAGGTAATACTAGAAATTATTAGAAAAGTTACACCGCCGTTAGCTATTACAAATGTATGGACCCATGTCAATAAACCATCTTCAAAAATAGACACGTCAGGCATAACACTTCCACCATTTATTGCAAAATTTACAGAACTGAACATGCCACCCATAACAAAAA
>Ga0315322_10004766_pt1 | contig 10412 bp, 12 predicted proteins | sample M110021515metaG_FD_203461 | JGI IMG/M metagenome (GOLD analysis project Ga0315322, IMG submission 203461) | Ammonia-oxidizing marine archaeal communities from Monterey Bay, California, United States - M1 100m 21515 | ecosystem: Environmental > Aquatic > Marine > Intertidal zone | place: USA... | reverse complement strand
TTGATCAAAAACCTTTGTTATTAGTAATTAAATCTTGGTGCTCCAGCCGGGATTTGAACCCGGGATCTTTGCCTTGAAAGGGCAAAATGCTTGACCGGTCTACACCACTGGAACCCATAAAAATTTCTCATTTTGATCATAAAATCTTTTGCTACACAACAAAGATTTTTGTATTGGCAGATTCAGACATGAATTATGAATTTAATTCAAAGAATTGATCAAATAATTGAAGAAAGAAGCTTACTAAAACACCCATTTTATGAAATGTGGTCTGATGGAAAATTGACTCAGGACTCTTTAGCTGGATATTCAAAAGAATATTTCCAACTTGTAAAAGCAGTTCCTGAATTTATGACTCCAATTATTCAACAGGCACCTAATTCTGTTATCATTGAATTGACTGAAAATCAACAAGAGGAATCTGATCACATTAAACCTTGGATTAGTTTTGCAGGGGAACTTGGAATTTCTGAAGATGAACTCATTACATATTCTGGATTAGATAAAACTAACAAAGCGGTGTCTGGTTTATCTGAATTAATGAATACTTTTGACGGTGGTGCATGTGCAATGTATGCATTTGAAAAAGAAATTCCAAAAATTAGTCAAACAAAATTAGATGGCTTATCTGAATTCTATCAAATTACAACTGATAAAGCAACTGAATACTTTAAACTCCATACTGAAGCTGATATTAGACATGCAGCATCTTGGAGAAACATCTTAGAGAAATCAAATGTTGATACAAGTAATCTTATTGAAATTGCTGAAAAATCTGTTTCAGCACAAAATCTGTTACTTGATAGTTGTTATGACGAATATTGCTAATCTCATAACATTTTATACCTCAAAAAATTTTTATCATTTTAGGGCCCGTAACTCAGCTTGGTAGAGTAACCGGCTCATAACCGGTGAGCCAAGGGATCGAAGCCCTTCGGGCCCATTATTTTCAATTAGTTTTAAAATGAGTTAATACAAAAATTATTGGCTGCAATGAAGAATCAGAGTTATATCTGAAATTGATGATTGGAAGGCATTTGTCTGAGCTGCCTAGACTCATTTACTAATTTGCTTTTTTACTTTATCTAGAACTTCTACATCAATTAATTTTTGTTCATACAATATTTCAGCAATTTGTAATATGTTTAAAATTGAATGCATCTTTACTCCAAGTTCTTGCAATGCTTCTGTAGCTCCTTCCATTCTGTCTACAATTACATATGCATCTTTTACTGGAACATTTACTTCTGTTAATGCTTTTGTTGCATTTAGAACTGAACCTCCAGTAGTTGCAACATCATCTATCATTACAACTTTCATTCCATCATGAATCTTCCCTTCAACTGATTTTGAAGTGCCATAATCTTTTGGTTTACTTCTGACATAGATTAGTGGTTTAACTGTTTCAATCGCTAATGCTGATGCAATAACTAGTCCTCCTGTGGGAACTGAAACAATACTTTCAAAATTTTCTAATCCTATATCTTCAGTAATTTGGTTTTCTAGATATTTTACCATCATTCTAAATTCATGTGGATAACTTGGTACTAATCTTAAATCCACATAATATAAGCTACTTTTTCCACTGGCTAGTGTAAAATCTCCAAATTTTATTATCTCTTTTTGATGTAAAAAGGTCACAAATTCTTTCACAAACTCCATACCAAAATTCACTACATTGGATTTATTTTGGTTTGTATTTAGTATCTATTATGCCTGAAATTTGGTTGAATTATGGGATTACAGACGTGGTTTTGGACATAAAAGCAGAAAATTTAGAGCAAAAAATTGATTCTGATGGCAAAATTATGGATGACTCAGTAATTACTGAGAAACTCAATTCTCTTGACTTGTCCAAACCAATGGAATTAGTAGTTTTACATAATTCCAAATCTATTCTAAAAATTATTACTTCATTATTCACATTATGTGAACAAAAATCACAACCATTCCCAAAAATACTTGCCGAGAAAAAAATTCTAAATTTGGTAAAATTAGGTTTGCCTGAAGGAAGTTCAATTAATGAATTTGATTCTGTAGATATTTCAAATTCAAATCTTATATTTATGGGAGAAATGGGATTTGATGGTTTATTTGGTTATGAAACTGTTGCAACTCGCCTTATCAAAAAATTTGGTGCAGAATCTATGCTTTCAGCATATGCAAAAAGACAAGGAAATCTTCCGACACCTGGACAATATCCTGAAAGTTTAACTGAAGCAAAAAAATTTGCTGATAATTTTGAAATTCAAGCAATTGAAATAATTGCAAATTCTGAAGGAATAATTGATTTTACAATTGGTCATCCTTCTCAAACACTTTCTACGACAAAAATTTTGGAATCAAATTCAATTAAAGATATTGGTGAACATAAAACCATGATAATGAGTACAGGGAAAGATGCAAGTAATGACACTTTAGGAAATTCTTTGTCTTCACTTTGGAATTGCTCAAATGCTATCAAACGAGATGGTCTTGCAATTTTAGTTGCTGAATGTAAAAGTGGTTTAGGCTCTGATGCAATTCAACAATACATTGAGGATAGATTAACTTTGGAACAATTACAAAATCCTACAAAATATGTTAATGGAATGGAAGATTTACTTTTCCTTTCAGAAATTCAAAAAAATTTCCAAATTGGTTTAATATCCATTTTACCGGAATTTTATGCAAAAAAACTTGATATGATTTCTTTACCTGGAATAAAATATTCTATGGATTATATTTTAAAAACACAAGGTGTTAGACAAAAAGTTGCAGTTGTAACTGACGGTGCTAGACTTTTTCTACGGTAGAATTCCTGAAAATAACCCTGATGGAAGTGGGGCACATAAAACTGCTAATACTATAATTCCAATATATGCAAGTTTTCTATTCCTTGTAAGGGGAGATATATCATCAAGTGGAGTTGCACTTGGATTTTTGGCTGACATTACTAAAATTAAGATTGCCATAAGCCAATAATTTAGTAAAACAAGTACTAACATGCTTCCATAAGTTGCATATCTATGGATTTTTTGACCCAAAAGAGTTCTTGCCATATGTCCACCATCAAGTTGCCATGCTGGAAGTAAATTCAAAAATGTGATTAAAAATCCAATCCATGCTGCAAACATTACTGGCGTCATAATTACTTCATGACCTGGTCCTCCTTTACCAAAAACTGCTAAACTTGCAGTCATTAGTAGTGGTTCTCCTTGTTCCCATTCTACTAGTATTTGTTCAGCAAATAATCCTTCAGCTATTCCTTGATCTAAAATTGGTACAGTATATGCACCATAAAGTGAAACTATTATTGTAATTACAAGTCCTGCAATTGGTCCTGCAATAGCTACATCAAATAGGATATTGCGATTAATTGTTAATCCTTTTGATTGAATAAATGCACCAAATGTTGGAATTCCCACTACTGGTAATCCTGGAATGAAATAAGGCCAACTTGTTTTTAGCCTATGTGTTTTTGCTGCAATGATGTGTCCAAGTTCATGTGTTCCTAAAATTCCTAACAGTGCAAATGTATACACAATTGCCATTTGAAATGGATCTCCAATTTCAATAATATTATTTGTTCCAGATGTTCTATAGTAGCCATCAATCATTACAAATGATATTACTATTGCAAACAATAATCTCGGTGTCCAAGTTGCATTGAGCCATCTTCTTGGTTTTTTTATTGTAAATTTTTGAATTTCAATGTAAATACCCTCTTCTTTTTTTAATAATTTACAAACATAACTCATATTTTCTAAAGACCTTGCTAGATCTTCAAATTTTGTTTGAAATTCTATATTTGTTATTTTAAATTCTAAGGTGAATTCTGTTTTTGTAAATTCATCTACACTGAAAATTGAATTAACTATTGAAATAATGCCCTCTTGTGAATCCTCTTCCATCTATTCTGTAGTCTCTTATTCCATTAATGATCTTTTTGTTTAAAATTAAATATTGATAGTTTTATGCTATAATCATGCAAGTGATTTTGAGACAATTAGGTGACTGTAATATACGTAGAGCTGCTCCTAGCGATCTAATTTCAGTTATGGAAATTAACCTCAAAACCTTACCTGAACACTATTCAGACTATTTCTATGAGTCATTATTACAAGAATTACCTGAAGCATTTTTGGTTGCAGAAATTGAGGGCAAGATAGTTGGATATGAAATGTGTAAAACTGAATTTGGATTTTCAAATTTTAAAAAATTAGGTTTTGTCAAAAAAGGACATGTAGTATCAATTGCTGTTCTTGATGAACATAGAAAAAAAGGAATTGGTAAAGCACTTGTTGAAGAATCTGTTACTGGTATAAAATCAAGAAATTGTGATGAGTTTTACTTAGAAGTTAGATGTAGTAATACTGATGCAGTTCGTCTTTATGAAAAACTTGGATTTGTAATTAGACAAGAACTTAATGCATATTATCGTGATGGTGAATCTGCATATTTGATGGCAATTGAACTAAATTGAAAGTTACAATAATTATTTTAATTGCAGTTATGATGATGATTGGATCATCATCCATTGCTTTTGGTGTCGTACTTGTATTTTTAGATAAAGATGTTTATGAAATCCCAACTCCTGATAATCCATTAACAGTTTTTATTGATTCTCCAGGTAAAGTTACAATTTCTGTAAGTAATGGTGATATTGCAACAGAATTGGGTGAAACAACTTCTGGTGAGTTTACAATTTATCATGATGACTATAATTTTATGGAAGGCACAATGCTAATTGCAAATCACATTAATGATTATACCCTAAAAGAGTGGACAGATGTTTCAACCTTTTCTAAAAATGGATCAACTGAACCTGCAAAAGAAACAACTAGTGTAAAGACTGGTAATGGTGGCGGCTGTCTAATTGCAACAGCAGCTTACGGCTCAGAACTTGCACCACAAGTCCAAATGCTTAGAGAAATTCGTGACAACCAATTGATGAACACAGAATCTGGATCTGCATTTATGACAAGTTTCAATGAATTGTATTACACTTTCAGTCCAATTATAGCAGATTATGAGCGTGAAAACCCATACTTCCAAGAAACAATAAAACTTGCAATTACACCAATGCTCTCATCATTGTCATTAATGGAAAACGCAGAAACTGAGTCTGAAGTTTTGAGTATTGGAATTTCAGTTATTGCATTAAATTTGGGAATGTATCTTGGAATTCCAATATTGGGGATTGTTGGAATAAGAAATTTTTTTAGAATATGTTCAAGTATTACTTTTAAAAATTAAATTAATGAATTTAAAATTTTTGCGAGTCTAACATCATTATTTGTAATGCCTCCTGCATCATGAGTTGTTAAATCAACTGTAATTCTATTGTATACATTAAACCATTCTGGATGATGATTCATTTTTTCAATTTCCATAGCAGATCTAGTCATAAATCCAAATGCTTGATTGAAACTATCGAATTGAAATTCTTTGTGTAGTTTATCATTTTTTATACTCCATCCTGGTAATTTTTTCAATTCTTCATCTATGTTTGATTCTGATAATTTCATCATATTGATTCACTGACATTGTTAGATTAAAAGATTGATGAATTATTGTTTTTACCACACTTTACCTTGCATTTCTAAAATTAATTTAATGTCTTTTGAAATAGTATCTAATGTATCTAGATCATAATTTGCATTTGTAAAATCTATTGATGTAAACGTTGCACCTTCAAAATTTGTATGTCTTAAATTTACCCCACTTAGATTTGTATTTCTCAAATCTGCATTTCTCAAATCTGCATAAAATAAATCTGCTCCACTGATATTTGCATTTGTAAGATCAACTCCATACAAGTCAGTATCCCAAAGTTTTGCATTTGTAAGATTTGCATTTTGTAAATCAGCTCCTCTTAATTTTACATTAAATAATATTGTATTGCTTAAGTCAGATCCATTTAAGTCAGATCCACTCAAGTCAGCATTATGAATGTCCCTATTTTTAAAATCTACTCCTTTCAAATTTGTATTTGATAGATTTCTTCCAATTAATTCTTCATAATCAAAATTAACTTTTGACAAATTTCTTTTTTTAAAAATATCTCCTGGGTCCATTTGTTTCTCAGTAAATTATTTTATCATCATCATGTTTATGACTATTTTCCCTGTGAATTAGTGGTTTATGGAAATATATGTAAAATTAATTCTAACATTTAATGTGAAGACATGGATTTAATCAACGAAACATTGTTAAAAAATATAAAAAATTCAATTTCTCAGGTAGTTCCAAAAAAGAAAATAGGTATTGCTTTTTCTGGTGGTGTTGATAGCACATTAGTTTCAAAAATTTGTACTGATATGGGTTTTGATGTTGTTTTACTAACTATTGGTTTTTCTGAATCCCATGATATTTTATTTTCTAAAGAAGTTAATGAACAATTGAATTATTCTCATCATATTTTAGAAATTGATCCTGAAACATTTCCTAAAATTACTTCAGATATACATAAAATAATTAATACTGATAATTTATCTTGGAATGAAAACTGTATTGCTTTTCATTATGTGTCAAAACTTGCAAAAACTTTGAATCTTGATATTGTTATTACTGGAAATGGTATTGATGAATTATTTTGTGGCTACAATGTATATCGTGAAGCCTTTACTGGTGGTCAAACTAAAATCCTTGAAGTAATGAATTCAAAATTAGATAATGAATTAAAAATGATGAAAGCTGTAAATGTCATTGCTTCAAAATTTGATGTAAAAATTCTGCAACCATTATTATCTTCTGAATTTATTGAACATGCAAAAACTATTCCTATTTCTGAAAAAATTCATAGTTCTGATGATCTTTATCGAAAACATATTATTCGTAAATTAGCTAGTTATGTTGGAGTTCCAGAAATTTCTTACAATAAAAGAAAAAAAGCATTACAATATGGTTCTAAAATTCATAAATCTTTACTAAAAACTAGATAAATTTTTTTACTGTTTTATGCACTGATTTGTCCACATTATTGATAATCTTTGGTGATGCTCCAAGGTGTTTTTCTGGTGAAAATATTGCATCAATCTCATTATTTGTTAATTTTGAAGAGAATGCTTTATCATTTTTAATTGCATCTTTATACAACATTCCTTTATCATTTGCCTCAAATGCAACTCTTTGAACATCTCTATATGCCACAAATCTTGGAATGCCTTTTTTGATTAGTGCTTCTAAAACAAATTCTGCAAAGATTTGTCCTTTTGTGATGTATAGATTATCTACAATTCTTTTTTCATTAACCATTAAATTTGAAACAATTCTGGTCATGGTTTCTAACATTTCATCAACCAGGATAGATACAGTAGGAATCATAAATCTTTCATTGGCTGAATTTGAAAGATCACGTTCATGCCATAATGGAATATTTTCAAAAGATAATGCAACCTGACTTCTTACTAGTTTAGATAATGATGATACTCTTTCACTCTTTATTGGATTTCTTTTTACTGGAACAGCACTGCTTCCCATTTGTCCTTTTTTGAATTGTTCTGCTACTTCTCCTATCTCTGTCCTCTGTAAATTTCTAATCTCTATTGCAATTTTTTCTAACGTTGCACCAATCAATGCTAACTCAAATACATATTCTGCATATCTTTCTCTAGGGACAACTTGTGTTGTTACTTCTGCTGGAAATAATTTTAATCTCTTTGCAGCTCTTTGTTGAACATCCAATGATTTTGCACCCATTAAAGAACCTGTTCCCACAACTCCTAATGTTTTACAAATCAAAATTCTTTTTTTAATTTCTTCAATACGTTCAACATGTTTTGCCATTTCTGCAGCCCAATTTGCAAATTTTAATCCAAATGAAATAATGCTAGCATGTTGTCCATGTGTTCTGCCCACTGCAGGGATTTTTGCATATTTTATTGATTTTTTTGCAAGAATTGATGCCATTTTTGCTACTTTAGGTTCAATAATTTGCAATGCATCTCTCATTTGCATGGAGTTACTTGTATCAACTAAATCATTACTTGTAAGCCCATAATGGATCCAAGGCCTTGCATTTTTAGAACATTTTTCACTTAGTGATTCCACTAATGCTGCTGTATCATGATCACTTTTAGCTTCTAATTGTTTGATTCTTTTTGCAGTAATTTTTCCTGACATTGCAGCTCTGTGAATTTCTTTACCTATTTTTTTTGAAATCATCCCTATTTCACTTTGGGAAATAGCCGCAGCTCCTTCAATCTCTAATTGATAATCAACTTTTTTTTGTTCACTGAAAATTTCCATCATTTCTTTGGTTCCATAACGACCATTATCAATAGGTAAAATTGCCAACATTTTTCTAATTGTATATTAGAAAATAAATCTACTTGTTTTTTTATCCGTTTTTGCGATCATTATACAATTAATTGCCTTCATAGTATTTTTCATCTAGAATTTTTAACTTATTTTTGTTTAATTCCAGTATCTGACAATACCCATTCTAGTGCTTTCAAATACCCTTGTTTGAAATTTTTCTCATCTATTGCCCAATCTGGATTTGCTCTTAATTCTGCAAGTAATTGATTTGCTTTTTGTGTAATTATTGCTTTTTCTATCATAATTTAATTTGAATTCTTATTGATTTAAAATTATTCTTAAAATACTTATGATGATTTAAATTGGATTGAAAGAAAATTCTACCGATACTTATGTCATCAACAACGCCCAAGAAAATTGGAGAAAATCATTATCAGATTGATGCTGATTCAAATCTTGGAATGAAAGTTCCTGTTAGAATTTACGCAAATGAGACATTACTTCAGAAAATGTTATCTGATAGGACTATAATGCAGGCTCGAAATGTTGCTTCAATTCCTGGAATTGTTAGTCATAGTGTTGTTTTACCTGATGGACATGAAGGGTATGGATTTCCAGTAGGTGGAGTTGCTGCTATGGATGCTGAGGAAGGAATGATTAGTCCCGGTGGTGTTGGATATGATATTAATTGTGGAGTAAGATTACTTCGTTCAAATCTAAATGAACAAACAGTTCGTTTAAAATTAAAAGATCTTGTTAATGATTTATTCAGTTCCATTCCTTCTGGAGTTGGTTCTAAGGGTGCAGTTCGTTTAACAAATTCAGAATTAGATGAAGTTTTAGTAAATGGTGTTAATTGGGCAATTGAACATGGTTATGGTTCATCAAATGATTCTGAAGTTTGTGAAGAAAATGGTAAAATAGCAAATGCTGATCCAAACCAAGTTTCTGATAAAGCAAGAAAAAGAGGAGCTCCTCAACTTGGAAGTCTTGGTTCTGGTAATCATTTCCTTGAAATTCAAAAAGTTGCAGAAATACATGATGAGGAAGCAGCAAATAGAATGGGAATTAAAGAGGGTACAATAACAGTTTTAGTTCATTGTGGTTCTAGGGGATTTGGTCATCAAGTTTGTAGTGATTATCTTAGAGTTGCAGAACAAGCTATGGAAAAATATGATATCCATTTACCTGATAGAGAATTAGCTTGTGTTCCAAATAATTCTGAGGAAGGTGAGTCTTATAGAAAAGCAATGTTTGCTGCATTAAATTTTGCATGGAGTAATAGACAAATGATTACTCATTGGACTAGGAAATCATTTGAACGTGTATTTGATCAAACAGAATCTGATTTAGATATGAAATTAGTTTATGATGTTGCACATAATATTGCTAAAGTAGAAAAACACAAAGTTGATGGTGAGGAAAGAAACTTAGTAGTTCACAGGAAAGGTGCAACTAGAGCATTTCCTTCAAATCGTGCTGAAATTCCTTCTAAATACAGAGATTTGGGTCAACCTGTTTTAGTTCCTGGTTCAATGGGTACTTCAAGTTGGATTTTACTAGGAAAATCTAATTCTATGGATCTCAGTTTTGGATCTACTGCTCATGGGGCAGGAAGAACTATGTCTAGATCGAAGGCCAGAAGAAATTTTACAGAAGATAACGTAAAAAAATCTCTTAATGATAAAGGAATATTCATCAAAGCACTTACTCGAGATGGTGTTGTAGAGGAAACTCCTGAAGCTTACAAGGATGTTGATTCTGTGGTTAATGTTTCTCATAATTTGGGAATTGCAACTAAAGTTGCTAAATTGATTCCTATAGGAGTGATTAAAGGTTGAGTAACGATGATTCTGAACTTGAACGATTACAGGCTAAACGTTTAGCTGAAATGCAAAAAAATATTTCTTTTAGAGAAACTGTTGAAGAAACTCCTGAATTAACTAAAGAAAAAATTGTTAATCCTAGAGATGTGTTAATAAAACAATTGGGTTTTAGGGGATTGGAGGTTTTAACAAATGCTGAATCTCAATTTCCCAATGAAACTAAAATGATAATTGATAAATTGTATGAATTAATTAAAACTGGTGAAATTACTGAAGTTCTTGATGGTGGAAAATTATTGGGATTGTTTCGTTCAATTGGATTAAGTGTGAGAATGGATACTA
>Ga0315322_10004764_pt1 | contig 10413 bp, 9 predicted proteins | sample M110021515metaG_FD_203461 | JGI IMG/M metagenome (GOLD analysis project Ga0315322, IMG submission 203461) | Ammonia-oxidizing marine archaeal communities from Monterey Bay, California, United States - M1 100m 21515 | ecosystem: Environmental > Aquatic > Marine > Intertidal zone | place: USA... | reverse complement strand
AGGTGCTGATGGACAACAAGGTGCTGATGGACAACAAGGTGCTGATGGACAACAAGGTGCTGATGGACAACAAGGTGCTGATGGACAACAAGGTGCTGATGGACAACAAGGTGCTGATGGACAACATACTAAATCAGACTCAACTGATGAAACTAAAACTAACTAATTTTTCAAATTTAATCATTTATAGTGTAATTAAAATGAAGAAATAACTCATGAGTGCAAAACGTGACTATTATGAAGTTTTAGGAGTTACAAAAACTTCATCATCAGATGAAATAAAGAATCAATATCGAAAATTAGCATTAAAATTTCATCCTGATCGTAATCAATCTAAAGATGCTGCTGAACACTTCAAAGAAATTTCTGAAGCATATGCTATTCTTTCAGATTCTGAAAAAAAACAAATCTATGATCAACATGGGCATGAAGGAGTAGATGGTAGATATAGTAATGATGACATTTTTGGTGGCAGAGGCGGTGGTGGTTTTAATGATATTTTTGAATCAATTTTTGGTGGCAGAGGCGGTGGTGGTTTTACTCAACAACAACGTGGATCTGATCTTCTTTATCAAACAACAGTAACATTAGAAGATGTATTACATGGGAAAAAAATGGAAATTAATTTACAAAAAGAAATTAAATGTGATAATTGTCAGGGTTCTGGTTGTAAACCTGGTACTAATAAAAAAACATGCACAACATGTAATGGTCAGGGAGAAGTAAGACAAACTCGTAACATGGGATTTGCTTCATTTGTTACTGCTGCACCATGTCCTACTTGTCGAGGTCAAGGTTCAATGAATGAAACACCATGTGATAATTGTAAGGGTCAAGGTAGAGTTAAAGGATCTAAAAAAGTTGATTTTGAAATTCCACCTGGAATAGACTCTGGTGATTATATTGTTTCTAATGAAGGGAATGAAATTCCTGATGGTGTAAATGGTGATTTAATAATACGTGTGAAAGTTCAACCTCACAGATATTTTAACAGAGATGGAAAAGATATTTTTTATGATCAAGATATTTCTATGATTGATGCTGCATTAGGTTGTGAAATTAAAGTGCCAACTTTACAAGGTGAAGAAAAAATTAAAGTAGAATCTGGAAGTCAGCCTAATACTATAATTAAATTAAAGGGAAAAGGAGTCTCACATATTAATTCTAGAGGAACAGGTGATCAGTACGTAAGAATAGTGGTAAATGTTCCTAAAAAACTGAATAAAAATCAAAAAAACCTCTTAAATGAATTTAGAGAAACAACTGATTAATCGATAAAAATGAAAATTGCATTAGATGTTGATGGAGTTCTTGCAGATGTAATAGTTTCTTGGATTAATTTTAGTAATTCAATTAGACCCCATATTTCTAAAAATCAAGTAACTGATTGGGAATTCTGGAAAAAATTTGATATTAATCCATTTGATTTTTATTCAGAATTAAGTTCTTGTTGGAAAAATTGGCAATCAGTTCCTACTACACAAGAAAATTTATCAAATATAACAAAAAATCTTTCAACTATTGGCCAAGTAGATATTGTAACTGCTAGAGAACGTTCCACTGATTCTTTTGTACAAAACTGGTTAAACCATCATAATATTTCATATCATAATTATGTATCAGTAATTGATGGACCAATGAAAGCTGATTTAGATTATGATGTATTTATTGATGATTCACCTTTAAATGCAATTAAATTTCTTGAACATAATAAAAAAGTAATTCTATATTCACAACCTTGGAATCAACATATTTCTAATAATGGTTTGTTTCGAATTTCAAATCTTTCTGAATCAATTGAAATAATTAATCACAATTAATTTTTTACAAACTTTCTAATGTTTATTTGATGTCCATTTCTAACGTGAGTTACATGACTTGTTTTCATTAACTCTGCAATTTTATCTTCACTGTAAAATTTTACATTATAACGCCCAATTACTTTTTTACAACTTGTACAATAAATTTCTCTAAATTCCATTTTATCACTAATTAATTATCCTCTAATTTCTTTTTAATATTTTTTAAAAGAAGTTTGTTTATTATTTCACCAGAGGCTTTTCCTCTAAGTTTTTTCATTACAATTCCCATTAATGGCCCCATTGACCTCTCTTTTTGATTTTTAACTATTTCTTGATTTTTATCTACTATTTCTTTAATAATTATATCCACATCTTCTTCATTGATTGATTCAATTGAAGCATTTTTCATAGCTTCCACCACATTTCGTGATTTTTTTGACAAAATATTTTCAAAGATTATTTCAATTGATTCTTTTGCAATTTCTCCCTTCTCTAATAATTCAAATAATTTAAAAATCTCTTCATTTTTTAACAAACCTGAATCTAATCCTTTTCTTTCTAAATTTGTAATTGTTGAACAAAGAATTGATGCAACAAAAGTTGGATTTGTTTTTATTTTTTTAGTTATATTTTCAAATAATTCAATGTATCTAGAATCAAAAATTTGCTCTGCAAGTTGTTGATTCATTTCATATTTTATTTCAATTTCCTTTATTGCGTCGTCCCATAATTTTGGAATATTTTCTTCAGCATTGATTAATTCTTTTTCAGTAATTATTATTGGTGGGATATCTGTTTCTGGATACATTCGTGCAGCTCCAGGTCTTGGTCTGAGAAATTTTGTTTCACCTGTTGGAGTAGCTAATCTTGTATCAATTGGTATGCCTTGATTTTTGATATATTCTATTTTTAAAATTATTTGATCAATCACTGTATGAATTTTTTCTTCAGAAGCAGCTAAAATTAAAAATGCATCATTTTCATTAATTTGTAATAAATTTTTTAATTCACTTAGATCAGTTTTTTCTATTCCATAATTTGGTAATTCATCAGAGTGAAAAACCCCTCCAATTCCAAAAAATCTGACTAATTCAGCAATTTCTTTCCCTAATCTTATGCCTTCATATGGTAGATACCCAAAAATTCCACCCATATTTTTAAATGAAATTGCTATAATTTTTTGATTTTTCTTTATGGCATTTTGAATAATTTTTGATTGACATTTTGAAAATAACTCTGTAATGTCTTTTTTGTTTTCTTTATCAAATTTCCAATTAGTTTCTTGGATTTTTTTTGAAATTTTTAATAATCCATGTTGTCTTTTTGCTTCATATTCTACAACTTTTTCTAATTGATCTAATTGTTGTACTCCTTTAACTTCTATTACAACCCCTTTTCCATCCTTAATTGATACATTAACATCTTGTCTAATTGATCCTAACCCTCTTTTCACTTTTTTTGTACTTCTCAAAATTCTTCCTAATGATAATGCAATTTTTTTAATTTCTGTTGAATCTACTTCAAAAGGATCTGTTGCAATTTCAACTAATGGTACACCTAAACGTTCTAACCCAAATTTTCTAATGCTACCTTCTTCCCCTAAAATTTTTGCAGCATCTTCTTCTAAACAAATTGATTGAATTCCAATTTTTGTTTCTCCTGCATTATAAAACCCACCTTGTGAGATTAGCATGGTACGTTGAAATCCTGTAGTATTTGAACCATCAATTACTGTTTTTCTCATTGGATAGATTTCACTAAAAATATTTGATTTTAATGAAGCTGCAATAATTAATGCAATCTTTTTTGCATCTTCATCTAATTCATGTGGTGGTTCTTCGTCTTGTTCAACTAAACAACTACTTTCTTCGTTTGCATAATACATAATGGTTTTTGATTTTGTACTTTCAAATAATGCAGCAGGATCAAATTCACCCAATTCACTTTTAGAAGCCCGTAATTTTCTTTGAAACTTAATTGAATAATCATCTGATTCAATTGGAGTACAACCACAAAATAATTTTTTATTGGTTTCAAGCTGTTGATGAATTTCTAAACCTACTTTTACGCCTACGTCTTTAATTGAAAATTTTTCCATTTTTTTACCTCATCATGTTGTAAATTCTGATGCAATTTGATTAAGCATATTTTCTTTAATTTCATCATATTTTTCGGTATTCCCAGTAACCCACATTGCTTTAACTAGAGCAATTTCAGGAATCATGTTTTCAAGTGGAATAATTCCTAAATTTAATAGATCTCTTCCACTTTCGTATACTGTCATTCTTACTCTGCCATCAATACATTGTGAAGTCATTCCCATGAAAATCCCTTTTTCGTTTGCTATTTTGACTATTGGATACATATTTTTTCCAATATGTCCTAATCCTGTACCTTCAAAAATTATTGCTTTGTATCCTGAATTTATTATATTTTTTAACAAATCTGGATTATATCCTGGATGATATTTTACTAGAGCTACCTTTTCATTAATTTTAATTTTAGGTTCAAATTCATCAACTGTGAAAAAACTTGTTTCAATATTTTTATGAATTTTATTATTTACAATTAAAAATGCTGGATTATTTCCTACTGTTTGGAATGCCCCTCTCTTACTAGTATGATTTTTTCTTACACGTGTACCAATATGACATGCAATGGTTTCATCATTTTCATCTTGATGCATTGCTATGTACACTCCTTTTGTTTTTGATTCAATAAGAAATTTTACTGCTCCAATTAGATTTAATGCTGCATCTGATGATGCACGATCTGATGATCTTTGTGAACCAACTAATGCTATAGGGATTGGAAAACCAGATAATGAAAAAGATAGATACGATGATGTATAATGCATGGTGTCTGTTCCATGAGCGATAATTATTCCTGAATATTTTGATTTACTATACTCCTTTACTGTCTCAGCAATTTTTAACCAATGTTCAGGCATAATGTTTTCTGAATATTCTGAAAAAAGTACTCTTGTCTCAATGTTTGCAATTTTTCCAAGTTCTGGAACTGATGAATTTAATTCTTCAGCTGTTAATACTGGTGTTACTGCACCTGTTCTATAATCAATTTTACTTGCAATTGTTCCTCCTGTTGATAATAATAAAATATTTGGTAAATTATCACTTTTTTTAATCTCTTGATTTTTTACAATATTTTTTTCTACAATTGGATTTTTTACAATTTTTTTAATTTTGTTTATTTCCAGACCTATGTTGTATCCACTTTTTAATTTTAAAACAATATGTTTATCATCACTGTGTTCGTATCTTGGCATAATAATTCCTGAATATGTGATATCTGCTAGTATTTTTACAGAATCTCCTATCAAAATTTTATTTGTTTTAAGAAATTCTAATGAACTTCCATTATATCCTGTATATTCTGACATTTATGAGAATTAGATTTGTTATTTAATTAAAACTACCTGTAATAGGTAATATACCAATTAAAATATGGTTTTAGAACTTCCTTCTCCTTTTGATTCATTTTATTTACAAAATCTGGAAATTTTCTATAATATTGAGATTATTCGATAAAATTTCAAAATTTAGTTAAGCGAAATTAATATACTTTATTTTGGCGGTACTTAGTATGTTAAATTATTGTACAAAATGTTTAATGCCTAATACTCGACCTGGAATTATTTTTCAAAATAATGTCTGTTTACCTTGTATTAATTTTGAGAAACAAAAAACCATAGATTGGGATTCTAGAATGATTGAATTAAAAAAACTTTGTAAAAAATATAGAAAAAGTAATGGTAATAATTATGATTGTGCAATTGCAGTATCTGGAGGAAAAGATTCTCATTTTCAAGTTTATTACATGAAAGAAGTTTTGAAAATGAATCCTGTTCTTATTTCATGTGGTCCTTTAGATTCGACAGAAACTGGAAGAAAAAATTTAGAAAATTTATCCGATACATTTAGTTGTGATATTATCATGTTTCATCCTAATCGTAATGTATCACGAAAAATGTTAAAAAAAGCATTTTTAGAAATTGGTCAACCTACTTGGTATTATGATGCTTTAATCTATGCTTTTCCTTATAGAATGACTATGCAATTGGGATTAAAATTTTTAATTTATGGTGAAAATGTTAATTTTACATATGGTGGAAAATATACTGAGGAGACTCCATCTGCAATGTTGCAACCATTAAATGATGTTGTTAAACCGATTTGGGATAAATGGTTAGAATCTGGTGATATTAGTGAAAGTGAACTTAATGCAGCAAAACAACCAACACTTGAAGAATGTAAGCAAAATAAATTAGATCCTATTTATTTAGGTTATTTTGTTCCATGGGATACACATCACAATTATGAAGTAGCAAAAAGATATGGATTTAGACATTTAGATCATGAGTATTTACGAGAAGGAACTATTGAAAATTATAATCAAATTGATTCAATTGGTTATTTGATAGGTCAATTTCTAAAATATCCCAAATTTGCACATGCATCAGCAACAGAAATGGCATCTAGATGGATTCGTAGTGGAAGTAAAACTAGAGAAGAAATGATTCCACTAGTTGAAAAACATGATAAAATTTTAGATCAAGGAATTGTTGACAAATTCTGTGAATTTACTCATATGTCAATAAAGGAATTTTGGCAAATAATGGATAAATGGTATAATACTGAACTTTTTGAACAAGATACAGATGGTATTTGGCATGAAAAATTTAAAGTTGGAATAGGTTTACAGAATCGCTAAATCTTTTTAAAATATTTTAGGATTTATGAGAATCTAGTATTTTACTATAATTATCTGTAATAGGAAGCTACTAATTTCTCACCTAATTTTAGGTCTTTTTGTTCTCTAACTTTTTTTACTGCTTCTTCAAAATGTTTCATGCTTACTTTAGCATCAATTGCTGTTTTTTCAATATCTTTTACCTCAGGATGTGAATCTAAGAATTCATGAATTACTAATGACACTGCAGTATTTGCAATAGCTGCTGTATCTGCACCACTTAACCCATCAGTCAGTTCTGCAAGTTTTTCAAAGTCAACATGGTTTGGATCACTTTCTTCTGTAATTGTTGGGATTTTTTCAGCATTTATTTTTAGAATACTCTTTCTACTTTCTTTATCTGGAAGTGGAATTTGAATAATTTTATCAAATCTTCCTGGTCTTAATAATGCAGGATCGATCATATCAGCTCTATTTGTTGCAGCTAAGACTATTACTCCGTGCATATTTTCCATTCCATCTAATTCTGTAAGCAATTGACTGACAACTCTTTCTGTAACTGCTGTTTCTCCACCTGCTCCTCTAATTGGTGCAATTGAATCAATTTCATCAAAGAATACTACGCATGGAGCTGATTGTCTAGCTCTTTTGAAAATTTCTCTAATTCCTCTTTCTGATTCTCCTACCCATTTTGATAATAATTCGGGACCTCTTACTGAAATGAAATTTGCTTCACTTTGTGTTGCAACTGCTTTTGCAAGTAAAGTTTTTCCAGTACCGCTTGTACCATGAAGCAAAATCCCTCTTGGCATACTGTGTCCTAATTTATCATATAATCCTGGATATTTCATTGGCCATTCAACAGCTTCTTGCAGTTCTCGTTTAACATCTTCTAAACCTCCAACTTCTTCCCATTTTACATCTGGATTTTCAATGAATACTTCTCTCATTCCAGATGGAGTTACTTCAATCAATGCTTTTGTGAAATCATCATGATTTACAATTAATTTATCTAAAGTTTCAGGTGGAAGTTTTTCTTCTTCCAAATTAAGTTCTGGTAGTAGTCTTCTCAAACATTTCATTGCTGCTTCTTTACATAGATACTCTAGATCTGCACCAACATATCCATGACTAACTGAAGCAATTTTATCAATATTTACAGGTAATTCTTGACCATCTCCAGCTAAAGGCATATTTCTACTATGAATTGCAAGAATATCTTTTCTACCTTTTTTATCTGGAACTTTTATCTCAATTTCTCTGTCGAATCTTCCTGGTCTTCGAAGTGCAGGATCAATTGCATTAGGTCTATTTGTTGCAGCAATTACTATTACTTTTCCTCTTCCTTCTAATCCATCCATTAATGATAACATTTGTGAAACAACTCTACGTTCCACTTCCCCTGTAACTTCTTCTCTTTTTGGTGCAATAGAATCTATTTCATCTACAAAGATAATTGATGGTGCTTTTTCTCTTGCTTCTTTGAAAATTTCTCTTAATCTTGCTTCACTTTCTCCGTAAAATTTACTCATAATTTCCGGACCTGATATACTAATGAAATGTGCTTGACTTTCATTTGCAACTGCTTTTGCAAGTAATGTTTTACCAGTACCTGGTGGACCATAAAGTAAAACGCCTTTTGGAGCTTCTATGCCTAATTTTTCAAAAATTTCAGGATGTCTTAGTGGAAGTTCAATCATTTCTCTTACTTTTTTAATTTCATTATGTATGCCACCAATATCTTCATAGGTTACTTGAGGAACACCGCGTAATGTTTCTCCTTTTTCTGCAATATGGAAAACAGTTTTTTGTGTAATCAAAACTGCATCAGCAGCTGGTGTTACACCAATTACTTGAAATGTTAAACGTCCACCAAAATATGGAACCATAACGTTATCTCCTTTTATTAACGGAACACTTTCTAAAGCGTCAGCAAGATATCTTTCATCTATTGGAGGAATTGCTTCTAATGGTGCAACTACTACTTTTTCAGCAGCTACTGCTTTAATTTTTCTAACAGAAATTGTATCGCCAATTGCTATACCTGAATTATTTCTACCTAATCCATCAATTCTGATTATGCCTTTGCCTTCATCTGATGGATATAATGGAAGACATTTTGCAACTGTTCTTCTTTTACCTTTAATTTCAATTACATCGCCTGTTGATGCATTCAATGTATCCATTGAATCATAATCAATTCTAGCAACTCCTCTTCCCACGTCTCTTGTATATGCTTCAAGGACTTTGAGAGAAAGTGCATTTTGACTCATATACAAAGAACCTCTAATCTAATTTTTATACCTTTGTGGTAATTCTTTCATATTTCAATCCATACCAAAGCTTAAAATTCTCTTTTCTGTTGGAAACGATCAACTTGGGTAAAAGACCATTAGTACGTAGACGAGGCCGTGGAGGTCATCAATTTAGATCAACTTCTACTGGAAAAGTAGGAAAAACTGCTACTTACCCACGTTTTCCACTAGCAGAGAATCATACTGGTGAAATTATAGATTTGGTTCATGAGCGTGGAAGAGAAGCTCCACTATCTAAAGTAAGATTTGAAGATGGCTCTGTTTCCTTTATTCCAGCAGTTATTGGAACAAAAGTGGGAGAATCGTTAGAATTTGGCTTAAAATCAAAAATTGAAAAAGGAAATGTGATCAGTGTTCAAAATATTCCTGATGGTACTATTGTTTGCAATATTGAAAGACATTTTGGAGATGGTGGTGCTATAGTAAAATCTGCAGGAACAGATGCAACAATTTTCTCACACGGCGATGATGGTGTTACAATTAAACTTCCTTCTGGTAAATTTGCTACTCTTAATCCTAAAAATAGAGCAATGATTGGTACTCTTGCTGGTGGCGGTGCAACTGAACGTCATTTTATGAGTGCTGGTAATAAGTGGCGTAGTTTCAAAGCTAAAGGAAAGAAATATCCAATTGTCAGAGGTGTTGCACAAGCAGCGTATGTTCACCCACACGGTGGTGGCCGTCACCAACACGTTGGACAAAGTTCTACTGTATCTAGAGATGCACCTCCTGGAGCAAAGGTAGGAAGTATTGCTGCTAGAAAAACTGGTAGAGCTAGAATTAAAGAAAGAAAGTAGTTTTTCTTTAAACCTAAAATTGATTAACAAGTTTCTTAAATTTTCTATCAATGTCTAATCAATGCGTAAGACTTTTTGTAACTGGTAGAGTACAAGGTGTTTTTTTCCGTCAAAGCTTAAAAGCTAAATCTATACAAAATAATATTTTTGGATGGGTAAAAAATCTTCAAGATGGTCGTGTTGAATGTCTTTTACAAGGTACTGAAGAAAATATTTCTACATTGATACAATGGGCTCAAACTGGTCCTGCCAATGCAATAGTTGAAAATGTTGAAGTTCATATTGAAAAATTTGATAATGAATTTACAAAATTTGATGTTTTGTATTAATGGATATTTTCATATGCTGTTTTAAATAATTCAGTAAATTCTAAAATTTTTTGATCTTTCTTAATTTGAATAGTTTGAATTGGATCTTTTCTACTTTTCTGAATTTTAATTTTAATGCCATCTTTTTCTGGTTCTACATCGAGAAACCATCTAAATGTCATTGATTTACAAAAAACAACTCTGTGCATTCTAATATCCTCTAACACATTTTCACCTAAATTTAAGCAAAATTCTCTAATTGAATCAAATAGAGGCAAAACTGTTACTGGAATTTGTTTTTTAAAATCTTCATAATTTCTTTTATTTCCGAATGAAATTAATCCGTCCATAACTCTGCAAATTTGATTTTAATTATAAAGGTAGTAGATCCGCTGGTTCCAGTCTAGACGAATAGCCCCATTTCAAGGTGTACAAGATCCGCCACGTAGACGAGGAAGCGTGGATGCTCCACCTTAGGATT
>Ga0315322_10004757_pt1 | contig 10421 bp, 4 predicted proteins | sample M110021515metaG_FD_203461 | JGI IMG/M metagenome (GOLD analysis project Ga0315322, IMG submission 203461) | Ammonia-oxidizing marine archaeal communities from Monterey Bay, California, United States - M1 100m 21515 | ecosystem: Environmental > Aquatic > Marine > Intertidal zone | place: USA... | reverse complement strand
GAGCCCGCAACCATTCCCGACCCAAGCATCGAAAAGCCCAAGGACTGGCCCGCGCCCCGCATTGCCGACCCCGAAAACCCCAAGCCCGAGGGTTGGGACGCCCTGCCGGAATATATTGTAGACCCCAACGCGGAGAACCCCGAGGACTGGGACGAGGAGGAGGACGGTGAGTGGGAAGCGCCGACGATCCCTAACCCCGAGCGCCAGTGGACTCCAACGACCATCGCGAACTCGGAGTACACCCAGTGGGAGCACCCGCGCATCGACAACCCCGAGTACGTTGCGGATCCGAACCTCTACCAGCAGGTGTCTGGAGCAAACGCGGTGGGGTTTGAGATTTGGTCTATGGACAACGGTGTGGTGTTTGGCGACCTGCTGGTGACGGACGACTTGGACTACTCTTTGGAGCACCTGGAGGGAATTTTGTCCAAGGGTGAGGACGAGGATCTAGACTCGTAACATGTTTATATTCCGAATAGTTCGGCAGATGGGTGGTTTCGGAGTCCCGATCCACTTATAACTATGCAATCGTTTAATTCTTACTGAAACTATATTTTAAACCCCTATTAGAATCTTAATCCTGGTTCCGCTTTCATCGCCAGGCCAACGCGTGCTCCGCCGCGACGTAGGCGACCATCTTTGCCCCTATAGTAACCCCGCTCGTGCTTATCGCGCCACTCCGTCCAAACCCTCTCAAGTCGTCCTCCTTTTCTTGTCCATTTCGTCACCAAGACCACATCCTTATTCAATTCATCCTCCACGGCGATGGCCGTGGCCTCCTTGCCCTTTTCCACAAGGCGCGCTATTGCTCGCTCCCGAACATCGGCGGCAACGGCACACATTTCAGGCATCGCTGGGTCGACGTATTCAAACGCAAGCTTCGTGTAAAACTCCTTGAAATCCGAATCATCGTCCAAATCCATAATATTGACACCCCGCTCCATGGCGTACGCCGCCATTTTCAGCATAAGGATAGTGCCTATGTTTTGTCGGGGTACATGTGCTTCTACCCAGTCTACGGTCATGGTTAGTTCGCTGATGATCGGGTGTGACAGTGCAGTGGCGTGCGCCAATGCCTGCTCTTCGTCGGTTTCGCCAATGGACCCTTGAATGTCGCCAACACACGTAATGCCGTCAGGCGGCGACGTTCTTACAATGGTAAACCAGGAGTGGGATTCAAAGAACTCCTCCGCCTGTGCCGAGGGCTCGTGCATCCAAATGGGCTCCCGATCATTGAGCTTCTTTTTGAATGCTTCTAATCCCATGTCATTGACTGGGCACAATGCGATACCAATGGTCCAGTTTGCTGATCCGGGTTTATGGAATATGGATCTTACAATAAAGTATTTTGCAATGGCGGGGTCGTGCAGAACTTGATTTTCTCCCGAACTTGATTGCTGCTGAGCTGCCATTTTATAATACGGATCCCTTTTAATATAGTTGTTTAAATTAAACTTTATAAATTTATATGGCGTCTTCCTATTCGCTATCGTATCACTCCATTAGCTAATAAAAGTAGTATTAAATATTTAAAACCACGACATGGCAATTGGGCCCGCGGAGATTATTTTGGGCCCAACCCCTCCTCTTAACGTACATGCTGAGTCCGAGTCCCGCGCCTTCCAAGCGGGCCTTGGCACGGTCCAACACGCGTATGCACATGCGGACATCGGCCAAGGCGCGGTGTGCTCGGACATTGGGTCCCTTTGTATGTTTGTAGATGGTAGTTAGTTTAAAATTTCTAATAAATGGATATATGTCACGCACCATGGGCAGCGTATCCAGAGCCCGCACGCCCTCCAGACATCGGGTGTACTTGGCGAGCACGGGCAGGTCGTAGTCCAGAATGTTGTGTCCCACCACAATGGTGCCGTGGTTGGTCTCCTTGTCGAGCCACTGGACAAAGGCATCGATGGCTTCTTGTGATGTGCCTTCCTGTTCCAACATGTCGTCGGTGATCCCATGCACTGCGATGGCCTCGGGGTGGTTAACCCGCGGCTTGGCCAACATCTGAAACACTGCGTCCCCTGGGTAGGTGACAGCGGCGATCTCTACGATTTCTGCCTTGCTGGGGTTCTTGTGCGTGGTCTCTAGGTCAAAGACAACGTACTTGGCCATTTTTTGTCTAACCACGTGGTATGTATACTACAGCTTACAAAGCCAAAGAAGCATGGCACCTGCGTGCTTTGGGGCAGGGGGTTTACAGGAAGTGCCTCCAACTGTATTTGCATGTTAAATTCTCAGTGTTTTCATGTGCCGCAATAGTTTTTCATGTTGCGGCGAAGCCTCTCTTGCAGCAGCTTTATCGTCCTTAATCCAGCCATCGCTATCCGACGTCCCGCCTTCGCTATCCGACGTCCCGCCTTCGCTATCCGACGTCCCGCCTTCGCTATCCGACGTCCCGCCTTCGCGGCCTGGCATTTCGTTTTGGCATTTCGATGTCAAAGACAACGTCCAAGCATCTCGTTTGTCGAACTGTTGTGGTTTTGTTTCACCAAAGTATCTAGCCCACGGTCTAAACAAACTCTGCCTCGCGTGTCTCCCGAACATGGTCATAGCGTGGCCAAACTCGTGCGCAACTGTCTGCAATAATTTCTCATGATTGAGCTCATTCAGAAAATATGTGGCATTCACGTAGATCGTTCTCGTGATATGAGTACACCACGCGTAGTTGCGCTGAAATCCCTCCCGCCATTCCGCACCCTTATCAAACTCCATCTTCCAGTTTTGCGTTCGTGGCACGTCGCGAAAATGGGTAAATTCTAAGCTTGATCCTGCGCGCGCGCGTGCATCTTCGCTATCCCTTGCCTTATGCGCAAGTTTCTTGGAAAGCCAACAAGCTGCATCGTCGTACGTAATGTCGTTCATAAAAATCTCAGTTCTGGCACAGATTCCTGTCGAAACATGACATTTAATATCGCTCTCTTTGTCGATTAGATTTCTCCATTGCGTGTCATCAAAGGGAGGGAGCCCGCGTTTCCGTCTCTCAACATTGCACTTCGCCATTAAATACTCGATGTACACCTCGCCTTGCGCTATAATTGCGTTGAGAAACGGCAGCGCCCTTGCCTTTCCCATATCTTCATTAATTTTTGTACTCAAAGACGTGGCATCATGAAATCTAAGGCATATCGCCTCTTGACTTCCATCGGGAACTGTTTTACAATATGTTAGTATGTGGATTCGCACAGCGTATGCGTTTTTCAAATTCTTTTGGACATCCTCTGCTCCCTCCCGTTCTTGGACATCCTCTGATACCTCCTGTTCGTGATCAATTTGTGCTCGTATAGACTCTATACACTCGTCGTCAGGCTCGTCGACGTCCACAACAGCCGCGCCAGCCCCGCCAGCCACGCGCTGCTTCTTCGCACTGGACGCCCCGCCAGCCGCGTGCGGCCGCTTCGCGCCGACAGCCGCACCAGCCGCACCAGTCGGGACAAACTGACCCGTGCTGACACACCATTCTACAATCGCTTCAAACATAATTTCAATGTCCGTTAAGTTCCTGCGTGCGAAGTCCAAGTGTTCAGAATTAGTCAACGCCATCTCCACGACCCTCTTCCATGCCCGTTTTAATTTACGTTCTCTGTCTGTTTTATATGTTGAATCGTCCATTGAATCGTCCATTGAATCGTCCATTAGGAATTTGGGCTTATCATTCTGCGTCGGGTTAAGTTGAAAGGTCTTGTATTTCATAAAGGCAACGAACCAGTTTGTTATCAGCCAGCCGCAGAATCCTGTACTCTCCGTATATGTCTTGATGTCTGCAAGTTCTTTGCCATCTTTAAGATCTCTATCTAACTTAAATAACTTAAGCATCTTCCAATCCAAATCATCATTCCATGTCGTCTTAGCCTGCAGCGCAAGGCCGCCAGGTTTGGGTTTGTGGCATTTAATACATTTTGCATTATCAGGGTAGTTCACTTGGTTGCATGGGTGCTTACAAATCCAGTCGCCCCGCCGACGTGCAATATTCCATTCCTTCATTTTACTTTTTTTACGTATCCATTGTTCTCGCTCGTTGGTCGTGTGGCCTTCCAGATCTTGGTGCTTCTGGAGTTGCTTTTGAATTAGCGGTATGCCGTATTTCTGAAATAAAATTCCGCATGCCCAGCACGCACGGATGCGCCTGATCTCTTCCTTCTTCATTTCCATCGTGTTCAGTTTGGTTAGGAAGTTGTTTCTAATCCACCACAGACGCCCATAGATCTTTTCAGTCATATCGCTGTTAGCGTCGCTGTGCATAGTTCCCTTCTGAAACGCATCGGCATCGTCCCTTAATTTGGCGGCCGCTGCCGTCGCGAGTTCAGAGCCTTCCTCATACAAACTCGGGTTCAAACTCGGCATCTCCGAAATCGGCATCGCAGCTGCAGCTGCCATATTGGCAACAAATCAAGGCTTTACTTATACTACAATTTTGAAGATACGTTAGTCGCCCGCATCCAGTTTGCAGAAAGTACCTCCATGCTTGTAGTATTTGTTTTTGATTTATATAGTGGATTTGACTTTCGGCACTATCTTATTTGCGTTTAAGTATAAAATATATGCTTGTCTATGCTTTGATTTCGTCTACGCTTATTCACCACCATGTACGTGCCCAATGGCGCGTGACACATCCCGCATTGTTGCCTGTCGTCGCATGTCTCAAAGTCATTCTCGTGAGCCTGTTTTGTAAATGGAGAACGGGAGACACTCCACGCGTGGTCTTGGGCGATGTGTACATGGTCTTGGCCATTCTCTTGTACACGTTGTCGCAATGGTGTACCATGTATCTGTGGACCGTACCGTACGTCACACCACTCGTGTATTCGTTGGCGACCAAGCATGGCTTGTGTTGGGCCATACTAATGACGCCGCGGCGATGGACGTGGCAAAACGCTCTTGCGGCCGCACTGTCCTTGTCCGGGTTGAGTGTAGTACCGACGTGGCTATTGGTTCTTTTATGTACGAGCAAGGCCTTGTTGTCGGCGACGGCAAGTCGTTTGTCGGCGACGTCGCTGCTGTTCGACAAGGCCAACAAGGATGTGGCGGCCGTGTGTTCCCGCATGGTGTCCTTTTCGGTTCTCTCGGCGCTCGTTTCGAGTCTGGTATGGGCGGGTAACACCACACAAGACACAACGCCATGGTCTTTTTGGGGTGTTGCCGTGGTTATGGCGGCGCATGGGTTGACGGTGGCGGCGGTGTTGGCGTGGTCCGGGCCTACGGTGCGTATCGCGGCGACGTCGTTGGTGGATGTGCTGTTGGTGGCGTGGTCCGGTGACGTCCACCACGGACTGGTGACGATGGCGTTGGTAGGGGCGTCGGTGTTGGCGCTGCAATCGCGTCAACGTCCAAGCAGAGTGGCCATTGGGGTCGAGAAAAAATTATCACATTCTGGAAAGGCCCATTCGGTCAATCCGGTTGGAAAATGCCCGCTGTAGCTCGACGGTACTTCGACTTCACCTCGGCAAAAGCGTTCCATCCACGCCATCCATTTCGCCGCCTTGCAACGCTCAAACTGTGATATGTGGGCGTAGGCATGGTTTGATGCCCCTAGTCTGTTCATCAACGTATCAAGACTTGACACGTCGTTGACTCCCGGGGCTTCTCTGCAAAGATAATCTCTTACACGTTTGTTCCGAGGTCCTAATTTAATAACTGCGGTCGTAATTCCATGATTCGGAGACGGAACGAACCATGCTGGACCGTATTCGCGGCGCAAATCATCCAAAAGATAGTGAGGTTTGCGAATAAAGAAGCTCACATTGTTGGTGGAATCCAGGTTGGTTAATGTCAGAGTTGAAAGGAGCGCTGCCATTGTAGTGTGGTCAACAGAGGGGTATGGTGGTCCGTCTTGATGTTGTGTAAGATTTGCAACCACGTCTCCCCATTTGTCGTAACTATTCAGCGCGACCATCGTTCCAGATCGCTTACAAGCCGCGAGATGTGACGGAAGTGCTTGGTAGACGGCAGCAGCACACTTGGCGTTGCGAACAACTCGCACGTCAATGTCGTTGTCGCTACGAAACGGCCCTCCTTGGCGATACTTCGCCAACGAAGCCCCCGACTGTATGTACAGTGCCAAACAGTTGTCACTGGGGTTCGTATTCGAGGCACGCACCACACTCAACAGGCAGTTCAACGTCTCCACATCAGGCAATGCGTAGATATTTGAAGTCGAAAACAGGACCGGTGGCCATGAGGCCGACTCAGTGTTGCCGATGGGAAGTCCTTTGGCCGTATTTTCGTCAATCGTTGATACAGTCGCTGATTCCACTCTCACCCATGTTGACTTCATTGTGCCACAGTATTTAGTGAGCCCATATCTCTCTTTCAATGTGTGATGTTGCTCCACCTTCCCGCCTTGTAGAGTGCATCCACCGACGCCACCAATAAAAAAATTCAGAGGAAAGTGATTTCCAAGACCGGGACAGTCGGACTCATAGTACATACCGAGCCATACAATCCCGCCAGGTTTTGTGACACGAATTAAATCGTTGGCGAGAATGCATGCAGCTTCTTTCTTGTCCAGTGAGTTTTCGGCAATATTATTTAAACAAAACCATGACAAACTCAGATCGTACACATTGTCCAAAATAAAGTTGAATCCCATCGATGCATCGACGGCCCAAAGCTTTCCCACACCTGGAACATTCCCACCGACCCATTCTATTGCATCTGTTGATAGATCATTGCCATCATATCGAATCGGAATATTATTTTGGTTCATAATTGACCCAAAGCCACCACATCCCATGCATGCATCAAATATTGTCAATGGGCTCGATCTGTTCGGAGAGACACCGTCCACATTAATGTAGTCTCGAATCTGTTTGATCAAATCATCGTCTGTGTATAGTCCAGACATGGATAGCTTCTTGCCACAGTAAAGTTCCGTGTACCCCTTGTATTTTTTTAAGTTCTTGGAAAGGTGTGCTGTGACAAGCGTTTTGCGGTCACTGCAGGATGGACCTCCCCATTGATTATTACACACGCATAGTTGCTTTCCAGGTGGCGCTGTACAGTCAGCAAGGTCTCCGCGATTGCTGCAAGGCCCATGCCAATCTTTCCAACGGCATCTGTTACTTTCAAAAGCCATATTCTTTTCTTCGTCAGTGTTGTCAATGAGCGAGCGCCCCTCTGACAGGCTACCCTTCGGTTGGGGTTCACGTACCCTACCGACAAAACGTTTCATTTTTGACACGTCCTCGTCGTCCTTGTTTGGCTCTCCGCGGCGTTGTTTGTAACGAATCAACTGTTCCAAGGAGACATACTTCATGCCGTGACAATAGCCATAATAGCGTGGATCCGCAAAGAGGTCTTGTGCGGTACAGTCCACCAAGTGCTCTGTCCCCCAAGCACGCCCCGCATTCTGTACGTTGTGTTCAAACGCATGTGCCTCCACCAAAATACCATGCCGATTTCCCAGAATAGATTCATCTACATCGACTTGAAACAACAGATCCACGTCCGTGCGTTTCCGTAGTCCAAAAAACGACATGACGGCTCCAGAATCCACCATGAGGTCTTGTGGTAAAACAAATGACTCTGGATTGACCGCCGTCAAATGAAGCCTCGTGGCCACTTCCTTCGCCACCTCTCGGCAATTGTCACCATCATGGCGGTTGAGGAAAACAACCGAGTTGGGGTTGAGTACCATCTCCGCCACCAGGACCGACTCCTCGTGGTAGTCTGGAATGTGCACCGACGATTTGGGTTGCGACAATGCAAAATGGGAGCGAAGTTTGTCTTTGCACGCCTTCAAATGAGAACGGTCTTGGGGCCGCACGAATACGACAGTAATGGAGTGTTGTTCGTCATCTGCCCCGTTGTAAATGGACTGCAACTGTTTAATTTTTTCCAACAGCCACCCTTGGTTTCCATAGGCGTGAAACGCAAGGCTGGCCACCCCGTTTCGATTGACGTCAATGGACTTTTCATAAAGAACATCGCCACAGTGTTGTGTCACCAGAACGCGTGCCACTTTCATGGTGTCAGGTTTGGACGCGGCTTCTGGCCAAAACATGATTGTACTCACGTTGGATACATGCAACGTCCACTGCAACATAGCAAAGTCGGCGTACTTTGTCTCGAACCCCTTCCCAGTGAAAAAGGTACGGTCCCACGTGTACACCGCCTTGGACGCCACGCGCTGCACGGGCATGGTCGGAAGACCCAACGCAATGGCGGCGGCAATACGATGAGCACCGTTCAATGGGAACCCCATTCGGGTAACTGGTACCAAGGACCGTGTCGTATCAAACCCATCCTTCGCAATGGAATCCAGTGTCTTTGCAAACGACCGTTGAAAATCCGCCGCGGAACTCTTCTTCACACACGGTTTTGTGGTGTCGAACCAATCCTTTCCCCATGCAAAGGAACATGCCTCCTTGAACTGGTTCCACACTTCCAAGTGTCGGTTGTACATGTCCGTCACAAACACGGGGACGTTGCCACGACGCAGAAAGATGGCGTAGACGGTTTTCACGACGATGTCGAAACGATTCTTGATGTCCAGGTCCAGTGGATTCATCTGTACCGTCTCCCATCGTGACACCCCTTTCTTGACATGCGCCGCCTCGTCCATGTACAGGAGCGGCAGTACCAACTCAGAACTTGGTTTCCAATGTGTACAATCGTGTCTTTCATGCTGTTTGAGATGCATCCATGGGGTCGATAGCTGGACTGTTGGAAGAATGGGGAGTCTGTTTGCGTGTTTTCGGATCACGTCATTTCTCCAGTTTCCATCGTTTTGTACATAACTCCGATACGTTAAAGGACCGCATCCTTTCTCGGAAGACCCCCTCATGTCTTCATACAATCCCGAGGGGCATTTGAAGTGTTGAGGAAACAGTTCATGTAAGAAGACTTGACGGTGCGAGACTTCGCTTTTCCATTGGCTCAAAACAGCAGAAACTTGGTCGTACGCGGCGGCCAAACGTTGAGAATTGGCTCGTTTGTAGTGATACCCCATGCCAAAGACAACCAAATCATAGTTTTCCAACAAATGTCGGATCGCTGCCACATTCAACGACTTGACCTCCCCAATACCAGTGGTCATCACGGTGTATGTCAACGCGTGGCCTATTGTGCAATTGCATTCTTCGATACGCCAGTCTTCGACAAATGGAACTTTCGGCCAAGGCGGTGGGGCAACGGCGGCGTCGTTGTACCAAGGCGAGAGGCCCCTGTCACGGACGGATTGTAGAGTGTCATTCCATTGCAACCCTGTGTATCTTCGGACATTTCCAGTCTTCAGTGTCAAACGAGGTAGGCCTTTAAGCGCACAAACAATCGACCGAGGCCACTGCATGGTCACAGAGTCTCCTAAGAACAAGATTCGCGTTCTTCCTGCAACGGCATGCGAACGAAGCCATTGCAAGGTTTCGTTTGCGTACGATCCGTTGCCAGTACTGTGACAAAGCCAGTCCGTTCCTGGAAGTTCCCCTGGTGGCAAATTCACCATTGGAGAACCCTGTGGTGCTCGCACGGATGCGTCGATGTTCACAGAGGGCACATGCGCCGCCTCGTCCATGTGCTTGAAGCAGTCCTTCATCGTTGCCGTCTTGATGTTGTGCCCAATCATCCACATGTCGGGGTCTTTGCAATTGCCGTGGTTCGCGATGTGCTTGCTGCTCACCCACTGCACGTTGTCTCGCAAGGGCGACTCGTCCAACCAAATGCCAATGGACACGTCCTCGCCTTGGTAGTTGAACAAGGTTTCACGGTGCTCCACAAGGTACGACGCGACAGGGTGGCTCACAACATGTCCATTGCTCCCCAACGGGAAATTCGGGTACTTGGACTTGGGGTAGCTCAACTCGGCCCACTTGCCGCTTTTGGGCACGCCCCAGCCTTTGCTGATGGACCCAACGACGACAGGCTTTTCCGCATCGTACGTCGTCGCCAAGTAGTGCTCCAGCGTGTCCACGCGCACTACCGAGTCGTCGTCTGTCTTGACAAACCATCTTGCCGAGGTGTGCTCCACTGCCCAGGCGTAGGCAGCCTTGACTTTCTGCGGCAAGTGGCGGTACACGTCCACCTCCGAAATACGTACCAAATCGCCGTGGTCAGCCTGCTCCCCCGACAAACGTTTGTCCGTGGAGTGGCACTGCGCGTCCCAGGTCTTCTGCTCCTTGTCGGAAGGTACGCGCGCCTGCTCACAGGTCCACTGCTTTCGAAACGAAGGTGGTATGGGGCAGCATGTCCCCAACACAAAAAAGACGTTGGCATGTCCTTTGGCCCATGTATCGCGAATGACTTGGCGTGTCTCAAACACGTCTCGACGCGACAAGACCAAAACCACCATGGTATGCAGAGCCGTAGGCAGAGCCGTAGGCAGAGCCGTAGGCAGAGCCGTAGGCAGAGCCGTAGGCAGAGCCGTAGGCAGCGCCGTAGGCAGCGCCGTAGGCAGCGAAGCCAACCCGCGCACCGGCTCGCGC
>Ga0315322_10004756_pt1 | contig 10421 bp, 8 predicted proteins | sample M110021515metaG_FD_203461 | JGI IMG/M metagenome (GOLD analysis project Ga0315322, IMG submission 203461) | Ammonia-oxidizing marine archaeal communities from Monterey Bay, California, United States - M1 100m 21515 | ecosystem: Environmental > Aquatic > Marine > Intertidal zone | place: USA... | reverse complement strand
CATGGCCTTCGCAAAAAGGAGCCTCGGATCCGCAGGATCATTTTCCGGGTCAATCCAAGGATGATCGTGCATGGATTCCGTTCTATTCATAGCGAATCCCATAACTCTTCCAATCGAGCCGAATTGACAGAATAAGGGATTAACGGGAACTCGTGATGCTCGGAAAATTCTTTTGCACAACCCTTGAACAACGATCTGTCCAGCCCTGCCACTACACTTGAAAACCCCGCACATCTGCAAACCGCCTCATAGCCAAAAGGGCTTTCGAAAACCGTTGAAACGAATGATTTTTCGGGCTCCGAACGAACGAAACGGATTGTATCCTTCCAATCTTTCATCAACGAAGGCTTGATTACGCAACATCCCTGCCATCCCCTCTTTCGAAGCGCCACGGGTCCTCCAAATGACGAAACGCTCTCATCCAAAGCGAAACAAACGGACGTCTCCTGCGAAAAATCAATTATTTCATCCAATTGATCTCGATGGAGCGGTTGCTCGATAAATTCCAATTTCGATTCGCCCTCCAGCGAATCAACCCACAAGCGCAATGACTCAAGGTCTAGTGATTCATTTGCATCAAGCCGTACCAGATGCAAATCCGACAAACCCGAAATCCAACGTAGAACCTCTTCGATCTCTTGGCGAATCGGTCTCAATCCGATCTTTCTCTTGATCGTTTTGGAAACGGGATCCTCATTTTTGTCGTCAATATTTAAAACAGCGCTAAAAACCGGCTTTTCCTCCATGTTTCTTTCATTTCCCCAAATTCCGCAAGAAAGGCAGGAAAGAGCTGAGAGAAAAAGGGGGCTCTGAAAGAGATCTTCGCCACCAACCCATGCCCTCGCCTCATCGGAATAACTCTCAATTTCATTTTCAGAAAAACCTGGAGTCGGGGCAATTTCACCATAAGCAATGCCCCCGCCCTCCCTTTCCTCGCGAAGAATAATACTCTTTCGACGCTCCCACAATCCATGCCCGGTCAGGAAAGGCTGATTGAATCTTTCTTCGTAAATGCGAAACTGACGGTTAAAACTCATGGAATATACTTGTGAGAATAAGTGGTTTCTATCATATACAACATACTCATACGATGACGTAAGGACGAATTATGGATGATGACTTTTACCTTAAGGCTGACGACTTTTTTCATAGATGCATGCCCACGGGCCTAACCTTTGACGACGTTTCCCTGGCGACCCGTTATTCGGAAGTCACGCCTCGGGAAGTCCGTCTCGAGACTTCGCTCTCGGAGTCTATCAACCTGAGCATCCCGATTTTGTCCTCGGATATGGATACCGTAACCGAGTCGGAAATGGCAATAGCCATGGCTCGTTGCGGAGGAGTGGGCTTGATTCACTACAACATGAGCAATCGTCAACAGGTCAAGGAAGTCGCCCGGGTCAAGTATCACGTTCATGGCCTGATCCAAGACCCCATAACGATTACTGCGGACAAGCTAATCGGGGACGTACTCGAACTGATTGGGGAAAAGACATTTCAATTCCGAACTTTCCCGATTGTGGACGACAAAGGGAAATTGCTCGGCATGCTACCCGGAAGAGTGGTCAAGAAGAGATATCGGGAACGCAAGGTAACGGAAGGAATGGTAGCGAGAGACGAAGTATACACGATTTGCGAAGATGAAGTAGGGAACGATCCGATCGCAACGGCCGATCAATTCTTCAGCAAACACATGGGCATCCATAAACTTTTGGTTGTAGACAAGGAAGACCGATTAAGAGGACTTTACACATTGAGCGACATCGAACGAATCATGGAGGAAAGTCGGGATCACGTTAAACCCGCTCGCGATTCAAATTTCAGGCTTCTTTGCGGAGCCGCAGTATCCGTGCCCAGAAACTCGGACGGAGAAATGGACAAGGACAACTTGCACCAGCACATTGAAGAGATGACGGAAAAGGGATTGGACATCATTGCCGTATCTACTGCGCACGGCCATACCAAGGGGGTGGGCGAAGCAACTAAATTCATCAGGCAGTCGTTCCCCGATCTTACCATTGTTGCAGGAAACGTCACTTCGGGTGAAGGAGTAGAATTCCTCGTGGATTCGGGCGCTGATGCCATCAAGGTAGGACAAGGGCCTGGATCGATATGCACGACAAGAGTCGTAGCCGGTGTAGGCGTGCCCCAAATGAGCGCCCTTCACGCAGCATCCCTCGGAGCGCGCAAGAAAGGAGCCGCAATCATTGCTGATGGAGGGATCACCAAGTCCGGAGACATCGTAAAAGCCCTCACTATCTCCCAAGCCGTCATTTGCGGAGGTTTGCTCGCCGGTTGCAAGGAAGCGCCTGGAAGAATCATCGAGATCGAAGGCAAGTACTACAAGCAATACCGAGGAATGGGGAGCATGGAAGCAATGAAGGAAGGTTCGGCCGCTCGCTATGGGCACAAGAAGGAAGACTTGCATACCAAAAGCACGCCGGAAGGAATTGAGGCTCTTAAGGAAGTAGCGGGTTCAGTGAACGAAACAGTGGAAAACCTTGCGGGAGGATTGCGGGCGGGACTGGGTTATCTAGGTGCCGAAGACTTGACCGCGCTGCGAGAACAGGCAAGATTCGTCCAAGTTACCGCTGCTGGGCAAAAAGAATCTTCTCCTCACGATGTCATTGAAGTGAAGCGTAGCGATTTCGCTCGCTCCTAATTCAACCCGAATCATGCAAACGGGCGACGACAACAAAACAAATCTTATTTCCGTGATGGGGATAAGCATGGGGGACGAAGGAAAAGGACGAGTCGTCCATGAACTTCTCGAACAGATCGAACGCGACTCAGGAAAACCTGCGGCCGGAGTAATGAAAGTGAACGGAGGCGCAAACGCAGGGCACACCGCAGCCGGGTTAAAACTAAACCTCTTGCCCTCGGGAATCGGAAACCCGAACGTCCCAAAACTTTTGATCGGAGCCGGCGTCGTCGCCGACCCTCGAAAATTCATCTGGGAAGCAAAGCCTCTGGAGGCTAGAAGCCTTTCCGTTTTTTCTCGTTTGCTCATCGATGAGAAAACCCAAGTCAGCGACTTGACTCACAGGCTGCTCGACTTGTCATGGGAAGACTATCGGGTCAAGCAACTCGGAATGGAAAGCAGAGGATCAACCGGACGGGGAATAAGCCCCGCATACTCGGACGAGACCAGCCAATGGCAAATATTCTATCTCGCCTTCAAGCAAGACAGGAAATGCTTCGCAACAGCCTTAAAGGGACGCGTCCTTCGGGCCCTCGACACCATTCGCTACGTATGCAAGGTTTCCGGGGAAGACTGGCATTCTTTTTTTGATAACCTTACCGAATCAGAAACAAGAGCGAATCAGGAATCCATCCGAGATGGAATCTTTGGCCAAAAGGAGTTTGATTTTACCCGTTTCAAGACAAGCGAACCCTTTGAGTTGAATTTTGATTTGCTTGAAGAAGTCTATTGGCAGGCAGGTTCCGAGCTTGCTTCCTGCATCGGAGACGTTCGTTCCGTTCTCTTGGAAAGCAAAAAATCGGGAATCCCGGTTGTTTCCGAATTCGGACAAGCATATTGGCTCGATAAAAGGCATGGATTCACACCCAATGTCACTGCATCTCACACCACGAGCGCCGAACTCTTTCATTCCGGTGGAATCCCTCTTCAAAAGACGAGAGAGATCGGGTGCTGCAAAGCTTATGACACCAAGGTCGGAACTCATCACTTTCTTACTCAGATTGATCATGAAACTGACCCTTTGGGAAAAAAACTGGCCAAGCTCGAATTCGGAACCTCAACGGGCCGGCAAAGAATGGTCGGATGGTTTGATGCGGTGGAAAAGGGAAATGCCCTAAGATATGGTGGCTTTGACGAACTGGTCATCAATAAACTCGATGCGTTAACCCTTGATGACGGCTTGGATTGCCAGCTAAAGATTTGCACCGCCTATCAGTTGCCTGACGGATCATTGACCACAAACGTGCCCAGGATTGAAGAAATACGCAAAACCCTGACCCCGGTTTACGAAACCCTGGATGGATGGGAAGAAGACATTAGTGCGATCACTTCTTACGACAAGCTTCCCTTGAATGCCAAGGTGTACATTTCGAGAATGGTTGGCAGCCTGCTCGAAGTTGCCTATCCAGACGGTTATTCAGGTATTAGTTTGCCACAAATAAGATTTGTCGGAGTCGGTCCTGATCCAGGGCAAATCATTTCGGGCATCCCTTCCACCCAGAAGCTTGTTGCCGATCAAACCCTTGCTCCCAACGCTCTCTCTTAGGATTCGTGACCACTCCCTCCTCCTTCAAGCGCTTTAAAAGTCGACTGGCTTGGGATGAGATCGACCGTGAATCAGTCAAGTCGCTTCTTCATCTGTGCTTAATCGAAGAGAGAGGAATAGTAGACTCTGACTCCTATCTTGGTGACGTCACTACGGATTCTTGCAAGATCACCGGCTTGGGCAAAGCAAGCATCGTGGCGCGAGAACCCATGATCCTTTGCGGAATCGGTCTCATTCCCTTGATTGCAAATGCCTTCGGGGTTCCTCAAGTGAAGCTCGCTCGGCAGGTTGAGGACGGAACGCCACTACAACCTGGAGAATCGATTGGCATGGTGGAAGGTTCTCAACCTGAAATCCTCTTAATCGAGCGAACCATGTTGAATTTTCTACAAAAGCTCTCTGGTATCGCTACCGTTGCAAATCGCTTCGTAAAGATCGTCGAATCATTTGGCGTGGGACTACTGGACACACGCAAGACGACTCCGGGAATGAGGTCCCTTGAGAAATACGCCACGGCTTGTGGCGGAGGGTATAATCATCGAATGGGGCTGTATGATCGGATGTTAGTCAAGGATAACCACTTGGCCGCTGCCTCAATCGCATCACCGGTTGCATTGACTGGATTTGTCAGGGATCTGAAGAAAAGTCAGCCCGGTGTCCTGCTCGAAATCGAGGTGGACGGACTCGAACAGTTTGAAGCGGTCCTGGAAGGTGGGGCGGATGCCGTTTTGCTAGACAATTTTTCTCCGGATGAAATCGAAAGGGCCTCTACCATAAACGAGAACAGAGCCGTATTGGAAGCGAGCGGGGGAATTAACGAAGAAAACATTTCCGCTTATGCTCAGGCAAAGCCTCACTTCATCTCCAGTGGCGCACCCATCCATGCAAGTCGTTGGCTTGATATTGGCTTGGATTGGGAATAAATACTTTTCTGACCGTGTCCAAATATCCAACAGGTAAAAGAAAAAGCATCACCCCACCCAAGGGGAAAGCCAAGACAAAAGCTTCCGAAAACCCGAGCAGCTACGTTCTGCGCATGCTGCTTGCGGCTTCCCCATACTACGTCTCCGGCAGCATGCTTGCGCAAAAACTGAAAATGTCACGGGTCGGGATTTGGTCGAGGATCAACAAACTCAGGCAAGCCGGCTTGTCAATCGATGCTTCTCAGAACCGTGGTTACCGGCTCTCGGCAGAGCCAGATCTGCTTAACCAGCCTCTCCTTGAAGCCTGGCTTAAGGAATGCCGTAAAAGTTGCAAAGTCTTCGTCTTTGATGAAGTTGACAGCACCAATTCGGTTGCGGAAAGACTCTTGGCAAATGGAGAAAAAGCACCCTTTGCCGTTCTCGCAAACACCCAGAACGAAGGCAGAGGACGATTGGGCAGAAACTGGCACAGCCCGAAGGGAGGAAACCTCTACTTGTCCATCGGCTTGAGACCGGACGTCGATTTAATCAAGCTTCGCTCTTTTACGCTTTGGCAGGGCATACAAATAGGAAATCTCCTCAGATCTCTGACCGGGATCAACGATATCTCCGTAAAATGGCCGAATGACTTGGTTCACAAAGGGAAGAAGTTAGGAGGAATGCTTACCGAGGCTTCGATCGATTGCGAACGCGTTCGGTCTTTGGTCTTTGGATTCGGCCTAAACGTCAACTGCCCAAAATCAAGATTCCCAAAGTCCCTTTCTAAAATCGCAACTTCAATAGAAGGTCTTAAGGGAGAAAGCTTTCGGATACACGAAATTGCCGCAAAGATAATCAAAACTTCCCTTGGCGCCTACCGTGATTGCCTGAAAGGCAATGCGGAAAAAAATCTTTTGGAGAGATGGCAGGAATTTGATGCGCTAGCCGATCAAAAAGTGGGAATATCATCAGGGAAGGACACATTCATCGGCACAGCCAAAGGAATAGATGCTTCGGGGGCCCTGAAGGTAAAACTAAGGAACGGAAGGTTTCGCGCCATACACGCGGGAGAAGTCACTCTCCGAGGATGAAGAATGAGCAAAGCAGGGTCTTCTCCCTGGATTTGGGGAACTCCACTTGCCGTATTGGACTATTCGAGCAAGGCAGGATCACGCAGGAAAGATTTGTCAGCACCTCATCCTTTGCCGAAAACCCTGATGACCTCCTCGGTCCAATCGTATCTCACCCTGAACCTCTTGCCTACTGCTCCGTCTCCACCCTTGCCGAAAGCGCGCTTAAAGAATGGAGTTCCCGGTCAGGGACGAAATCGTTCAACTTGACAAACGATTCCTATGGAAATTTCCCCATCACTTATCCTTCTCCCGATGAAATAGGTCAGGATAGGATCGCAAATGCATTTGCCACTCACAGAACTAGTGAACTGCCAGCCATCGTAATTGACGTTGGCACCGCCACGACCTTTGACGTCGTGGGTAAGGAGGAAGGCTATTTGGGAGGAGTTATCGCCCCCGGACCGCAAGGTTTCCTCGATTTCCTCCATCAAAACACGGCCCTTTTGCCAAAAGTACGCATCGTTGACAAAATGCCCTCGAATCCAATCGGAAAAAAAACAACCGATGCCATGCTTTTGGGCATTCATCTTGGCTTTGGCCCTATGGTAAAGGGGATTCTGCACGAGTTGAGCGATGAGCTCATGAAAACCAATGAGAAGAAACCAAAAGTAATCCTCGCAGGGGGCGCATCCTTTCATCTAGAATTGCCCGACTCCGAACACAGACCACTCCTCACTTTGGAAGGAATCGGACTAGCCTATTTGGAAAATACCACACCTAGAAATCCTAATGAGTTCTGAAACGAAACCGCTACCCATTGTAGAAGTTCTCAACCTGAGAAAAAGATATGGGGCAATTCAGGCTCTCAAAGGAATCAGTTTCTCAATAGGAAAGGGTGAAATCGTAGGTTTCCTTGGCCCAAACGGAGCGGGGAAAAGCACTACCCTGAGAATTTTATCCGGTCTGATTCCTGCAGACTCCGGAGAAGCAAAGGTATGTGGCGTCGATTTGGCAGAGGAAGAGGGCGAAGTAAGAAGGCATATCGGTTATCTCGCTGAGAACAACCCCCTTCCGGAAGACCTGCGAGTCATAGAATACCTCAACTTCCGAGCGAGGCTCAAGGGATTGGAGGGAAGCAGAAAACGGGAAAGAACCAGAATCGTTTTGGATATTTGCGATTTGGAACGGAAAGTCTCTGAAAGAAAGATCGGTAATCTCTCCAAAGGCTTTCGACAGCGCGTGGGAATTGCAGACGCTTTGCTTGCAGAACCGCGTTTGGTCATTCTTGACGAACCGACCATCGGACTAGATCCAAGGCAATCCGCCATCACCCGCAAAATGATGGAAAGATTGAGGGGTGAAGTATCCTTCCTGCTATCTAGTCACATTCTTTCCGAGGTGGAAGCTTGTTGCGACAGAATGATTATCTTGAGCCACGGCCAAATCGTAACCGAAGGAACTTTATTGGAACTGCAAAAAGAATTCATCCACAACACCGTCTTTGAGATCGTGGCTCACGGAAACAGGATCGACCTGCAACGGGAAATCAGAAGGATCGACGAAACCTGCGAACTGATACAGGACGACCCGGTCGAAGTCACGGGCAAAAGAAGGTTCACCTTTTCCACGGAAAAGGGAAGCGAAGTGGCGGAGAACATACTCAAGCGCCTCCTCGGAGTTGAGCAATTCAAGGTTTCCGAATTTCAGATCACTCGACCTGACTTGGAAACGATTTTCCTTCGGGCCACCAAGAAAAATTGGGAAGATCAGGATTTCTTGGGCAGAAAGAAGAAGCGAACCGAGGTAGCCAACGAACAAAGCGAATGATTTCGGACGATGCGTGAATACTGGGTCATACTAAGGGCTGAACTCTTCGGATTGTTCATCTCTCCCGCTACCTATGTAGCGAGTTTTTACTTTCTTTCGTTGCTTGCGATCGGATTCAGGTTCTTCATCGAGAGCTTTACCACCACCGATTGGATTCTCCCTCCCCTTTCCTCCTTGGTCGTAGGACTTGTTTTCGGTTCACCTGGTCTAATACCCTTCCTTACAATGCGGTCCTTTGCAGAAGAGAGAAGACTCGGCACCCTCGAAACCCTTATGTCCGCTCCTGTCGGAAGCATCTCTTTGGTTCTCGGGAAATGGAGCGCCAGCTATCTGTTTTTCCTAATAATCTGTGGGTTTGCCTTTTGCTTTCCGGCACTTTTGCATTTTTTATTTCCCGAGCAAGGGGAGACCCTGGGTTTCACTCAATACGAACAATGGATCGGTGCCTGGACCTTCCTGATGATTTTCGGGGCTAGTTTTACGTCAGTCGGAATTTTTGCCAGTTCGATAACAAAAAACCAAATGGTTGCAGGAATGCTTTCCTTCACCCTTCTCACCCTCTACCTTTCCGTAATGGCATTCTCCTTTGGAGAATCTTCCTCCTTGAACTCCATTGACAATTTTTCGGATTTTTGGAACGCATGCGTTGGCTCCTTTGGACATGGACTGCACAAACTTCAGCATTTCTCCGTAGGACTGATTGACGTCGGCACGATTTTTCACCAATTGATCCTCTCCTTCCTCTTTCTGAGCCTGGCAACTTTGCAAGTAGAAAGGCTCAATCACTGATGGACTTCAAGCAGGCGAAGAGGAATCGTAAATTCGACAGTTGGCTGTTGGTATTGTTGCTGTTTTCATTTGCCATTGGACTTAATTTCCTGGCATCCAGAATAGACGGTCAAATAGACATCACGCCCGATTCGAAGCACACGCTTTCCAGAGAAACTCTGGCCTTGCTCAATCAGATGGAAAGTCCGGTCGACGTCATCATTACGATACAAGACAACAACGCCTTGCCAAAAGTCGTTCAAAAGCTCCTGCATGACCTTGATCTTCTTTTGGAAAGCTTCGAGAACTCTGCATCCGCGAGGAAAATCAGCGTTCATAGGGTTGACGTAAATTCGGCAACCATGTCATCCGACGTAATCAACCTCTACAATCTCACGGAAGCGAACCTGATCATGGTTGCCTCGCCCAGAGGAGACAAGAAAATCGTTTTTAGGCACGAGGATGCTGATGGAGCCAACCCCTACGACCCGAATGAATCTTTCCGCTCCAAGGACTCCCTTGCCCGTGAATCCTTGTGGGAATCGGGCCTTTACGGAGAATGGGTTGAGGGACCCAATGGAATGCTTGAGCCCAAAGTCTTCAGAGGCGAGGAGGTAATTACGCGAGCTATTTTGGAAGTTTCGGGGAAACCTCAATTGAAACGGGTTGCTTACTTCACGCGTGGACATGGCGAGAGCAGTCCCGCTGACGTAAATGCCGAAAAGGGGTATTCCGAATTAAGAAGGCTTCTCGAAGACAAGAACCTTCAGGTCTCAACCATTGACTTGAGCGTCTCGGAAAGTATTCCTAAAGATGCAAAACTAGTCATAATCGCAGGACCAAAAGCTACTTTCCAAGATGAGGAAGTTTCCCTCATGCGTAACTTTCTAAATCAAAATGACGGAAACCTTCTTGTGGCCTTGGATCCGATGGAAAGCCTCGCCGTTATTGATCGTCCCGCATTTGGGTTGCGCCCCTTGTTCAAGGAATGGGGCTTGAGATGTCATGACATGCTTGTTTACGATCCCAATCGAGAAAACTTCGACATATTTACAGGTGACTACTCACTCAGAACCTATTCCAGAGAAAACTTGCACCCCTCGGTTAAGGTACTTGCCGAGCAGGGATACTCGATTCAGACGGACAGGTGTCGCCCGGTAGAAGTCGACCCGGGACATCCCAAGGGGCTTAATCCCGTTTCGCTGGTTTATTCTTCCAGCACTTCATGGGCTGTTTCCGGGTGGGCAAACCGAAAGACCCCTCCGGAAAAAAACCCTCTCCTCGACGTAGAAGGTCCCCTTCCGATTGCATCACTTTCTTCTTATGCCGAGGAAGGTGATTCGCCCAATGAATTTTCTCCCAAAGGCAAGCTGGTTGTTCTTGGATGTTCGAAAATTCTTTCCAACAAGAGACTCAGGTCGAATACCGGCAATCAATTCCTCGCCCAAAACTTGATTTACTGGATAAAAAACTCATATGAAATGCTTGATATACCGCCCAAACCACTCGACAGTTATCATGTATCCATGAGTAGTGAGAACTTCGAAAAACTTCTTTATTCCCTATCCGTCGTCCCGGGACTGATAGCCTTGCTCGGTATATTC
>Ga0315322_10004751_pt1 | contig 10427 bp, 12 predicted proteins | sample M110021515metaG_FD_203461 | JGI IMG/M metagenome (GOLD analysis project Ga0315322, IMG submission 203461) | Ammonia-oxidizing marine archaeal communities from Monterey Bay, California, United States - M1 100m 21515 | ecosystem: Environmental > Aquatic > Marine > Intertidal zone | place: USA... | reverse complement strand
TCAAACCTGCTCTACTGGCTATCATACCTCCAGCAATATTTGCAGCGATAACCGCTGACCAAAACCGTTCTTTCTGGCTTAATTTTAATTCCTTATCCATCTTGTCTTGTACAGCTAAGACTGTGTTCTTTACCTCTTCAAAGTTACTAACAAGGTATGTTATGTAAGGCTCAGCCGCATGCCCATAGTTATCCATTAAATCTCTATCAAATGCTTGCCGACCTTCTTTAACCCCAATAATTGTGTCAGGCGCTACCATATACTCTAGTACACGCATTAGCTCACCATTAGCTCCATCTTTTAACATAGACAACTTATCGTAGAAAGAAGCATTGGATGACGTTACGCCAATCAGTTGCCATCTAGTACTGTTCTCCATAAGTTGTGAAGTCGCGGTTAAACGATCTTTACCCTTACCTTGAGATACACCATATGCAAAGTCTGAAAACAATTTTGCGGGTAAGTTAGTAATCTCATCCTGTGTAAAACATAGGTGATTGTAGATCCCTAGCTTTTTATATAGTGAGTTAGCTGTATCCTTCGGAGTGCCACATAAGTCTTTTGGGTGCCCAAATATGCTGTTGATCATAAACAAAACAGTAGACTTGCCAGTACCCGAATCAGAATGCACCAAGTTTATTAGCGCTCCACTTTGCCCAGTAAACCTAAGTAACGGCGAGCCAAACGCACTCAACGCTGCAAACGCTTTTGCTTCCAAACCCTCTCTACCGTATAAACTCCATATCTCTTTCCACTTCTCAAAAGTACCTGCAGTGTGTATGCGTGGGGCTATCTCTTTTGTAACCTCTGACGGAGGGCTATAATACACACCGTCCGCACTTATCTCTCGATCCCCCAAAATAAACTTACTGTCTTTATCAGCCCAGCCAAATTGTTTCCTCATTATTTCCGCCCTTTTCTTATATTGTAAGTTTCTAGTAGCATGTGCTATGTACATCGCTACTGCTTCGGCTTTCTTTCTGCCTATGGTTATCACACCGTTTTTAGCTAACATCGAAGCTAAATCCGCTAACTTAGACATGTAAGCACTTTCGATAACGAACTCTCGTATACCATCAGTAGGTAAGTGAACCTTAACTACAATCATGTCCCCTATGTCACGGTCATACATACGCTTTACTACATACAAGTCGTGCTCATATACTAGTATTGGATCTGCATCTTCTTCAGGCGGCGTTACATATACACCACCGTTTTTACCTCTAAAGTAAGGATCAGGGTATTCAGGAATTACATGCGTCTCATCTTCTTCCCCATCCTCACCTTCTATAACTATAGTGTTATCTTCTTCACTAGCTTCTTCTACTTCTTTGCCTAGTGATATCGGAGACTTAATCTTCCCTTTAAACTGGCAATCTTGACAACCCCCAGGATTTGATTTCTCAAACTCTGCGCAACCATGTGGGCCTTTAATGTGCTCTATCTTCTCCTCTGTTGTAGTCGGATCGTACTCTGGATGATCTTTCGATAGCTTGTGAATAGCCTTATCCTTATCGCTACAAAACTTTGCTATTGATAAAGCGTTAAACCATCTAGGCTCCGTCAAGTTCGCACGATCTTTGTACGCGTTAAGCAACTGCTGACATCCGTTTTCACTAGCACTACGCATCATAATCTTGGTAAAGCTAGATGTGTAGTTACCCATCAGAGACTTTGAAAGCTCAGACATCTCACGTTTAGGCGCGACCTCTAAACTTTCTTTTACACCTAGTATGCTACGTATATCTGCTATAGATGTTGGCTCAGCCTCTTCTAATACGGTTACTTTGTTAGGTGGATCGTCCTTAAAGTTATACGTCTCAGGAACTCTAAGAATTCTAGCGGGTTCAAATACTACTGGATCGATATAAAAGTTATGAGTTAAACAAAGGTCGCGTAGCCTACGTGCAACAGGTTCCCATTCTGCTCTCGTTAACTCTTCAATAGTGGGCCAGTATGCGTGTATACCGCGCCCTGAGTTAACTACAACTGGATCAGGCAATCCTATCTTTTCGCAAAAAGCCTTGAGTGCTTCTAGTCCGGTGGCTTGATCGATGTACCCATCAGGTCTACCAGTATCCTCACTAACTACAGCTTTAGCTTCTCCACAATCAATGTCTACCCAAAAAGATTTAAGTAGATGTACGTTGTCTTTGGTTCTATTTGCGTTGGTGGAAAATTTAGCAACCCCAAAATATACATCCCAACCATCAGAAACAAAATCCTCGACAAACTTGTTAACCTCCTCTCTAGTCTCAACTAAATGTTGATCTACTCGTTTTCCTTTTATACCTAATACACAAAACCACCCATTAGAGGGCTGTACTGTATTAAGTAAGTCCATAATTCGCTCTCTTATGTTAGGTTTATTACAAAATTATTCTGATTAATAAAGTTTTTTATAGCCTCTGACTGCGTAGCTCTAGGCATAGTAGCCCCCATAAACCAGTTATATATGGTTTGCCTACTAACTCCTAAGTACCGAGCTACCTCGGCGACAGGAATACCAAGTTTGATACACTGTCTGCCAAGGCGAACTCCTAACAACTTACGGTCAGCTTCTTTGTTTAACTTTACTAAACGTATGCTATATCCATAACTCATTATTCACTTAACCAATCGTCAACAACGTCAGCAACATCCTTCTTAGCTTTTGGCGCGGCTTCCTTTTTCTTAGTAGGGCGAACTTGTGGCTCTTCAACGACATCATCTTCAGGCTCATCTGCACGTTCTATCTTTGGCTCTTCTTTCGGCAACTTCTTTACGCCGTCAGTTTGAGCTACTGTAATAGATGTATATAACTTAGCTTCTGGTTTAGTCTTAGCTTCTTCAAGTAGCGTGTACTCTTCTTCAGTAATGTGACGCATTGGAGTAAATATTAACTCCATCGTATCTGCGTTGGCATCGAAAGCTACGTTAGTTACAACATCGTCAACACCCTCACCGTTACCTAGTAAAAACTTGATGTAGGACTCAAACGGATGCGCATTATTTAAGCCTTTGCCGAACAAAGATTTGGCGGGTATATTCATTTGATAAATGTCACCACTCGTATCCCCTGCTAGAAGCACAGCTAATCTACGTTGGTATCTACACGCCCTACCACCATTCTCACCGGAGCCTTTTACGTTTTGAGGACAAGAAATACATGACGCACTTTGTTGATCAGACGCCATGTCTTCTGGCTTTTCTCCTAAATTAGACCAACAGTTAGGTAGCGTAGCTTCTTTCTTAGGGTCAAACTTCTCCTTGTAGAAAATACGCGAGACTTTGGGTAGTAGGCTGACGATAATGACGTTAACCTCTCCACGTACAGCACTACCCATCTGCTCACCGTTCACTACACGCTTGAACGTACCGTTAGTATTAGCCTGAATACGTCGATTGGTGGAGCTTGTTTTCTGCATAAGAGACTTAGATAGCTCACTAAGCTCTCGTTTCCTAGTGCTAACTGGTGCGCTCTGGTCTTTAAATATCGCTAAATTACTCATGGTTTCCCCCTTTGTTGATAGACTTAAATACTTCTTTAACTGTTAACGGTTTTTTACCGTCGCGTGGCGGTGCTACTTTTAACGTTCTTTCATAAAAATAGGTGAGCGGCTTAGAACTTGTAACCACTATAGATTCCCATTGACTTTTTTTCTGCATATTAACCCCTTATCGTTTGGTTGGTTTTCGTACTGATATTTTATATTCACTATTTGCTTGCAGCCCAATCGGTAACTTATCAGGATTCTCCTCAATAAATTGCCTCATGTTTGTTTGTTGGATACGAGCCTCAAGCAAATGTAAAGCGTCGTTATCCTTTATGAACTGATGCATTTCCTCCCAATCAGTAGTCCAGTACCTAGTACTTACTCTACGTGATACCGTACCTTCCTTAGTCTTGTAGCTATCTAGATTAGAGTCGTTGCAGAACTCTAATAACTTACTACTAACCATATCTTGTTGCTCTCGTAGCTGTGCTATCTCTTCCTTATGCGCTAACTCTTTCTCACTTATAACACCACGTATCTTTCTATACGCGGCAACGTACTTCTCTATTTCATTTTCCATTTTTTATGTACCCCCTAGTCCATAAATACTCTCTTGTAGGGACTGCTCCCGCAAACATCAACTCTCGCTCGGTGTATCTAATAGCGTTGAGCCAAGTGCTCTCTGGCCCGACATACTCAACTTCTTGAGCTTTTGTTTGCCTATAAGTGGGTACAAAAATCTTATTCCCTAATTTAAAGCACCGAGTAAACGTTCTACCTAAAGTGTCACGCTCCCAAGATTCTTCTTTGAGTTTCTTTTCGTCTTGCATGTGTACAGATTTACTAGCCATAAATGACCCCCTTGTGTTGTTTGAACTAACAAGTATACCAGTTAAATTTACAATGTCAAAACTATTCTGATACTTCTTGTCTATATAGGTCGATAATTTGGGAGTGGTTCCCAATCTTGTTACGTAGCATTGAATACAATCGGTTTTCAACATCGCTCCCTTGTATATGCACAATAGTCATAGCGTTTTGTTGGCCCGGTCTATCAATACGTGCGTTAGCTTGTAGATAGGTTTCAACACTAGTAACTGGCGCATACCAAATGATTGTATTTGCAGCTGTTAAAGTTAAGCCGTGTGAAGCGGCTTGCGGTTGGATAATTAAAACTCTTGGGTCTTCTTCAGTTTGAAACTTAGTAATTCTTTCAGATCTTTTATTTAACGACACCGCGCCATTAATGACCGCACAAGTGATGTTATTCTTTTCTAGTTGTACTTTTAATAGCTCTATGGTGTGAGTAAACGGCACAAAGATAAGAACTTTATGTGAGGACTCTTCGATCACCTCTAATATAGCGTTAATCCTATTAGATACATCAAACTCAATAACTTCTTTCTCGTCTGAATAAACCGCACCACCGGATATCTGTAACAGTTTGTTTATGTTAGTCGCGGCGTTTACAGCCGATACTTGTTCTCCACCTGCCTCCATAACCATTTGTTTCTTTAACTTAGCGTAGTACTTTTTCTGTTGCGGAGTTAAAGGTGCTTCACGCTCTACAAAAGTTACAGGCGGTAAGTCTAAACATTGATCTTTTTCAAACCGTATCGCGGGTTGTAGTGCTTTATGCACCACATCTTTAGCATTGGATTTAGGTATCCACTTAAACTGAGATATCTTGTACATCACTTGGTCTCGAAACTGCCCGAAAAATTTTGGTGTTTTATCAGGGTTGACTAGCTTCGCAAGCCCAAAAGCATCTACAGGTGATTGAGCCGCTGGAGTACCAGTAAGCATCCATAGCCATTCGGGTTTGGTTGTTATACGTTTAAGTATCTTCCAACGATTAGTCTGTGGGTTCTTATAAGCATTGGCTTCATCCACAACGATTAGATCAAAGCCACCTTTCTTTATATCGTCTTCGACTACGCCTACACCATCAAAGTTAATGATGACAAAATCAGACCCTGCGTTAATAATTTTCTTACGCGTTTGAGCACTACCATGAGCCACACTACAACTACGGTGCATAGCAAACTTAAACAAGTCTTCTTGCCACGCCGACTTCATGATTGATAGGGGGCAAATGACTAGCACTCGCTTAATAAGCCCAAGTTTCATTAAGTAATCAGCACTCCATATAACCGATGCTGTCTTACCTGTACCTTGCTCGTTAAAACAAAATGCTTTCTTGTTTAGTGTTAAAAACGAAGACGTATCACGTTGATGGTCATAGGGTTCAAACTTCCCTGTCCATTCGTAGTCTCTTTTTATGGGCGATGGCACATTAAGTATACGCAACTTCGCCAACTCTTGGGACTCTTGAAAGCCCCATTTAATCGCTATATTAAAAATATCCCCCTCCTGACTAATTACCTTGCTGTTTTGAATTCGCTCTGTTACTAACTCTGGACGCCTTGTGCGTATTAAAAGAGCCTTATCGTTTATTATTTCCACGTCGTTTTCGCTCCTTTGGACTAGTCTCTGATACCAAACCTTTTTTAGAGTTTCGATCAAAGCTACGATTAGCACTGGAGCTAGTAACCCTAGTGCCGTCTTTGTTAGTACCCCCTTTTGATATAGCCTTGTTATGTGCTACATCTTTTTTATCACCTTTCTTTACTGACCCGTTCTTCAGGGCTTTGCGTCTTGCTTTGTTACGCATTGCTCGGTTCTTCTTTTGCTCTTCAGTGCCTTGATATGTGTCGTATTCCTTCTTGTAGTTACGTTTTTTTCTCATGGGAATGTCCTTATCTAGTGTTATGCTCACATGATACCACGGGACAAAATCTACACAGCGGCCCCGATACAGCATTCCATACAGCTGTTTGTTCTGCTGTATCTAGCCTATCTAGAGTCGGCTCAAACGTATTAATGTACTTGCTCATGTGCTCTCTATAGTGATTTTTTCTAATTAAATCGCCACTTACGACAAATAGTAAAGCAGACTTAATGGTATCTACTTCAGGAAACTCTACAAACAAACCTCCGGCAACTAAATCTAATTGTTTAGTATCCGCATATCTAGCGTTCTTACTTGTTTTATAATCAATCGAGTAAGCTGTATTGCCGTTTATTATCACTACGTCAGCAATACCACGCCACCAAACGTCTTTGCCCAAGAACTTACATGTTTCGTACCCGTCCTCAGTTTTCTTAAGCCCCATCTTATGTTCTGTGTATTTATCCCCCTTTTGTTTAGCTATTCTTTCTACTACTTTTCGTATATAAGCAAACTTCTCTGGTATTGGAGTACCGTCTTTAACATAATCCTCCGCAGCTTGATGAACTTCTTGCCCATATATAGTTGCTTGACTGCCCGAATCTTTAATATCTTTCAGTACTTTTAAGTGGTAATACTTCTTTGGGCATTGCTCAAACGTTTTAATTGATGAATACGACCATGCAGTTGACATACTTAACCTTATGACTATTAAACATATTTAGTTATAGCATATATTAATTACATTGTGCGGACTTAGTATGTACCTTATAAAGTCACCTGCTAGCAGATGCCCAAAATAAATGCGGACTTAGTATGTACCTTATTTTTCCGATTCCTCAATCAACTTTTCCAAGTAATGCATAGCTTTCTTTAAGTCCTCAACGCCGTTCTTATCCCAACATCGAGCGACATACTTGATAATATTGCCACGAAGAAAGCCTTTAAACTCCTCCTCGGACATCCAAGACTTCATAGCTTTCCAAGGCTGTAGCCCCATGTTCATGTAGTGATCGCCCCCGATTTGTTTCTTATCAGCTTTCTGTGTGTAAGTGTGGTCGAAGGACGTACCTACTGAGTGTAATAAAGAATCGTAAACTGTCTGCCCATCAAAATCGTCTTCCGTCATGCTAATTGCCCTCCTGATTTCATTAAGTCTCCACCAAATACATGCGTACCTGTATGGTCTAGTTTAATAGCGGGATGTGCATAGATTTGACCGCCATGTTTTCGCCACAACTCACAGAAGTGGTAGTCTTCAGATAGCAAAGCACCTGTATCATCAATGCTCGTATCAAAGAACTGATATGTGGTTGGGTGTATGTACTCACCATCTGAGTCTCTAAACGATGTCCGTCTGTACGTAGGCACATGGTCTTTTAGTTTCTCAAGTACACTACGTTTGATTAGCATAAAGCCTGTACCACCATGCCGTACCTCGATAACACCTGACTCATCTACTTCTGCATGATCACCTTGCGCTCCCATCATGTTAAGAACAAAAGAACCGCTGTACTCTGCTAAGTTGCTTTTACCCGCTTGAGCCGCTCTGGATACTGAGTCCCATGCAATCTCTTTCTTTGAGTACACGCCACACACTACATCTTTATCTGCTAGTAGTAGAGCAGGGATAGCGTCCTTCGGGAATGTAATGTCAGCATCGATGAACATCAAGTAGTCAGCATCACGTTCAAGAAACATCCTAGCCAAGTCATTACGCCCACGAGTTATTAGACTCTCGTTCATTAGCGTAGCTATATAGGTTTCACACTTCAAGCTAGTCAACGTCTGCCATGCACCTAGTAAGCTAAGCGCATACCCTCCTGTACACATACCACCGTACATCGGGGTTGCAATCATTATTTTTGGTTTTTTAGCGTCCATTTCTCCTCCTCTAAAATAATGGCTTGACGCATCAAATGTCCATCGACTGATAAGTCCATCGCTTTCTTTTTAGCTTCTTCATACTTCTTAGAATTCATCAAGTCTTGTACTTCTTTTAAGTGCTTCTTAACGTTTAACCAGTGCTCACTCCAATCTATATACTCACTCATTTACAACTCCCATAGGTTTTTCCATCAAAAGCCTCACAATCGAGGGGTAATTCTTGTGCCCAAGTAGGGCGTGTCTTCATTACTTTCTCTACAAACTTCTTTGCTTCTTTTACTTCTTCGTTAGGCACAATACATGCGATCGCGTCATGCACCGTCATCACTACCTTGTACTTCTTAGCAATGCCAAGTAACTGCTCACCAATAACAATACGCGCCAATGCCTGACACACATTCTCTATAACCTTTCCTCCATATATTCTATTAGGGATAACTGTTCTGCCCCTACGTGTGTCGTATACAATTTCAGTTTTACCCTCTTCAGAGTCTTGCCTACGTAAGTTTGGATACTTTATATATAGGTTGTTTGGTAGACGTATACCTTTTTCATCTACAGACAGCACGTTCCATTTACCTAACGATGAACCAAAACCATCCATAATCCCTTCCAAAGTATTATTACCATCGCGCCACAACATAGGTATCCATTGATACGTGTCTCGATATACAGAAATAATACGTTTGCACTCATCTTCATCTAGCTCTACACCAAAGTTTTTAAGTTGAGCCTGAAACTTCATCGCGCCCATACCATAACCCGCACCAAGAATCGTAGTCTTACCAACAAACCGTTCGTTCTGATCTATCTGATCTACTGGCTTACCGTATATGCTACTAGCCATAATCTTGTATACATCATCACCTCGATCAAACGCTTCAACCAAATCGTTCTGCTCAGCTAGCCATGCAAGAGTACGCGCCTCAATTTGAGATAAGTCACAGTCAATCATTGTGTAGCCAGTAGGCGCACAGATCGCATCTTTTAAAGGGGACTTACGTGGTAAGTTCTGCATGTTTACTTTGTCATCCCCACCCCATCGACCTGTGTGAGCCGCATAATATCTTAAGGGTATTGGAATAGTCCCACGCATAGCGATGTTGATAAACCGCTCAGTTCTAGTTTCTTCAATGGTGGACTTTACACCTAGCCGAGCAGACACAAGGGCTTGCACTATTTCGTTGTCATGCCCCAATAAGTTTCTAAACTCTTCGTCTGACTTAGCGAACGCAAAAGTTTCTTTGCCCGTTGTCGGGCTAATCTTCATAGGTGGTGTCACACCGTGTTCTTTTAACAACTCAGCAAACTTAGGGTTGCTCATGATCTGTTTGCGGTCAGCCGTAATCTTATCCATCAACTCGGCTTTCTTTTTCTTTACCCCTTCTAAGTGAGCACCCAATACATCTACGTCTAGTTCTAGTACTGGCTCAGTAAACATACGTAGAGTGAGATCAATTAGCTTTGCTTCTGTCTTGTTTATGTTGGGTAGCAGAACACCGAACAACTTCTCGGTTAGGTCAACGTCTTGAATGCAGTAGCTTGCGTACCTAGATAAACTCGCGTCATCAAAATCTATACGGCGTTTACCTAGCGCGTTGATTACTTCGTCGCCCTTTGCGCCAAGGTGATAGTAAGAGCATAGAGCCTTAAGGCTTCCACCTACCTCGATAGAATGTATTGCCCTCGACATGGATAACGTATCCGCAATCATCTTAGGTTTAATATCGAAGTGCCACGAAAGAATAGCCATATCAAACATAGCGTTGTGCGCTACAGCTAGTGAGTTACCCCAATCAAACGAGTCTAGAAACTCTTTGGTCTTTTGTTTCGTACCGCTAAACCATTGAGTCTCACTCCCCGATTGCTTTACTGCTACGCCAATAACTTCAAACTGATCATCACGTATGTATGCTTCAGTAGTTAGTTTAGATAAAGAATACTGTTTGTCGTAGTACGTCTCAAAGTCTATTGTTAAGATATTCAATCGGCACCACCTTTTAGCTCAAAACGATACGCATCTTGCGTCCACGTTTGTGTTATCTGAATATCCTCAACAAACTCATCATCGTTTACGACCTCGATCAGCGTGCGATCAACAGCATCTAAGTGTTTAAGCTCTTCTATTGCTTGTTGTTTAATCTCATCTTCATCACCATCAGGGTCATTGGTGAACGCTTCCATTTCAAATTCGTACGTGTATGTACGCGTTACAGTAGCTATAACGCTGTGTTTGTAATCCATCATGTTCGCTCCTTAGTTAATATGACATCTCTTCAATCAATATCCTTACGTGGTGTGTGTTCTCCTCGTTTATCACTAGTGCCGTACCC
>Ga0315322_10004748_pt1 | contig 10434 bp, 9 predicted proteins | sample M110021515metaG_FD_203461 | JGI IMG/M metagenome (GOLD analysis project Ga0315322, IMG submission 203461) | Ammonia-oxidizing marine archaeal communities from Monterey Bay, California, United States - M1 100m 21515 | ecosystem: Environmental > Aquatic > Marine > Intertidal zone | place: USA... | reverse complement strand
CGTTGCAGTCTACGAGCCGATCGAAGATGCCTTCTTCCAGCCCCTCGTCGAAGCTCCCGGTCTTGCCCTCGACCATCCATCGGAGCGCTTTTTGGTGTCCCACGAGTCGAGCCAGCCGCTGGGTGCCACCGGTTCCCGGCAGGACGCCGAGTTTGACTTCGGGAAGGCCCCACTTGCCGGCATCCTTACGACCGACCCGCAGGTCACACGCCATCGCAACCTCCAGTCCTCCACCAACGCAGTGACCGTTGACTGCGGCGATGACAAGCTTGGGAGTGTGCTCCAAGCGAGAGAGTGTCTCGTTGGCATGGAGACAGAAGTAGTACTTGAAGGTCGGGGTCACCGTGGAGAGCATTTCGATGTCTGCGCCCGCACAGAAGAAGCGATTCCCGGCCGAGGTGAGAACGATGACCTGGACTTCGTCGTCCATACGGGCCTGGAGGATGGCGTCATCCAGGCTTCGCATCAGCGCATACGAATAGCAATTCGCAGGCGGGGCATCGATAGTGAGGACCGCGATGGCCCCTTGGACTTCATAGTGGACGACGGGTTCAGACATCGATTTCTCCGGCAGGGGCGCCAATCATAGTCGCCGCGGGCTGTGGGGCTAGCAGAAGGTGGGAGTTTTTGTCGCAATCGGTACGTCGAAGGGTGTCTACCAGCCCAGCTGAATCCGCAGGTGTTCGACGAGGGACGGCTTGCCTAGAATGAGGTCGGTGCTCCCCTCAAGGAGCGAGGGCCGGCTCCAGACAGCTCCGCCTGCCCCTTCTATTAGAGCTGTCGTCGCCGCGAAATCCCAGAAAGAGAGTCCCGGGTCGACGACCGCGCCAAGGCCGCCGCGCAAGACCATGGCGTGGCCGAAGCAGTCGGTGTACCCGCGGAGAAGACGATTGTTTTTTAGGAGTACAGCGTAGTCGTCGCCCACTCCCGCCTGGTCAAACCAGAGTGGGTCACCCGCAGCGATGATGTCCGCCTCATGCCCCCTCTGTAGGGCCTTGGAGGAGTCCTGAATAGTCAACCGCTGCTCGCCACACCAAGTCCCCAGAGCGGGGCCCCCAGAGTAGGTCTCGCCAAGAGCGGGGAGGTTGATAATCCCGAGCAGGGAGCGTTCCTCTTCTCGGTCCTCGAGCGCCAGGAGACTCCCGAAGAGGGGAATCCCACGCGAGAAGGAGATCGTTCCATCGATCGGGTCGATCACCCATCGATGGCGTCGGCCTCGGTCGAGACTGCCTTCTTCTTCACCGAGAATGTCGAACTCGGGTGTTCCCGCTCGGAGCACATGACGAATCGCAGCTTCGGCTGCCTTGTCGGCAAGGGTGACTGGGGAGCCGTCCCCCTTGTGAATGAGCCCGATGTCTTGGCTTCGGAAGTAGCGGAGGATCGGCTCTTCGGCGGCCGCGACAGCACGGAGGCCGAGCTGAAGGTGTTCACGCAGTTGGTCGGTGGAGAGCATGGTGAGAGGGTAGCAGGGGAGGACTAGACGTCGGAGAGCCTGAAGAGACGTACCAGCCAGAGGCACACAAAGGCTCCTACTGAGGCGCCCACGAGCAGGAGGAGAACAGGCCCCATGGCTCCCTGGCTGGAGTCGATCATTCCACCCACCCAGAACTCCTGAGTCACTGCTCCGATAGACCCCATCCCGTTAATGGTGGCGGCTGCAAGCACCGCTCCTCGGGGGTTGCCGATGTCCTGTGCTCCGGCTCCGGTCATCAGTGCATCGGGGCCGTAGAGAAAGAAGCCCACAAGCGCCAGTGCGATGGCGAAGAGGGTGAGGGCAGTCTTCTGCTCCGCGCTCAGCTCTGGTTTGATGCTGTCTTCACCGAGAGTTTCCGCGCTAGCGGGAGTGTCTTCGCAGCCAGGACGGGTTCCTTCTACCTGAGTGGTTCCGTCTGTCTGCGAGCCCGCTGAATCGTTATCCTCTCCCGACTCTTCTTGGGCCGCGACGACGACCTCAGTGCTCTTCTGTGGCTCGTCTTCGGGCAGCTCGTCGACGATCAGACTCGCTGAGTACAGCAAGCCGCAGCTCACTGCCATACCGAGGAGAAAGACCAAGCTGACCCCAATTCTCTTTCCTTTTGCGAATCGGTCGCTGAGCCAGCCACAAGCGATCACTCCGACGATGCCGAAGAGGTCGAAGAGGGTCGATAGATAGCCTGCATCGTCTCCCTCGAGCCCGAAGTTCCGGCTTAGGAGGAAAGGAACCCAGGACCACAGCATGTAGCGAATGAACTTCACGAAAAAGTAGAAGCACCCGACCATGAGGACTGCCTGAATTACGGAACGGTCCCAACCGAGGCTAACCCACCGTTCCCTCCAGGAGGCACCGTCGGAAAGGATGGAGTCCTCTAGAGAAGCCTCTTCGCCACCCGTCCCGAGGCTCAAGCCAACGTCTTCGGGCCGGTTGCGCTGGGCCCAGGCAAAGAAACCAAGAACCCCCAGAGTGACGAGCGAGCCAGCGAAGAAGCTGTAACGAAATCCGGCCATCCCGAGGGCGAATGCAGCCAGGCCCGATCCGAGGACGCCGCCAACCTGAAAACAGGTGGCCCAGAGTCCCATCACCCGACCGCGCTCTTGTCGCCGGAACCAGTTGCCCATGACCCCAACGGTATTGCCCCAGCCTGTCGACTGTGCGAGTCCGTTGAGCACCATGAACAGGAGAAAGGCTTCGGCTGAATCGGTGAGACCGAAGACGAGGTTGGACAGCACGGTTCCAGCCATGCCGATCAGGAGGACCACCCGTGCCCCAAATCGGGTCCCCGCAATGCCCGAGATGAACTGACCGAGGGTGTAGGCGACCAGATAGGCTGCACCCAGCTGTCCGAGAAAGCCTGCATCCCAGCAGTAGGCTTCACTCAGCTCGTCTTTGACGACGTAAAAGGGCTTTCGGCAGAAATAGAGGCCGGCGTAGCAGAGCCAGGTTGCAGCGAAGACTCGCGCTCTCCAAGGGGCCAGACGCGGATCTAAAGGAGGCTCTTCTGCGGACCCGTCTTTGCTCATCTCTTGTCCCCTCCTGAGGTTTCTAGGCGTTCAAGTTACCGCTCAGCGCGCAGCGATAAATCTGGGCCAGAGAGTCCGCCGTCAATCTGATTGGGTTGGTGGCTGCGGTGGGGTCGGAGAGAGCTTCGGCCGCGAAGGGGAGGACATCTTCCTCCCGCATCCCAAGCGCGTTCGCCGTATGAGGGATCTGGAGTTCTGCACGCAACTCGAGGACCCACTGAAGAAAGCCGTCGAAGTTGGGGTGTGGGAGCCCAAGATAGGAAGCCAAGGCAGCGATCCGGTCTTCGATGGCCGGACGGTTCGCAACCAGGACGTAGGGCATGAAGACCGCGTTGGTCAGGCCGTGGTGGCTGTCGTAGTGAGCTCCGACGGGGTGACTAAGAGAGTGAATTGCTCCGAGGCCTTTCTGGAATGCGGTTGCTCCCATGAGAGCCGCAGCCATCATTTCGGATCGGGCCTTTATGTCGGAGCCATCCTGTGTGGCTCGCACGAGCGCCGAGGCGACGAGGCGAATACCCTCAAGTGCGATCCCGTCGGCTTGGGGATGGAAACCCGGCGCGCAGTAGGCTTCCAGGTTGTGAGCGAGGGCATCCATGCCGACCCCGGCGGTGATGTGGGGGGGGAGCCCAACGGTCAGCTCGGGGTCACAGAGCACCCGAGCGGGCATCATCTTAGGGTGAAAGAGGACCACCTTGCGGTGGTCGGATTCATCGACGATGACGGAGCATCGACCCACTTCGGAGCCGGTCCCAGAAGTTGTTGGGACGGCGACAATCGGAAGGATCGCGTCGGAGTCGGCTCGCATCCAGTTGTCCCCAACGTCTTCGAGGTCCCACAGGGGCACGCTCTGGCCTGCCATCAGAGCGAGTGTCTTGCCTACATCGAGTGCACTTCCTCCACCGAACGCGATGACTCCGTCGTGGCCTCCCGCACGGAGAGCTGCGACTCCGGCAGTGACGTTGTCCTCGACGGGGTTGGGCTTGATGTCGCTGAAGACTCCGACCGCTAGGCCCTGGGCTCTGCAGGCGTCGAGTGCGGAAGTGGTGATCGGGAGGTCCACTACTCCCCGGTCCGTGACCAACAGAGGGTGGGTCATTTCGAGATCTCGACAGAGACTCGGTAGCTCGCTGAGGCGCCCGGGGCCGAAGCGCACGGCGGTGGGATAGTTCCAGTTCCCGGTGAAGCTTGAGGTCATTGTTATCCCTGAGTGGACAGTCGAAAGTGATGGGACTTGGGCCGCGTGAGACACTCGAAGCCTACCCGGGAGAGGGTACAGCCTCGTCCGGAGTCTTTGACTCCAACCCAGGCAAGATCGGGGTCGAGGTAGTCACATCGATTCATGAATACTGTTCCGGTTTCAAGCTCTTCGGCGAGAGCGCTGGCGGCCACAGAGTCTGCGGTCCAGATGGCTGCAGTGAGCCCATAGCGGCTGTCATTCATCAGTCGCAGAGCCTCGGCGTCCCCAGCGACGGACATGATTCCTACGACGGGACCGAAGGTCTCTTCCGACATGAGATCCATCGAGTGGTCCACATCGATGAGGACTTGAGGAGCGAGGTAGGGAGTGCCCGGAGATGCAGCAGGAAAGTGGTCCTCAGAAATTAGAGCTTTGGCTCCCGCTGCTACAGCGGCGGCTACCTGCGCGCGCACGTAGTCAGCATTCCGCGTGCGAACCATCGGACCGAGGTTGGTTTCCGGTTGGGTCGGGTCCCCGAGCTTGTAGGCCTTCATGACTTCGGTGAATCCATCGACAAACGTGCTGAAGTGACTCTCGTGGACGTAGATGCGCTCGGTGCCACAACAGGATTGGCCGGAGTTGAAGCAGACCCCCTCGACGAGGTTTGGAATGGCATGTTCTAGATCGGCGTCGTGCCGGACGTAGACCGGGTCTTTTCCGCCGAGCTCGAGGCCGACGGACTTGAAGGTTCCGCCGAGTGCACTGTGTACCGCTCGCCCTCCGTCGACGGAGCCTGTGAACGTGACAAAGTCGACCCGTGGGTCCCGGGCCAACTCGGCGACCTGAAGATGACTGCAGTGGAGGGCTTGGAAGACTCCCGGAGGAAGTCCAGCGGCCTCCGCTGCCTCGACTAATCGCTCTGCGACGAGCGGGGTCTGGTCGGAGTGCTTGAGTACGCAGACATTGCCCGCCGCGAGCGCAGGGACGATGGCGTTGACTGCCGTCAGCCAAGGGTAGTTCCATGGGGCGAGGCTCAAGACCACGCCAAGCGGCACGCGCTGGAGACGTCGTGTGAACCCGGGTTTGTCGGGGAGATCGATGTCTGCAAGCGCGGACGGAGCGAGCTGCAACATCGCTTTTGCGCGTTGCACATAACCGTCGATTTCCCAGGGAGTCTGGCTTAGCGGTCGGCCCATTTGGAGGGTGACCTCGCGTGCGAGTTCAGCTTTGTTCGCCTCGAGATAGGCCGTCATTCTCTGGAGCAGCTCCAGCCGCTCCGAGAGGGGCGTGGATCTCCACAGCGGAAAAGCCCGCCGGGCGGAGACGAGGGCCGCTTCGATCTGTTGGGTGCTTGGAAAGGGCCGCTCGACGAGCACCTGCCCATCGATGGGGGAAACTGTCCTGAAGGTCTGCGTCACGATGGTCCTCGTCCCTTCCTCGGCCCGGTGGGGGTGTCTTCTCTCAGGGCTCTCAGATGATTTCGAAGTAGCGCTTGAGTTCCCAGTCCGTGATGGCTTTACGGAACTCTCGTTCTTCCCATTCACGCGAAGCGGCGAAGTGCTCGACGAAGGCATCTCCGAAGAGAGAACGAGCCGCCTCAGAGGCCTTCAGTGCCTGTGCCGCATCCCAGAGGCAGCCTGGGAGCGCAGTCTCTGGGGGAAGCTCTTGGGTGTAGGCGTTGCCCTCAATAGGGGCTCCAAGCTCGAGTCCCTGCTCGATTCCCCAGAGCCCAGACCCAAGGACTGCGGCCACTCCGAGGTACGGATTCACATCGGCGGCGCAGAGTCGGTACTCGAGTCGCTGACTCTTCGGCGATCCCGGGATGACCCGGAGCGCACAGGTTCGGTTCTCGACGCCCCAAGTAGCGTTGGTTGGTGCCCAGGCGCCCGGCACCAAGCGACTGAATGAGTTGACGGTGGGAGCCACCATAGGAAGCACCTGAGGCAGTAGGGCCTGACATCCGGCAACGAACTGTCGCATGGTCGTACTCATGCCGTGCTCGGCCGATGGTTCATAGAAAGCGGAGGTGCCGTCCGGGCGATTGAGAGAGATATGCAGGTGACCGCTCTGCCCCGGCCAGTCAGGAGACCACTTCGCCATGAAGGTCGCCATGAGGTCGTTCTTTTGGGCCAGAACCTTTGTGAAGGTCTTGAACAGGGCGGCTTTGTCCGCTGCGGAGAGTGCCTCGTCGACACCGATCGCTGCTTCGAGGACTCCCGGGCCGGTCTCTTCGTGGAGGCCCTCAATGGGAAAGTCCATGAGCTCGGCTGTCTCCAGGATGGCTTCGTAGAGCTCACTAAAGACGGAGTTGCGGAGCGCTGAGTAGCCGAAGGTGCCCGGTGCGATGGGCTTGAGGTCCCGATAGCCTTTTTCCCGCACCGTCCAGGGAGTCTCATCGAAGACAAAGAACTCAAACTCCAGGGCGGCGTTCGCTACTAGGCCCATGTCTGCGGCCTTGGAAATCATCTTGCGGACCATGCCTCTTGGACAGATTGCTTCCGCCTCTTCGGCAAACTCGCCGAGAAAGAGGACCGTGTCCTCGAAAGGCAGCTCTCTGCAGGTCTCTGGAAGGACTCGGACGGGTGCGTCGGGATAACCCGTGTGCCAGCCTGTGTAGGTGACGTTGTCGTAGAGCTCGTCGTTCGCGTCCCAGCCGAGCACGACGTCACAGAACCCGAAGCCTCCGTCGAGGGCAGAGAAGAACTTCTTTCGGCTCATGTACTTGCCGCGAAGAATTCCATCAGCGTCAAAGACACCGACCTTCACATGAGTGAGGCCGCGCTGTTCCACGAGGGCGCGAGCGTCTTCCACTGTCTTAACTTGGCGTGCTTCCATTGATTCCTCCGGGGCCGATATATAGCACTCCTCGGGGCCTTGTTTGGGTGGTTCTCCTGCCTTACTCTGCATCCATGTTTATTGTCGGTCAGTTCATTGATCTGCTCATCGTTGTGATCTTTGTGGATGTCATACTCAGTTGGGTCATGCAGCCGCACCAGTTTCCGCTGAGCTACACACGCACCCTGACCGAGCCGATGTACGCGCCGCTCCGGAAGCTCCTTAACCCGCAGCAGATGGGAGGGCTCGATTTGTCTCCTCTCGTTTGGATTATCGGCCTCCAAATTCTCGGCGGCGCTCTCGGTACTTAAGCAGCTCAAGTTGCGGCTTGCCGGGGGCTATGCTCAATTGATGGCCCGCGGAAGGAGAACTTCATGTTTGGTTTCTTCGTGAAGCTGCCGTTTAAGATTGCGCTCTTGCCCCTTCGGATAGTCCGAAAGGCTGCGAAGGTGATGTTCGCAGAAGACGAGGGGAGCCCGGCTTCTTCTTACAGCACCGCTCGTCCTCCAACAGTTCCCTCTGCGAGTAGCTCCTCGTCTGAAGCCGAGGAAAGCTCGCCGTTCGATGTCCAGGTCACTCCGGGTGTGATCCTTGAGCGCCTCAAGGCGGGTGAGAACCTGGTGTTCCTCGACGTCCGGCAAGCGCAGGAACTTTCGGTGACAGGAATGATCGACGGAGCTCTTCATATGCCGAGTCAAGATCTTCCTCGACGGATGGAAGAGCTGGACCGCGATGCAGAGCTTGTCGTCTACTGCGCAGCGGGGGTCCGCAGCCTTGATGCAGTCATGTTCCTGCGAGAGAAGGGGTTTGGAAACGCCTGGAGTCTAGGGGGCGGCTTGCCGCTGTGGGAGCGAGAAGGAGGGGCGGTCACTGGTGTCTAGACTCTACCCAGCTCAGGTATTGGGTCTTGCCGTGGTCCTCTTCTTTGCAGGCTGCGCAGCGGAGGAGCCGGAAGCCCCTATCTGTACAACGCTGGATGTCTTGTCTTCTGAGGTCATGGTCTTTGGTGATTGCGCCGATGACATCGATAACGATGGGGATGGAGCGAGCGATTGTATGGACGAGGATTGTGTGGACGACCCAGCGTGTGCGCCCGAGAACAAGCCGCCCGGCGTACCCTCTGTCTGGATCATCTCGTCCTCCGGACCTGGGCAACCGGTCCCACCGGAGTTGCCGGTGGCTTGCGTGTTACTCCAGCCAGGTCTCGACCCCGAAGGGGAGACTGTCTATCACCGGTTTTCCTGGTCGGTGGATGGTGAACCGCACGAATTTGAGGGGTCTGAATTGCCTTCAAAACACACTCAGGGAGGACAGGAGTGGGAGTGCCGCGTGACTCCCTTCGACGGTCAGAATGAGGGCCCTTCGGATGCTGTCTCGGTATTGATAGCGAGCAATAATCCTCCGTCTTCTCCGGTGGTCGAGATCACGCCAGCTCTTCCCAACGTCGGGCAAGACCTCGACTGTACGATTCTGGTTCCTTCTGTCGACCCGGATGGAGACCACATCACGTACTTCTTTGCCTGGGAGAAAGACGAGCAGGAGATGTCGTTTGAAGGATCCGAAATCTTCGCGGCCGAGACTTCGGTTGGAGAGACATGGACCTGCATCGCGACGGCCACCGACGGGCTCCTCCAAAGTGAGCCCGGGGTGGCTTCCGTCGTGATTCAGTAGCGCTTAGCGCTGCAGGGCCTCAAGCATTGCTTCACTGAAGAGCACCGTGCGTGCGACCTTACGTGCTCGTTTACGATCGCCGCGCTTCTCGCGCTTCGCCTCGAACTTCTCGGCGCGCTCATCACCAAACCGCGTTCGTATCTTCTCTTCGCGTCGCTCGCGCCGTTCTTCGCGGGCTTCCTGTCGGTCGGGATCGGCGCCCACGGAACTCATCGGCCGAAAGGACTGCAGTACTTCCATCTGCTCTTGCGAGAGAGTGTCTTTGAGCTGCTGCGCGATGTTCTTACGAGTCTCTTTTCGTCCTTCGTTCTGGGAGCGCTTTTCCTCGCGGAACGTACGAAGGTCCTCGACCGTCGAGTCCTTCGGTGTGCCCTGCTTTTGTACCTGGGAGAGGTAGTCTTCAAGGATCTCGCGGAGCTCAGATGCTCTGCTCTCCCGCTGCTCTTTTGCTTCGGCTTTTTGGCCGACAACGTCGGCGACAAGTTCGGTCAGCGCTTCTCTCTGCTCCTCGTCGAGTGCTAGTGCATCAAGGAGTTCTATCGCTGCGATTTGTTGGCGAAGCTTACGCACTTCGAGTTGGTCTTCAGAGGGAGCATCAGAGCCAGCCGATGGTCCGCGACGAGCCATGGCGGGCATCGCAAGACTGAGCCCCAACAGAGCGACGAAGAGGAAGAAAAAGGGTTTTCCGAGAAGACGAAACATGGAGCTCTCCAGTTTGAAGCGTTCCCTCGGGGATTCGAGTTCTTTGTGCTTCGTAAGGAAAGACCCCGTGAATAGCCTCAGGGTTAAAGACTTATTTAAGGAGCAGCAGAAGTCTCGGCCAGGGGAGCCACACTCTTCGTGACCTTCTTTCGACCCCAGTCGGACTCCTGGCACCAGGTGAAGAGGATGTCGAAGTACTCATGCAGTGCGGGACAGGCAAGCTCCGAGTCGGCCAGTGCTGCGTCCGTGTTACTGGTATCGAAAATGGGGTTGCTGGCGAAGTACGGGAGGTACTGCATGCCATTCTTCATGAGTTGTCCGGCAGCCGTGTTGAACTGCTTTGCCATTTCGGGCGCGATCTTCTCGTAAAAGTAGTCGGGTTCGATAAAGCGGGGCAGAGGCCGGTCGAAGAACTTCGAGGCCATGTCGCACAACGGCCCCACCCGAGTACATTTGTCCCCCGCTGCCAAAGCGAAGCACTTGCCGATGCTCTCTGGGGAGGAGGAGATATGCACCATCGCATCGGCGACCCAGTCGACGGGTACGACATCGATCGGCGTCTCCTTGGAACCAATGACCATCGGGAAACGGCCGGTGGAGAAGATGCGAATTGGCCAGTAGAGGACGTTAAAGCTGGAAGTCTCTCCGGTCTCACTGTCGCCAACGATGATCGCTGGGCGATAGATGGTGACGGGCAAGCTGTCCCAGACCTCGCGCATGTGTCGTTCGGATTCCCACTTCGTCTGCTCGTAGCTGTTCTTCCACCCGTGGCCTTCTCCGAGGTCACTTTCACTGACGCGATCGGTTCGGTCCCCAGCCACGTAGCTGGTCCCCACGTAGTCCAGTCGGTCGAGCGTCCCGCTCTTCTGAACGGCTTGCGCGAGCTCCACAACATGGACGGAACCCGTGTAATTGGTCTTTCGAGCCTCTTCGAGCTCTTCGTCGAATCGCACTGATGCACCACAGTGAATAAAATGGCTGCAATGATCGATGACCGTCTTCCAGGCGGCGTCGGTCAGACCGAGGCGCTCTTCGACGAGGTTGCCCCTGAG
>Ga0315322_10004727_pt1 | contig 10459 bp, 11 predicted proteins | sample M110021515metaG_FD_203461 | JGI IMG/M metagenome (GOLD analysis project Ga0315322, IMG submission 203461) | Ammonia-oxidizing marine archaeal communities from Monterey Bay, California, United States - M1 100m 21515 | ecosystem: Environmental > Aquatic > Marine > Intertidal zone | place: USA... | reverse complement strand
AGTCTGAGAACTGGCACGGATAGATTTATTTAAGGGAGTTTGAATCATGGAAGCCATCGCATTTCCTACTCAGTTTGAGGCTGTCTTCAAGACAACGGGCCACATTGTTGACTGCACCGAGGACGGTTTCTCGGTCGCGACCGACAAGGGCACGTTTTTGGCCCTTCGCGCCACGAGTTGCCTGCTCGAGCCGCAGGCCGAGGACAAGGTGTTGCTCGTCGGAGACCCCTCGGGCGGCCTCTACGTGCTGGCCATTCTGGAGCGCGAGGCCGGGCTCGTCGGACGAATCAAGTCGGACGGAGACCTCGTCATGGATGTCGGGCAGGGCACCTTCTCGGTCAGCGCAGGGGAGGGGATCAAGATGAACACCCCCGAAGCGCTTCAGCTGTCGGCCGGCCGTATCGAGGCCCGAGCCGGACGAGCCAGCTTCATGGTCGGAGCGGTCAAGGTGGTCGGTAAGACCGTCGATTCGGTCCTCGACCGGGTCTCCCAGCGAGTCAAGAACTCGGTCCGCTGGGTTGAGTCACTCGACCAGGTCCGCTCGGGACAGGTCGACTATCAAGCCGAGGGCATGATGCGCCTCCACGGTGAGAACACGATGATGACCGCCAGCAAGCTCGTGAAGGCTGACGGCAAGCAAGTCCACATCGGTTGAAGGGAGTAAGAGTATGTTTGCAAATAGCCAAATGATGGGCATGAACATGGCGTTCCCGGACGTCTGCCTCACCCCCACCCCTGCTGGGCCTGTGCCCATTCCCTATCCCAACATCGCCATGCTGCCGATGGCCGTGGGTTTCTCTCCCAAGGTGATGTGGATGGCCACCCCCGCCCACAACATGGGAACCGTCGTGCCGATGAGCAACGGCGACAATGCGGGTGTTGCGACCGGCGTTGCTTCCGGCATGGTCATGGGACCCGCTCGGCACCTCACGGCGTCCTTCACGACGCTCGTCGGTGGCATGCCTGCGACCCGCCTCACCAGTGTGTCGATGCAGAACTCAACCAACACGGTGGGCGCTCAGATTGTGCCGAGCCAGGTGAAGGTCTTGCTTCTGGCTCCCTGAGAAGGGCTGCGTTGGATTGAGTCAGGACTTCATCCAGAGCCCCGTCTCTTGAGCAGACGGAGCTTGTGGTGACGAGACTACTTCGCCCCGAGTTCCCGCTTGCGGAGCAAGACGACGTTACGGAGTCGTTGCTCGGTGCCTTCGTCGAGGCCTGAGAAGCTCAGCTTCAGAGTTTCGCCTCCGCCACGGATATCGAGTCGACCCGAGGCGCCGGGACTCAGCTTCATCGCGCCTCTGAGCTCACCGCTCAGTCCCGTGGGGAGGCGCCCTCGCTCCACGCTCACCTTCGTTGTGGTGAGCTTTACGACCGTGTGTGGACGACTTGCAGCCCATCCAATGGCGCCGAATCCGATGACGGCAAGGCCGACAGCAGCACCAAGGCCGAGGCCGCTCAAGCTTCCAGTTCCCCAATGTCTTCAAACCAGAGGTCGGGGCGGGCCTGGATGAAGTGCTCCATCATCTCGACACACTCCGGGAGGTCGAGGTCGATGACCTCGATGCCGTGGCTGCGCATGAACTCAGGTCCACCCGCAAAGGTGCGGCTCTCGCCGACGATGACCTTGGGTACCCGAAACTGCACCGCGGCTCCCGAGCAGAGATAGCAAGGCATGAGCGTCGAGTAGAGGACGGTGTCGCGGTAGTGACCCACGCGACCTGCATTCATCATGCAGTCGATCTCGGCGTGCACCATCGGGTTGCCTTCTTGCACCCGTTTGTTGTGGCCTCTCCCGATGATCTCGCCGCCTCGCACCAGCACGGAGCCGATGGGAATTCCCCCCTCTGCCAGTCCCTTACGGGCTTCGTCAATCGCCGCCCGCATGAAGGGGTCGATGTCTCCGTCGATCATATGACCATGCCCTCGCCCTTGGCGAAGGCCCGGCCTACCAGGAGGTCGGAGATGTCGACTGTCGAGCCGTCGATGTCGACGAGGGGAAGTGTCTCTCCGGCGAGGGCCATCTGGGTGGTGACGCTTGCGGTGAAGGGGCCCATCATCGCTCCATGACCGGAGAAGCCTGCGGCGTGCATCAGAGCGGGCTGCTTGGGATCGAAGCCGAGGATTGGGTTGTGGTCGGGGGTGACTGCGTAGTAGCCCGCAGTCGTCGCCTCGATGCCTGAGAATTCACCGACGGCGGGCAGGGCTTCTGCGAGTTGCATCCAGAGCTGGAAGCCGTAGTTATCGAGTCCTGACTTGTGGAAGAAGGGCGGCTCGATCAAGTCCTGGTCCGTCCAGGCAAACTCGGGCTCGGGCTCGGCTGCGTGCGCCCATCCAGCCAGGAGCTGGTCGGCGTTCTCGGGCCGGCAATAGGCCCGGCTCGGCGTGATCGTCATGGGCCAGTTGTTCAGCTCATCGCCCGTAACATTGCCGCCCCGATGGACAAAGTAGAGATAGCGCTTCAGCGGGTTGATAGGGAGCTCGACTCCCCCGAGTCTCTTGGAGAGTCGAGGAGCCCAGGCATTGGTGGCATTGATGAAGATGTCGGCTGCGAACTCTTCTCCCGCGGCGGTCCGCACAGCGCTGAGCCTGCCGGAAGCGTCAAAGACGCCGTCCATCACAGGGCAGTTCTGGCGGAGGACGCCCCCGAGTTCTTCCACGCGCCGGAATCCCTCCATGTAGACGACGTCGGGGTGAAGAAACCCATCCGTGGGGCAGAAGGTGGCTCCCGAGAGTGCGGAGGAGTCCACATGAGGAAAACGCTCGGCGAGAGCCCCGGGACTTAGAGTTTCTACATCGCTCAGGCCATTGGTCTGCTGCATCGCAACGGTCGCCTGAGCCTTGGCCCAGCGCTCGGGTCCTTCGCCGGACTTGCTGTGGAGAAACAAGTACCCGTTCTGGACGAGGGCTTGGCCGTCGCCGGGCGCAGAGCCCATTCGCTCCGCAAACGTCTCGAAGTAGCGCACCGAGTGAACCATCGCTCGCACCGTGGCGGGGGTGCTGAACTGCTGTCGGATGCAGGCAGCCGAGCGGGAAGACGAACCGGAGCCTTTCTCTCGGGCCTCGAGCACCGTCACGGCGACGCCTGCTTCGAGGAGGGCGTGCGCGGTCAGGGCACCGGTAATACCGGCCCCGATGATGACGACATGTTCCGGTCGATTCACGCCCGGAAGTGTAGCGCTTTTCTTCCGGTCTGCACCCGATAAGGCCAAGTTCAGGAGGGGCTCCCGACACCATTGACGGGAGCCCCTCCAGGAGCTTCGCGTTGCCCCACGGTTAAGTGCGCGAAGTCCCTTTGTATTGTTGGTTGGGTGATGTGTTCATTTCTGACAGAGTCCGACGAACAAGATGAACGGGAAGAGAGGAAGGAGCATGGCTGCCGGGTGCACAGCGAGTGGGTTCCAAGCTGACCGGGCTTGGAATCGTGGGGTCGAAGGGGTGGGGACTGCTGGACTGGGGATTTGCTGGAGTCAGGGCCTGGAGGAGCAAGCCCAGCCCGAAGCCGAGAGCGAGGGGCAGGAGACTAGGGAAGGGGGGCTGTGGCACGACTTGGTTCCTCTTACTGGGTTCCCTCCAAACAATGAGCAAGTCGTGTGCCAACAACGTAAACGCAGTGTTTTCAGTCACTTATGTTTCTGTGGGTGCTTGTTTGTGTCGGAGGAGACACACGTGACTGTGTCCCCTGAGCTACGATGCGTGGCATGACGCAGCCTGTCCTCGTTACCGGAGGCGCCGGCTATGTCGGCAGCCACACTTGTAAGGCTCTCGCGCAGGCGGGATTTCTTCCGGTTACCTACGACAACCTGAGCACGGGGCATCGAGCTGCTGTCCAGTGGGGCCCCCTCGAGGAAGGTGACATTCTCGAACGTGAGCGCCTCGCGGAGGTGGTCCAGCAGCACCAGCCGATTGCGGTGCTGCACTTTGCGGCTTCGATTCGAGTTGCTGAGTCGGTGGCGTGCCCACAGGCTTATTACGACAACAACGTGCTCGGCACACTCCGTCTCCTTGAGGTCTGTAAGAGGTTTGAGGTCGACAAGTTCATTCTCTCGAGCACGGCTGCTGTCTACGGAGAACCCCGCAGTCTTCCGATTCCGGAATCGCATCCCCTTCGACCCGTCAACCCCTATGGTTCGACGAAGCTACTGGCGGAGCGCCTGCTTGCAGACTTTGAGGAGGAGTGTGGGATTCGTTCCTGTGCGCTGCGCTACTTCAATGCGGCCGGAGCCGACCCAGAAGGGGAGCTGGGTGCGGAGCACGAGCCACGATCCCACCTCGTGCCGATCCTGCTGGAGGTAGCCGCGGGGCTGAGGAAGACCTTTGAGGTCTACGGCGCCGACTACGACACCGCGGATGGTTCCTGTGTCCGCGACTATGTCCATGTATGGGACTTAGCCCAAGGTCACGTGGACGCGCTCGCGCACCTACTCAGAGGGGGGCGCAGCGGAGTGTGGAATCTCGGTACAGGTCGCGGTCTGTCGGTCCACCAAATGCTTGCTGCTGCTCGCGAAGTCACCGGTGGCGCAATCGAGGCTCTGCCTGCTCCTCGTCGCGCGGGGGATCCGCCGGCTCTCGTGGCCGACCCGAGCGCAGCGATGGAAGCCCTCGGTTGGACCCCTCGTCTGACCGACCCCGTGACGATGGTGCGGCATCACTGGGACTGGATGAACTCGTCACAGCGTCGGGCCTGGCTAGCCCAGTCACCTTCTTAGCTCCCGTTGCGGATCTCTGGAGGGGCGGAAGCGGGTGCAATCCCGTAAATGCAATATCCGAGGGGGAATGATCGTAGTAAGGTCGTGCCCCTTCAGGGGGAATAAAGTTGCTCTGTGGACTCAAAGAGGAGAACTGACCGTGGGAATTATGGATTTCATCAAGGGTGAACTTGTCGACGTCATCGAGTGGAAGGCGGACGGCAACGATGCGCTGGTCTACCGATTCCCCGATCGCGACGCCGACATCAAGATGGGCGCTCAGCTGACCGTTCGAGAGGGACAAGCTGCGATCTTGGTCAAGGACGGCCAGATCGCTGATGTATTTACTCCAGGGCGCTACGAGCTTGAGACTCGCAATATGCCTCTCTTGACGACGCTCATGTCGTGGAAGCACGGCTTCGAGAGCCCCTTCAAGGTCGATGTTTACTTTGTCCGAACAACGCGGGTGACAGACCAAAAATGGGGCACTCCAAACTCCATCACGAAGCGCGATGCAGAATTTGGAATGGTGCGCCTGAGGGCGTTTGGTTCCTATACCTACCGCGTCGCAGATCCGGGCAAGTTCCTGATGGAGATTGTCGGGACCGATGGAAACTTTGGGCCCGAAGAGATCAACGGACAGTTGAGAGCTTGCATCCTGACCGCGTTCTCGGATGCGCTGGGTGAGTCGAACATTCCGATGATTGACCTGGTGGCCAACTACAAGGAACTAGGCTCCACCATCGGCGACGAAATGACGGGCGAACTCGCGGCCTATGGTCTCGAGTTGACTAAGTTCCTGATCTCGAACATCAGCCTTCCCCCGGAGCTTGAGAAGGTCCTGGATAAGCGCATTGGGATGGGAATGATCGGCAACGACATGGGCAAGTTCACCCAGTATCAGGCCGCCAATGCGATGGAAGCTGCTGCAGCCAATCCCGGAGGCGGAGCTTCCGAGGGCATCGGTATGGGAGCGGGTCTGGCGATGGGTCAGGCGATGGCGGCCGCAATGGGTGGCGGGATGAACCCTCCTCAAGCGGCTCCTGCGGCTCCTAGCGGAAATGATCTTGCGAGCCGACTCGGGAAACTGAAGACACTGCTCGACGGTGGACTGATTTCCCAAGAGGACTTTGACGCGAAGAAGGCCGAGATCCTCGCCGAGATCTGAGAGCCCACGAGCAAGAACAGCCTGTTGCCCTGCCTCCGAGGCGGGGCAACTTGCTTGGGGCGGTCGGAAACCTGAGTTCGGAGCGGAAGAGGGCTGGTCACTTGATCCTCTCATGGTAAAGTACGACGGACGTGGCGCGAACAGCATCCAACCCTACGAAAAGACTTGAGAAAGCGACGGAAGATCGCATCGGTGACTACCGTGTGATTGACCGGGTCGGCTCTGGAGGCATGGCCACGGTCTGGCGAGTGAAGGGACCGGGAGGAAAAGTTCACGCTCTGAAAGAGATGCGTCCGCAAGCCGAAGCGAAGCGCGAAATGACGCGTCGCTTCAAGCAAGAGTTCGAGGTAACGGCGCGGCTCTCGCACCGCAACATCGTTGGAGTGCGGGACTTCTTTGCCGCCCAGGACACCTTCCACATCGTCATGGAGTGGGTCGACGGCCCCGACTTGCGTGATGTCGTGCGATACGCGGGCGTGTTTGATGCCGGCCGCTTGGCGCTGGTGGGTGCCCAGATAGCCTCTGGGCTTGCCGCAGCGCATGCCGAGGGCATCTTGCACCGCGACCTCAAGCCAGAGAATGTGCTCGTGAACAAGCGTGGTCAGATCAAGGTCACTGACTTTGGGGTTGCCCGAGTGACGGGGACGCGTCTGACAGCGACCGGAATTATCGTCGGCTCTCCTGCGTACATGAGCCCAGAGCAGTTGGCTGGGGTCTCGGGCCAGAAGTTGGGCACCGCAGCGGACGTCTACTCCTTTGGAGTGATGTTGTACGAGCTCGGGGAGGGTCGAGATCCTCTTGGACTTCGAAAACACGAAGACCTCCTGACCGTGCTGCGGACGAAGCGTGAGAAGCGCCCCAAGGCGATGCGTCAGATTAAGCATCCAGGATTGGAAGAGTTGATTCTTTCGTATCTCGAGCCCAATGCGGAGGACCGTCCGCAGGACATGGAGCGTATTGCACGGGATCTTCGGAGAATTGCCCGCTCGGAGGGTGCCCAGCGGGCGGACATCGAATATCTGGTCGGTACCGCGCTGGCCAATCGCTCCGAGAAGAAGAAGGCAAAAGGGGTGGCAGCACCTCAACGCCCACCGTCGCCAAACCTCGCTGATCTCGGGCGTCCCTCTTCGGAGGCGAAGCCAGCAAAGCGGGCAAAGAAATCGGTCAAAGAGGCGCCGCCATGGGAAGAGGCCAAGCCCGTGGGCCAGTCCGAAGTAAAGCCGGCTCGAAGAGTAAAAAGAGAAGCGGTGGAAGAGCGACCGAAGAAGAGTCGAGCACCCCGTCGTCGTCCGCCGGTTCCAACCCGAAAAGCCTTGATAGACCCAGTCGACCCACGGATAGAGATGGACTTTGGCTCGGGATCGCGTCGGCTTTCGATTGCCGATCAGTTGTCGGTGAAGCGCCGAGCAGCATCTGGTGAGGGAATTGGTCTCATGTCCTGGGCAGTAGTGATTCTCTTTGGGGCTGCCGTGGTATTCTTTGGGGCCTCAGCGTCGCTTACTGGTAGCCCCCTCGGTCTCTTGGAGGTGCTGGTTCCGCTTCCCTGATTTGGACCGCCCTTGCCTGAAGACGAACACACATTAATTGACCAGGTTCCCAGGACACTTCGTTCTGAGGTTCAGGTAGCCCGTGAAGGTAATCGTGCCCGTCGCACGCCGACGCTCACCCAGGTTACTGGTCCCGAACGTGGTGCTTTCGTTTGCATTGAGTATTCGAGTCGTGCGCTTTTCATGGGCCGAGATGATGCCTGTGACCTGATCCTGGATGACCCCTCGGTGAGTAGACGGCACTCTCGCGTCTACATCGATTCGACTCCAGGCCAGTCCAACGCGGTGATCCTGCAGGATCTCGGTTCGACAAATGGCACGCTGGTCAACGGAAAGGAAGTAGAGAAGGCAGTCCTCAAGCACGGCGACCGAGTCCATGTTGGGGATGTCCTCTTGCGCTTCGAGATGCTTGACCCCGTAGACATCGCCTACCGGGATGGTGTCGTGCGGAAGGTGCGGGATGCGGAATGCGATCCTCTGACCCAGCTGCTCAGTCGTACCGGAATGGAGGCGCACCTACCGATTCTGTTGCAGTCGTGTGAGAGCCAAGGTCGTCCGGTCTCGGCAGTCATGGTCGACCTCGATCACTTCAAGCAAGTAAATGACAATCTTGGGCACGTGGCAGGAGACGAAGTCCTTCGCATTGCTGGGGGCTTACTTCGAACCACAGTACGCCGGGAAGACATCGCCGTTCGTTACGGAGGAGAAGAGTTCCTTCTTGTCCTCGCGGGTGCCCGCCGCCTCCATGCTCGTTTGCTCGCCGAGCGCATTCGAGAAGCTCTAGAAAATACTCGCTTTGCGGCGTATCCGGACCTGCAGGTGACCTGTAGCCTCGGTGTTGCTGAACGCGGGGAGGCGGAGCCAGTGGAAGAGTGGTTCCATCGTGCCGATCAGGCTCTTTATCGAGCAAAAGAGCGCGGGCGGAATCGCTCGGAGGCTGCTCCGATGCCGCGGAGGGATTCTTAAGACAATGTGGATCAAGAACCCAATTTTATCTGTGTGTGCACTCTTGGGATTGTTCGGGTGCATTGCTCTGGACGAGCCGGGTGGGCTTCTCGAGCCTCACCCCGACGGTCTTTTGACTCAGGCGACTCTCGATTCGGGACCGGTCAAGGTGAGCGAGGCTCGTCGAGCTGCTCTCGCAGAGGGAGCCGAGTCGCAAGAAGGTGCCCCCACAGAGGTCACTGAGCCCGTTCCGGCGGAGGCTTCCGAGTCGGAAGAAGCTCCGGGACTGCGAGAGACCCCTGCAGCGCCAGAGGGGCCTGCGGTTACGGAGCAACCAGGAGAGTCGTCGGCAGAGTCTGCGGAAGCAGTTCGTGAGGACACCCCGGTGGGCGGCTCCGACCCCACTGAGTCGGTGCCCGAGGCCATGCCCTCGAATGATGGCAGCGGTCAGGAGGAGTCAGCTCGCAGAGAAGTTCTCGCCGGCGATGGGAAGGAAGCAGTGGACCTTGCTGATCCCGTTGCACCTGAGGCGGAGTCGAGAGACGCGCAGCTTGAGAACAAATCCGCTGTCTCCGAGGGTGAAGCAGCCGCTGCTGCAGTGGCTGCGGGGTCCAGCCCCGAGGCGGAGGCCCCGCCTGTCGAAGAGGCCGAGGAAGTGTCGGCTGCGGGCGAAGAACCGAAGTTGCCTGTGGAGAGCTTCGTGCCCCCGAGTCCTACGAGTGATGCGGAGGCCCTGGCGGTTTTGGATCGTCTTCCCCAGAAGGCTGCGCCGGACGGCGCTCCTCTTGTGCCTGTTCCGGTGGAGTCCGAGCGATGCCTTCCTGGAACCGACGCGAGGACGACGCCGCTGAGCCAGCTGCGCATGAGTCGATGGGGCTCCGAGGGTGGAAAGCCCTTCGGGATTCTTGTGGCGCCTAAGGGCGATGAGTTTCGAGTGGAGGTGGGTGATCGGGTTGGGCCGCACGGCGGGCTTGTCGTCGAGATCGATACGAGCAAGGTCACGATCTACGAGCTGCGTCTCGATGACGAGGAGAAGGCCACTCAGGTGCGCGAGGTAATCAGGATCAGAAACTAAGCCTTGAAGCCCCTAAGGGGCTGGGACACCGAGTTTCTTGAGGGCGCAGTCAATCGTCTTGAGCGAGACGCGGGGCACTCCGAGTTCATCCAGTCCGTCACGGCTCACCCGACACGATTCTTCGGACTGATTTTGGCTCAGGTTGCTCGTGGCCTCGAGGCCAGCAAACACCTGAATGGTCCAGTGCCGATGTGAAAACCGGTGTTCTACTGTCCCGCAGAATTGAACCGATCCCCCTGGACTCAGAGCATGGGCTTGTTCCTCGGGACTCATGTGTTCGATACGATCAGCGGACGGCAGTTCCCACAGGCCCGAGAGAAGGCCCTTTGCCGGACGTCGCTGGAGGGTAAATCGGCCATCTTCTCCGAGTCGAAGTAGAGCGACACGCTCCATATGCTTCACCCGCGTCGCCCGTCCTGGGAGGGGAAACTCTTCGCTCGTTCCGTTGGCGGAGGAGGTGCAGAGGGGTTGGAAAGGACAGAGGGAGCAGTGCGGACTGGGATGCCGGCACACCGTGGCGCCGAGATCCATGATTGCTTGATTGAAGTCCCCGGGACGATCGTCAGGGAGGATGTCTTCCGCCAGTTTCCACAGGGTCTTGAGTGTTGCAGCCCGATCGGGGGGCGCGTCGATTGAGTAGACCCGAGCGAGGACACGGATGACGTTGCCATCGAGAATAGGCAGCTTCGCGTTCCGTCCCGACGAGAGGATCGCTCCGGCCGTGTACCGTCCGATTCCTGGCAGTGTTTGCAGGACGACGGGGTCTTCAGGAACGAGGCCCTGGTGGTCGGAGACGATCAGCTGGGCTGCTCGATGGAGATTGCGGGCTCTCCGATAAAAGCCAAGCCCTGACCAGGCTGCCATGACCTCTTCTTCGCTGGCGCTGGCGAGCGTCTCGACATCGGGGAAGCGATCGAGGAAGCGATCGAAATACCCGAGCACGGTGTGAACCCGGGTTTGCTGCAGCATCAACTCGGAGACGAGGATTTTGTAGAGGTCGTCGATTCCTCGCCACGGCAGGGTTCGACCGGCTTCGTCG
>Ga0315322_10004725_pt1 | contig 10460 bp, 10 predicted proteins | sample M110021515metaG_FD_203461 | JGI IMG/M metagenome (GOLD analysis project Ga0315322, IMG submission 203461) | Ammonia-oxidizing marine archaeal communities from Monterey Bay, California, United States - M1 100m 21515 | ecosystem: Environmental > Aquatic > Marine > Intertidal zone | place: USA... | reverse complement strand
CACTACCTTAAATATCGGAACAAGATCAAATGACACAACGCCTGTGTTCACTGTCCCAACCGGCGAATATTTTTTCATGGGGGATAACCGAGACAATTCAACCGACAGTCGTATTCGTCAGAAGGCCGGAGGCGTTGGATTTGTAAAGTTCGAAGATCTGGTCGGACGGGCAGATCGGGTCATGTTTTCTTCGGGAGGTCGGTCGATGTTTTTCTTCTGGACCTGGCGAAGTAATCGGTTTTTTAAGAGGATAGAGTGAAGCTTTCCGCCGATCTTATCAGTTTTCAAACCCGTCTGGGCTATACGTTTGGCGATCCTAGTCTGCTGATAGAATCTGTGACCCATTCATCTATGAGTTCACAGACACGGCATGACAATCAACGGCTTGAGTTTTTAGGGGATCGTGTGCTTGGCTTAGTGATGGCACAGGCACTTTTTGAGAAAGACATTAACGCAAAAGAAGGACTGCTGGCGCCCAGATTTAATACCCTTGTGCGCAAAGAAACATGTGCTGAGGTGGCCCAGCAAATAGATTTGGGGTCGGTTCTAAAACTCGGGCGCTCTGAAATGGTTTCAGGTGGGCGCCGAAAAGAGGCATTGCTGGGCGATGCAATGGAAGCGATAATTGCGGCGGTCTATATTGATGGCGGCCTTGGCGAAGCTGAGAAGATAATTCTCACACTTTGGGGTCCGCGGATTGAGGCGGTTAAATCTGATGCCCGCGATGCGAAGACGGCTTTGCAAGAATGGGCTCAAGCTCGCGGTTTAAAGCCGCCAATTTACGAAACTATGTCTCGTAAGGGTCCTGATCATGCGCCTGTTTTTGAAATTGAAGTGTACCTTGAAACTGGCGAAAAGCAGCAAGCAAGTGCCGGGACCAAAAGGAAAGCTGAACAAGCTGCCGCAAGTGTATTGCTGCGAGATTTAGGGGCTACAGAATGAAAAAAGCAGGTTTTATAGCCTTAATTGGCGAACCAAATGCGGGAAAATCGACCCTATTGAATCAAATGGTCGGAGCTAAGGTTTCAATCGTAACCCATAAGGTTCAAACAACACGCGCCAGAATAAGAGGGGTTGCCATCGAAGGAGAATCGCAACTGGTCTTTGTCGATACCCCTGGTGTGTTTAAACCTCGCCGCCGATTGGATCGTGCAATGGTTGCCGCTGCTTGGAGCGGGGCGGCAGATGCTGATATAATTGTTTTACTTATTGAGGCCCATCGCGGGTTAAGTGAGGGCGTTAAGGCCATTATTGAGCAGCTGAAGGCAACAATTCGACACCGGCCTGTTATTTTGGCAATTAATAAAATTGACAGAGTGAAATCCGAGGTTTTGCTGAACCTAACTCAGAAAATGAACGAGCAGTTTTCTTTCGAACACACTTTTATGATTTCTGCTGAACACGGACATGGGGTCACAGATTTGCGCAAATCGCTTGCAGCCAAAGTTCCTGTCCATCCTTGGTTATACCCCGAGGATCAAATAGCAGATTTACCGCTTAGGATGATTGCAGCAGAAATGACCCGCGAGAAATTGACCCTAAGATTGCATCAGGAACTACCATACCAGTTAACAGTTGAAACCGATTCTTGGGAAGAAAGAAAAGACGGCAGTGCGAGAATTGAGCAAGTGATCTATGTTGTTCGAGATGGGCATAAAGGTATTGTTTTGGGGAACAAGGGTGAAACGATAAAGGCAATTTCCAAAGCTGCACGCCAAGAGCTGGAAACATTCTTAGGACGAAAAGTGCACTTGTTTTGCCAAATTAAGGTGCGCGAAAAATGGCTTGAGGATGCACAGCGCTATTCAGAAATGGGCCTTAATTTCAAAGATGGAAATACATGACGAGGCTGGCTACAGAATTTTGGGTACATGCGTATATTAAACGTTTAGAGCTACAAAATATACCTGCCTATGTGATGGCACACGGCGATAATACGGCCGGAGCGGTTTTGGTGAAGCTGGCAACATTAGACGGGCAGGCGTGCCTAATGCATCGCACTTATGATTTGCAAAGTGGCGAGCTTTCTTGGGCAGAGATGTCTACAGGGCCCGAGACCGAAGTAGACAATTTGATCGTAAAACAGTGCAGTTTTGACCCCGACCTTTGGGTGATTGAGGTTGAGAACTCGAACGGAGAGCATTTTTTAGGACAAGACTAGTGTTTTTCATTCGAAAATTATTTGTTTTCAAATCTGCTGACATTAAGTGGATTTGGCAATAGATATGCTTTTATGGAATGGCGCGACCACGGCATATTACTTTCGACAAGAAAGCACGGCGAGACTTCTGCGATAATTGAAGTTTTCACGCCCTCGCATGGTCGGCACCTTGGCGTTGTAAAGGCTGGTACGTCACGCAAACTTGCGCCTATTCTCCAACCTGGGGCGCAACTTGATTTGACCTGGCGGGCGCGTTTGCAAGATCATATAGGCACATTTACGGTTGAGCCTTTGCGGAGCCGAAGCGCAATCGCAATTTCAAATCGGTTGGCCTTAGCCGGGCTGAATGCAGTGGTAGCAATTTTACGCTTGGTGTTGCCCGAGCGGGAAGTGATGTCAGAGTTTTATATCGCAACCGAGCAGCTTTTAGATCTTCTTGACCGGCAGGATATTTTGTCGTTGGCCTATCTAAAGTGGGAAATGCGGCTTCTTGAAACTTTGGGATATGGATTGGACCTGCAAAGCTGTGCCGTCACCAATAAAACTAATGACTTACGGTATATTTCCCCAAAATCCGGGCGTGCTGTATCAGCCCAAGGGGCAGGGCAATGGGTAGACCGATTATTACCCTTGCCAAGTGTGATGTTAGGAAATGGAGACGCAAATAAGCTCGATATCATCAATGCCCTTAGAGTGACCGGTTTCTTCATAGAAAACCATTTGTGCAAGGATTTAGGTTTGGAAAGCCCACCGGCCGCGCGAGGACGGTTGCTGGACCTATTTGAAAAGATTTAATGCCCAAGCTAAAAGCTACAAAAATTGGTAAATCCCTCTGGACACTCTGATCTGCACACCATAGAAGTCCCTCACCCAATTTACCAAATTTTCCCGTGCCCGGGTAGCTCAGGGGTAGAGCAGTGGACTGAAAATCCTCGTGTCGGTGGTTCAAATCCGCCCCCGGGCACCACTTTTCAAAGTAATATCAACGGCTTAATTTTCCGATGTTAACGCTATGCGTGTGTTTTTTAAAAACACACCAAACACACACTTTTTTGCGTGTTTGAGTGTTGGGGTTTCGAGGTTCCGAACTGTGTCTGCGACCTAGTGAAAGAACACAGTTCTTTCGATTTACTCGAAAATGATTTGTGAGGAATTTTCCTGTTTTATAGGTCCTGCGCTCTCATCCAGTGAACGAAGATATTTGCAACTGGTGTTATTTTCCCCGTCGTCGGCGGCACGATACAATAAGCGAAATTTGAAATGGCAATATCTGACAGCCACACAAGCTGACCGCGTCACCTGCAACCGAAGTATTCAGGACTTGGATAATGGCGCAGGGGGTTTGACGGCAATTAAGGCGCAAACACAAATACGTCATCAATTTCTCAGAGTTGAAGAGATTCAATTAAGAGTGGACGCTAAACCCATCTCAGATTTGTCGCCTATCAAAAACCGTCTCAGTTTTCTGAGCGCCTTTTTTTGTAGGGCCCACTCCGGGTAGACGAAGTGATAACCGGCTTGCTCCCGGCCAAACTTGGGGCCGATCCGAACCAACTGTCCTTTGTCAACCAGATCGTCCTCAAAGCCTAGGATCCCAATTCCAATCCCTTCTCCGGCGCAAATCATGTCCAACATCATTGGATAGCTCTCCACCTTCTTGAACGGCATATTTTTCGAAAGTGGTTGGCCAGTTTCGGCCGCAAAGGTTTCCCATGTCACCCAGCCGTAACCATGTGGATCACCATGATCGAACATGCGCGTGGGATTGATTGTTTCACCCAGGCGGACTGGATCAAAGCCCGGATGCGCAGCCAGAAACGCCGGACTTGCAATGATTTGACAGGTTTCGGGGAACAAGAGATCGCTCGCGAGGTTTCCGAAATCTCCATTTCCGAACCTGATTGAGGCATCGACTGATATATCGTCGAAGTTTTGGTAGTTGTCCGACGTCAGGAAGTTGATCGTGGTTCCGGCGGCAGCCCGCATCGCACTGATCCGGGGCATGAGCCAAAGATGCGCCACCCCGAAGGACGCGCCGATACGAAGTTCGCTTTCGTCCTGACCCACGAGCGGCTGCAGGCCCAGTTCCAGCCGGTCGAGCACGGCAGTCGCGAGCTCGGCGAGCTCCTGGCCGCGCGGTGTCAGCGCGACTCGATTGCCTTGACGCGTAAACACGGGGCCACCGATCCATATCTCAAGATTATGGATGTGCCGCGTCACGGCGGGCTGAGCCACTGACAGCTCCTCTGCCGCGCGTGTGTAATTCTTGTGCCGGGCGGCGGCCTCGAAGGCAACCAGCGCATTGAGGGGGGGAAGCTTTCTGCGAAACGTCATTCGCCCACCATAACAAAAAGGTATTCATATATTCAAGTATTTGATGTCGCGCCGATTGTGTTTTTTTGGTAGTCAGTTGCGAACCAGCAGTTCGGAGAGCCTAACATGAAACAGGTCAAATTCACGCAAATGAAAGATGGCGACAAGGCCGATTACGACCTGTTGCACCCTTTGGAGGTCGCATATGCCGCCGGCACAGCAGACCGTCTGCTCAAGGCGCTCGTGGAACTTGACGAAAGCCTGTCCGGCTATCGGATCACCCGGTTGGGCCATTCGGTGCAATCGGCCACGCGCGCTTGGCGCGACGGTGCCGATATCGACTGGGTCGTTTCCGCGCTATTGCACGATATTGGAGACATCTACGCGCCCTACAACCATGACGAATACGCCGCCACGATCCTGCTGCCCTTCGTACGGGAACAATGCGCCTGGTGCGTTCAGACGCACGGGGATTTCCAGATGCTCTACTACGGGCATCATATGGAAGGCTACGACCAACACAAACGCGAGCGGCACCGCGGCCATCCCTATTTCGACGATTGCGCCGAATTCTGCGAACGCTGGGATCAGGCCAGTTTCGACCCCAACTACGACGACCTGCCGCTGTCGTTCTTCGCGCCGATGGTGGAAGAGGTCTTTGCCCGCAAACCCTATGACCCCGACGTGATGACCCCAGGCGCCCGCCTGCCGCTTACAGACCCAGATGTCGCTGCCCAGCGTGCGGCCAAGGGCTGAGGCCGGATCATGACCGACCATTCCAACCGCCCCGAACGGACACAAAGGAAGATCTGGAACTTCACCCCAAGCCTGCCACTGCAACTTGCACCGTATTGGGACTGGCCGATGAAGCCCCTGGCCTCGGTCCTGTATTTGCTGCGCAGCTGGAAACCGTTGGGCACGCGTTTCATGATCCTGGGTGCCGCTATCATCATCTGGCTTTTCTTCACCCCGGACCTGACCCGCGCCCAGACGCTGTCCTTTGACTGGATCGCCGAAATCTGGCTGCGCAATTTTGTTATTCTCGCAGGCGTCGCGGGCGGGTTGCATCTGTTGCTTTGGAAGCTTGGTGTGCAGGGCGACGAGACGCGCTATGACATGCGTCCCATGATGACCAACGCCAAGGCGTTTTGGTTCCGAAACCAGGTCTATGACAACATGTTGTGGTCCTTTGTGGCCATGCAGTTCTGGGTCTTTTTCGAGTGCGCGATGTGGTACGCCTATGCCAATGGCTGGGCGACGATGATCACGTTTTCCTCAAACCCCGTCTGGTTTCTGGCCCTGATTGTCCTGATCCCGATCTGGGCGGGGTTGTATTTCTATATGCACCACCGGCTGTTGCATATGGGGTTCATGTACCGGCATGTGCATGCGTGGCATCACAAGAACATCAACACCGGCCCTTGGTCGGGCCTTGCGATGCACCCGGTCGAAAGCTTCATCCTGATGACGGATGTGGTGATCTTTTTCCTTCTGCCCGCCCATCCGATCCATGTCCTGTTTTTGATGCTACACCACGGAATCGGGGCACCAACGTCCCATGCGGGCTTTGAAAAGCTGAAACTTGGCAAATCGACGGGAGTTGAGGTCGGCGACTTCTTCCACCAACTTCACCACCGGTTCTTTGACTGCAACTATGGCACATACGAGACTCCATGGGACAAATGGCTGGGTACGTTTCACGACGGTACGGAACAGGGAAATGAAAGGGTCAAGAAACGTCGCAAACTATCTAGTTCGATTGAAGGTTTCACCCTGCTGAGGATTGGCCAATGACTGAAGAAAACACACGTGGGAAAAACGATACCTGGAACCACCACCCGGACTTGCCCCTGGAACCGGTTCCATATTGGAGTTGGCCGCCGAAACCACTTAGCGTCCTGAAATGGCTGTTTGAAAACTTTCTCCAGTTTTCCGACCGCGCGCTGTACATTGCATATGCTTTGGTAGTCGCAACCTGGCTGATGCCTTTCACGCCGGCAGAAGCTGTGTTGACCTGGGACTGGGCATTGCTGGTCTTGCTTCGCAATTTTGTGGCAGTCTTTGTTGTTGTCGGAGGCCTCCACATCTGGTTCTACGGCATTGACGGACAGGGCAATGTTTTGCGGTTTGACACCCGCCCGATCAACGGCCGGAAAAACGCCCTTTTCGCATTTGGCTACCAGACATGGGACAACATGTTCTACACGCTCGCTTTTGGTGTGCCGATTGCATCCGCGTGGGAAATTTTCATCCGGTACCAATTCGCAAACGAATGGGGCACGACCGTTTCGTTTTCTGAAAACCCGATTTGGTTTTTACTGCTGTTTCCCCTGTTGACCCTGTACCAAGGGGTTCATTTCTATTTCATCCACCGCCTTTTGCACTGGCCGCCCCTCTACAAGCGGGTGCATTCCATTCACCACCGCAATATCAATGTCGGTCCGTGGTCCGGACTTTCCATGCATCCGTTAGAGCATTTCCTGTATTTCAGCACGCTTTTGATTTTCCTCGTGTTTCCTGCCCATCCGATGCACATCCTGTTTTTGCTGCATTGGCAACTTCTTGGCGCTCCTTCGGGTCATTCCGGTTATGAAGCGGTCTTTGCAAAGGACAAGGCGCGCTTGCTTATAGGCGGTTTTTTCCATCAGCTTCACCACCGTTATTTCGAGTGCAATTATGGAAGCCCAGAATTTCCACTCGATAAATGGTTCGGCACATTCCATGACGGCACGGAAGAAATGACTGCAAAAACCCGAGAACGAACACGCAATATGCGCGCCCAGCAATAACAGGAGTGAACATTGAAACGCATCTACGATTTCTACCGCCGCCCGGGCATTGTCAGATTAAACCACCCTTGAGCGGTAGGGGGCCTCGTTCTAGGCTCAGCTCCATGACAGAGCGCAGCCCATTTCGTTATTTCAAGACCAGCCCCGAGATCATCCGCCTTGCGGTGATTATGTATATCCGGTTCCCACTTTCCCTGCGGAATGTAGAAGACCTACTGCACGAGAGAGGGATCGACATCAGCCACGAAACAGTCCGGTTCTGGTGGAATAGATTTGGTCCATTGATGGCAGCTGAGATCAAACAAAAACGCATTCAGCAACTGCGGGCATACTCCAAGTGGAAGTGGCACGGGGATGAGGTCTTCGTCAAAATCAATGGTGAACGCCATTACCTGTGGTGCGCAGTGGATGCGGAAGGCGAGGTACTAGAAAGCGGTGTAACAAAGCGTAGAAACAAAGACGCTGCATTGAAAATGCTTAAAACATTGATGAAACGATATGGCCGTGCTGAAAGGATCGTGACGGATCGATTAAGGTCCTATGGCGCCGCCTTGAGGGAATTGGGCTGCCCTGCCAAGCAGGAAACAGGGCGTTGGTTGAACAACCGAGCAGAGAACTCACACCAGCCCTTCCGACGAAAGGAGCGGGCGATGCAGCGGTTCAGGCAAATGCGAAGTTTGCAGAAATTTGCCTCCGTTCACGCTTCCGTCTTTAACCACTTCAATCAGGATCGTAGCCACATACACCGCACTCATTTTAAGCAAAGCCGCACCGCTGCTCTGATCGAGTGGCGTGGTCTTCTTACAGGATAACAGAACTGCCGCTTTGGCCAAACAGAGACGAGTTCGCATTCGTCTGACAGCACCCATGCGGGAGCACATGGAGAAGGCTTGGTAAGTCTTGGAAACTAAAAATCCCTGGGTTTGCGAATTTAAGCTCGAATGTTAGAGTTTATTTATGACCGATCGCCTACACAGTCTCGATTTTTTGCGTGCCTTTGCACTTTTGATGGGCGTGCTATTGCATGTTTTAATGCTCTTCCTGGAACCATTTGACGGCTCCGAACCAAGACTCGGCGCCTCCATCATCTTTATTTGGATCCATACTTGGCGCATGCCGCTGTTCATGCTTTTGGCAGGGTTTTTCACCGCCCTCAGCCTACAGAAGCGGGATGTTGGCAACTACGCATTGAATAGGTTGATCAGACTGGGTGCCCCCATCTTAATTTTATGGGCTATAATTCCTGCAATCGATGAGGGATCCAATGATATCTTCAAACTCCCTGAACTAATATCTTGGCTCCTATATGATGTTCCTTTCACATTGCGTTTAGATCATCTCTGGTTCCTGTATTACTTGTTGATATTTTATGGCGTCTTGTTGCTGCTTAAGCGCATTACTCCAAAGGCCTTAAATTTTATCACAGATTATGAGCTGAGTTTTTTCCGCATTTTCGTTTTGTGGCTCCCGATACTGATATTACTTTCTCCAATGAACAAACCAACAGGCGGTATCTTTGGAGATATTCCAACTACCTTCGGTGAAGTTAAACTTGGCTCAATGTTATTCATGGCGTCGTTCTTTTTGATTGGGATGCAGATACAAAAAAGCGCGCGTTTCTTAGAGCAGTTACAACAGAAACGCTTTTGGCTGCCCAGCTTGATATTAGTTAGTCTGGTCCCGATTGGCCTACTGGGCTGGGGCGGAATGAAGGATGAACCGTTCGTCTTTTCCAGCGTATTTGAGATGTGGATTGCCAATGGGCTATCTGGCAGTGCAGCGTTGTTGCTTGTACTATCGATAATGGGCATTGCTATGCAGCAAATCTCATCGGGCGGCCCAACTCTCAACTGGCTGATAAAGCTTTCATATCCAATTTACGTCTTCCATTTAATGTTCGTGATTAGCATCAGTGGGACATTAATGCATTTTGGCGTCAATGACTGGCTGGTAACCCTAATTGGCTTCGCATCAGGAATTCTTGGGCCAGTGATCATCTATTATGCCATTGTTTCCTGGACGCCACTTGATTGGGTATTCAATGGTTATAAAAACTCCAAATATCGATCGAAATCGGCCGTTATGAATCGGCTTGCAAGATACTTGTAGTTAAATGCGCTTGGTTGTGCTCAATCTGACTGTAGTGTTAAGACGTAATTCCAACTTCAACCACTGTGTCTTAACCCTAGTGAATAAACAGAGTCTTTGCTGTTTAGATTTCTCCTAATCAAAAACACACATTGGTAGACTTGTCGGTGTTGCGAGCCATATAATTTGTTAAGGAGATTGGCGTGCGACACTTGCGAGATGATACTGTGTTGATCTTGGATGGTGAGGTTCGTGTGTATCGCCGCGAACGTAGTCGTAGATGGCAGGCTGCATTTAGCATTGATGGCAAAGCTATTAGGATCAGCACTGGGAAAAAAGATCTCAATGAGGCCAAAGAAATCGCCCGTGACACCTATCTAGAATATAAGTTCAGACATAAGAACGACCTCCCTGTGATTACCAAGAAGTTTGCAGATGTAGCGCGGCTTGCAATTGCCGACATGCGCAAACAGTTGGATGCTGGATTGGGCAAGAAAGTCTATGCAGATTACATCGTGTGCATCGAACGCTACCTCATTCCCTATTTTGGCTCACAGTACGTAACCTCCGTTGATTATGAGAAGGTGCAAAGTTTCTATGAGTGGCGCAGAGCAAAGATGGGCAGGGAGCCCAAAGCAAGTACGCTCAACACACATAACTCTGCGATGAACCGCGTGTTTGATGAAGCTGTGGCAAGGGGCTTTCTGGCACATAAGAACGTCCCTATGCTTGTAAACAAAGGTGAGAAAAGCGAACGCCGTCCAGACTTTACACGTGAAGAATATGCCACAATGATCCGCAAACTGCCGCACTGGATCAAACATGGTAAGGCTGGCAAACCCACGGATATGCGATACCTCATGCGGGATTATGTGCTCATATTGGCCAACACAGGGATGCGCCATGGGACTGAGGCCCTTAACCTAAATTGGAAACACATCACGCTGTTTGAGGAGAATGATCTTCAATACCTGGAGATGAGCGTATCTGGCAAAACGGGCAGGCGAGATATCATCTGCCGCAGTGGTACGATCAATTACCTCAAACGTATCCATGAGCGCGCAGAAGATCTCAATTACATGAGTTTTGAGCAGCTTTTAAAAGAGCGT
>Ga0315322_10004723_pt1 | contig 10464 bp, 13 predicted proteins | sample M110021515metaG_FD_203461 | JGI IMG/M metagenome (GOLD analysis project Ga0315322, IMG submission 203461) | Ammonia-oxidizing marine archaeal communities from Monterey Bay, California, United States - M1 100m 21515 | ecosystem: Environmental > Aquatic > Marine > Intertidal zone | place: USA... | reverse complement strand
CCAGCAATCGATGTATTGCAAAGTGTCAGCCGGCTTTTTGGTGATTTGAGCGAGGGGAAATCGCAGGAGTGGATTCATCGTGCCCGAGAAGCAATGGCTGAATACCATGAACATCGCGATATCCTTTCATTGGGTGCTTACAAGAAAGGCTCCAATGAAGAACTGGATCGGGCCATAAGGCTGAGACCAAGCCTCAATACATTCCTCAAGCAAACTGTTAAAGAAGGTTATTCCGTTGAAGAAAGTCATGCAATGCTTCAGCAGGTATTTGCTAGGGAACAGTATAATGTGAACAATTAATACTGATTACTGAAAACGATTATGAAAAGATTTCAATTCAAACTTGATGGCGTTTTGCAGTTAAGAAACCAGCACGAACGGACAGTGGTTGACCAACACGCAACTGCCTTGAATAAAGTCAATCAATTGGCTGAAAAAATGAAAGCGCTTCAGGACGGGCTCATGCTGCAGCAACAACGGTATCAACAGTCATTGTCACAACCTCAATCAGTTTCCATGATGCAAAATCTCAGAAAGGGTTGTGAGTATTACGAACAGCGAATCACTGAAACAGGTCAGGCTCTTGATAGCGCAGAGCATGACCTCGAGCAATCCAAGAACGCACTGACCGCTGCTCGACGAGAATGCGAAGTAATGGAGAAATATCGTGACAGGCTTGCTGGAGCGCATGCAAAGATTGTGGACAAGGCAGATCAAACTTTTATGGATGAATTATCCCTGCGTGGAGCCCATCAATTTTCTTGAGGCACGTCATGAAAGATTTACTGAGTTCTAAAGCAACAATGGTGATTCTTGGCGGCTTGCTCTACATCGGCGTCACCATGTTCTATATTTACGACTCAATAGAAGAATTTACTCCCGTTCAGAAAGGCGATGCCACAAAAGCGGAAATCACTCCCGTCTTAAAGGGTCCCTCATGGGATTATAAAAACCCTGAATTGGATGCGTTGGTTCGGGAACTTGAGAGCCGAAAAGAAAAGATCGAGAAAAAAGAAGAGGAACTCAGGTTCTGGGAGTTGCAAATTAACAAAGAACTGGGGAATTTGACCTCCATCACAAACAGAGTAGAAAATCTTCAAATAGAGTTTGAACGTTATGCCAGCACGTTAACCGAAAACGAGGAGGAGAATATAAAACGCCTTCTAGATCTATTTAAAACTCTTGAGCCTGAGCAAATAGGAACAATCCTTGAACCAATGGCAGACGAGAAAATAGCTAAAATTTTCAGGCTCCTCAAACCGGCAGATGTTGGCCCTGTAGTTGAACTCTGGCTATCAAAAGGTGGAGAAAACGAAAAACGCATCCACGATATCCTCAGAAAATATCAAGGCATCATACCTGAAGAGAATCTGCCTGAGAAGGAGTTGCCTCCACTCTGAACAAATGCCAGAACTTTCAACCATTGTGTTCGAAAGTTAAAATTTAACGCACAAATCCATTCACCTATCTCGATTGTACCTGCAACAATCGTTCCTCAACATTTCTACCAACATGCAAACATCTTTGATACAGGAGCCATCAGGAACAGCCCATTCAAAAACAACTCGCTCGTCACAGCATAAAAATGAAAACAGAACCGAGGACTCTTTTCGAGACAGGTTCAATGCTGAACTTTACAACAAGGATGGGGTGGTCAACAAATCACCAGATAAAATATCCAAAGAACTGGAAGAGGCTGAATGGTTGAGTGGAGCCTCTTCCGGATCTGCCCCTCCTTCACCTGAGAACAATTTCAAATCCGGCGAGTCTGCTAATCCTGAGATTCTAAATCGTGCAAGTCAGGAATCACATTCATCAAGGTCAGCATCAAAAGTTTCAACGGAAGATTCGGATTCCCAGACCTCAGGTTCCAAAGAAAAAGACGAAAGTAAGGATACAAAAAGCAACGCTGAATCCAGGGAACAAACACAAAGCGGCAAGAATATCTCCAATGACGAAAAACCCGCTCAGAGGGGGGCAAATATTACCCCCCGACCTGCTTTGGATGGTAAAAACCCACTATCCCATGGATCAGTAAAAGTATCTGAAAAGATGCTGATGACCGCCAACAGCGCGGCTTCCAGCACTTCGCAGGCCATATCAATGCATCATGGCACGGCGCATGCTTCTTCTAATTCAAGATCGAAAGAATCGGTTAACACCCAGAAGTTGAGTCAACAAAGAAACATGTCTACCAATAACACAAAGCAGCCTGTGAACGCCAAGGGAGAGGCGATACTCAACGGGCCAGGTAAATTGATTCGTCCGGTCATGGCAGGTAATGGCTCAGAAGAATCCATGTCCTTTGGTGGTTCCTTTTCCGACGGCAAACAGGATGAAAATAGCGTTTTTGTCGATAAAGATTCTGGAAATAACACTCCGAACACTCCGATACAGTCTTTTGCGAAAACATCAATCGCAGGCCCTTCGAGATCATCTACCATGGTGGAGTCCATTCAAAGGATCCAATCCATGGTTGAGGATCAAGTCGTGGTCATGAAGAGTGCACCAGGTCAATCGATGCAAGTGATGATACGACCTGATGCCAACATGGCCTTGACGCTGACTTTGCAACAAAGCGAATCCAACATTTTGGTTGCAGCCAAAATGGATCAGTCAACGGCAAATTTACTTAAGCCACACTGGGAGGAAATCCAACGAGAATTGTCACAACAAGGCATTCGACTTGGGGATCCTGAATTGGGCTCGCATCAGGAATCGCCCGCCCAGCAAGACGGCAAACGTGGACAAGCGGATGATACCAATCAACACATTTTCCCGAGTCAAAGCCAAAAATCAGCTCTCAAAGACAAAACACCTAAAGGGACATTACACAAGCCAGAGCCCATCACCGATGACATCGATGGCTCCCTCGTTTCATGGGCCTAGAAGCCATCAATTTTTTCATTTAAATCATAAACAATGAACACCATCACATCAAACCCAACGGCAGCAGCCAACGGACAGTTTGGAGACCTATCAGAGGTTACCAACGGGCTGCATGATGTAAATCAGGATGATTTCTTTAAACTATTAACGGTCGAACTTTCTTCTCAAGATCCTCTCGAACCTAAAAAGGATTCTGAGTTTCTTGCGCAGATCATGCAAATCTCAAGCCTGGAACAGGCAAGAGCCATGCAGTCGGATCTTGCAGCCATGAGACACGAACAACAGGTCATCCAGGCCAACAGTATGTTGGGCCGTGAAGTCAACTTCGGAGAAGCGGTTGATGGAACAGTCTCTGCAGTGAAATTTCAGGATGGGCGCCCCATGATTGAGGTCGATGGGCAACTCTATGATTTGGAGCAACTCCTTTCCATTAATTTACCAGCGGAAAATGTCATGCCCACGGAAGGATATCGCAATATCGTCAACCCCATGATCAAACAGGTTCAACACAATGCTTAACTCACTCAATGCCGGGGTCAGTGGACTTCAACAATTCCAGGGCCAAATCGACCTTATCGGTAACAACATCGCAAACGTTAATACCAGCGGCTACAAAAGTGCTCGACTCAATTTTGAAGATACATTTGGGCAGGCGATGGTCAATGGAGGCAGCAATGTTGTGGCTTCAAATTTTGGAAGCGGTGTAGCCAGCGGAGGCATCTCGACTTCTTTTTCAGCAGGCGGCTTGACGACAACGTCAAGCGCCAGTGACGTAGCCGTACGAGATGGAGATGGCTTCTTCATGGTCAAGGATCCGATCAATGATAAAGAATTTGCAACGCGCGTCGGAAATTTCAAAGTAGACAACGAGGGATTCCTGACAACGAACCAGGGATTGCGTGTACAGGGCTTATTGGGCGATGGCAATCAAGGTGCAGGTGATTTGAAATTCAGTGATGATCTGACCATACGTGGCGCATTCGAACCGGGAAATGCATCTTTTGTAGGTGCTGAAATCGAAAGAGACGGAACGATCAGGATGCATTTTGATGACCAAAGAAGTTACAAGGGCGGGCAAATCCTTTTACAACAATTCGGGGCACCTCAAGAGCTAAGCAAACAAGGAGGCAACCTTTATGGAAACCTTCAAGCAGCAGCGCCTGTAGATAGTGCGGGACAACCTTTTGGTTGGCAACCTGGCACCGGAAGCGTTGGAATGCTTCAGTCGCGAGCAATTGAATCATCTAATGTGGATCTTACTGGTGAATTCTCCTCACTGATCATGGCTCAGCGCGCTTTTCAGGCAAATGCGCGCATGATTTCAACCAGTGATGAGCTATTGCAGGAACTGGTCAACCTGACACGTTAAATTTTCTTAATCCTAAATCAATTTATATCATGGCAGACAAGGCATCTGAAAACGAAAAAGAGGAGACTAAAAAACCGGCGGGTTCAATGCTTCCTATCATCATCATGCTGGTCGCCATGCCGCTGACGGCCTGGTTGGCGACTCAATACATTATCGTTCCTCAGATCAAAAAAAACTTGGGTCTGGAAACACGCGATGATGGAAAAAACGCTGATCATGAATCCTCTTCTCATGAGGCTGGTGAAGGCAAAGAAGATCCTGATGGCAAAGGTGAGGAAACTTCTGCCGAGAATACTGAATTAGTGGAGAAAGTCCGGGTAAACGTCAAAAATACCAATGGAAGCCGCTTCCTTTACGTCTCCTACCTCATTAAAGGCAAAATGCCTGAATTCGCAAAGATTAAGAAGAGCCAAGAAAAAATGGCCATGATTCGCGACACAGCACTGGGCCTCCTGATGTCTTTCGACATCGCGGAACTGGGTCAGATTGAAACGAAAAACCGTGCCGGGACCATGATGATTAGTGCATTTAATAATGACCTTGGTGGTGATTATGTAGAGGAAATCTTTTTCACGGAATGGACAGTTCAGTAGTCCGACCCGATACTTTTTAAAATTAATATAACACTCTGATATCATGGATGAAACATCAGTCAATCCCGAGCCAGCCACTGACCCGAAGAAGATTACCATCATTGGCAAAGGTGGCGCCAGTCATACCTCTGCCTCTGGTGATGTCACTGCCTTTGATTTTGATGGAACATCGTGCCTGACGCCGCAGGAGATGCGTAAATTAAAACAAATTCATGAAGATTTTGTTTCCAGTTTAACAGCGAGGTTGAGCCTGTTTTTGAGAATCGAGATCGACATGCAATTGGAGGGCCTCGAATCAACTAAGATGCGCAACGGACTCAATGAGATGGATGAAAACACTCATTTGTCGCTGGTTCGAATGGCTCCTCTGCGTGGTCACACGATTGTCGAATTCCCCATTCCTCTATCTTTATCAATCGTGGATCGATTAATGGGAGGACCAGCACAGCTGCAGGATAACAGCGGTAAATTAAATGATGTTGAAATTGCTCTTCTCGATGATGTGATCAATATCGTCATCTCAGAATGGGCCAATATGTGGGCTCACCTCACGCCGATCCAACCGTCCATTGTCAGTCACGAATCAAACCCAAAATACCTTTCATCATCTTCATTGAATTCGGCAGCACTGCAACTCACCATCCAAACAACGATGGGGGATTGCAAAGAGCCGATTCGGATCATTATTCCTCATCTAACACTCGAACCGTTGGTGGGAGCCTTGAGCAAGATGGACTTTGGTGACGATGATGGAAAGTCAAACAGCCAGATCCAGGCTCCAGACTGGTGTGATCGTTTTGACTCTGTAGAAGTGCACTTGTCCACATCTTGTCGCGGACCGAAGATTAGCCTCAAAGAGATGTCCAGCCTTAGATCCGGGCAGTTCCTGCCCTTCAATCCATCTTTCTTTGATACAGCTGTTTTGAAGGTGGCAGGCAAGGAAGCTTTCAGAGGCAGCATAGGCAAAATAAACAAAAAGTGGGCGTTCAAAATCACGCAGAATTTAGAAAAATAAACAAGGATTGTTATGGCTGAAGCAGACGAACAAAAAGAATCACCACAAAATCTGGAAATGCTATATAATGTTCCAGTTGAATTATCTGTTGAACTCGGTTCATGCATGATGCCCATGAAAAGCGTATTGGAACTTACTCCGGGTAAAGTGGTGCAATTGGACAAAGAGGCTGACAAACCTGCCGATTTGTATGTCAACGACAAGCTTGTGGCTCAGGGAGAGGTTGTGGTCGTGGACAATTGTTTTGGCATCAAGATCACTAAGTTGTTCTGATCATGGTTCGTCACACTCAACTCCTTGTGTTCTTTGCATTCCTGTTCCTTTGCTGGAATGGAGCTGCACTGTCACAGGGAGCTGATCAAGCTGTCTCCGATGCAGCAAAAATACAGGAGGGTATGGACTTGAAATCATCAAACGATATGCTGGCAGCCTGGTTGCGCATGTTCGGAGCTTTGATCACGGTTCTGGGAATATTCTTCATAGGTGTTTTCATGTTTCGAAAGTATGGAGGAGCCCTCCAGAACAAAACTTCGCAAGGACATCTGAAAGTGCTCGAGTATCGCGCGCTGAACCAGAAAAACTCCGTTTATGTCCTCGACTATCAGGGAGAACGTTTCCTCATTGCCACTTGTCAGCAAGGATCACCTGTTTTGACTCCTATCCGAATGGAAACTAAAAACGAGCAGACCTTGAATCTTCAAGATGATGATTTTAAGGATGAAATTCGGAAGGCTATGAATGAGTCGTCTTGATTTCATATTTGGATCAAAACAGAGTCCAGGCACCCGATTTGTGCGTTGGATCTTGATTACTTTCTTCTGCCTTGGGGCCATGCAGCTTCAAACTGAGGCACAGACCACTGGTGGAGCATTGCCCTTCAGTTTAAATCTTGGCTTTAATCCGGCGGGCGATCCAGCAGATGTGGATACGGGCATCCAGATTTTGTTCGTCATCACCCTGCTCGCCTTGACTCCATCCATTGTTTTATTGATGACGAGTTTCACACGGATCGTGATCGTGTTGTCGTTCATCCGTTCAGCACTGTCTCTGCAAGGCGCACCTTCTAATCAGATCATCATTGGTTTGGCTTTTTTCATGAGCTTGTTTGTGATGGCCCCCACCTGGGCAAAAATCCAAACAACTGCGGTAGATCCATACTCAGCTGAGCAAATTACAGGGCCAGAAGCCCTTGATAATGCGTCCACCGCAATCAAGGAATTCATGCTCAAGCAGACGCGGCCTCAAGATATGGAGCTTTTTGTGACCATGGCGCGGATTCAGACATCCAGTGCCATGCAGCTCCCTTTGAACGTCGTCATACCCGCTTTTATTCTCAGCGAACTTAAAACGGCATTTCAGATTGGGTTTCTGATATTCATGCCGTTCATCATGATTGATTTAATAGTGGCAACCGTACTCATGGGCATGGGTATGATGATGATGCCACCGGTAACCATTTCCCTTCCACTGAAAATCCTCTTGTTTGTGCTAGTGGATGGCTGGAACCTGATCGTTCAGTCCCTGTTGGAAAGTTTTGCCACTTAACCTATTCAGAAAGTAAAACAATGAACCCTGATTTTGCAGTTGAACTCATTCGATTGATGCTCCTCAAGGCCACTCAGTTAGCAGCACCCATTCTTGTCACAGGAATGACTATTGGCACCAGCGTCAGTGTTTTTCAGACGGTTACCTCCGTGCAGGAGCAAACACTCAGCTTTTTACCAAAAACAATGGGCATTGCTGCTTTCATTATCGTGGCTTCGCCTTGGATTCTAAGAACGATGATTGAGTATACTCGCTGGATGATCCAACTTGCCCCTCAAATGGTGGGGTAGAAAAATTTTCCCCCTATTCGTGCGTAACCGGCCTAGAAAGGCCGGTTTTTCTGTGTGGTACGCTTGCTGCTTATGGGTGATTCGTAGTGATATCGGCATATTTTACCACATGGCTTTTAGTAATGATGCGAACTTCCGCTCTTTTTGCGACGGTTCCTGCATTCTCGACGCCCAACGTACCGATCAAAATTAGAATAGCGCTCGGTGCACTGACTGCATTCTTTGTTTCATCTGCTCAACCTGCGGTTTCAGTGGATGGCTGGCCTTTCTTGCAGGTCTTGATCCTGATGACAAGCGAAGTGCTTGTAGGAGTCCTTCTGGGGTTTGTTTCACGCCTGTTTTTTTATGCTCTGGATATTGGGGGAGCCGTGATTGCCACAGGAATCGGATTAATGATGCCAATGGATGTCAATCCATTTCAGACCAATCAATCTACCATCCCTACAAACGTCCTTTATCAGTTGGCTATCATGATCTTTTTTACGACGGATATGCACCATTGGTTTTTCGCCGGATTATCCAAAAGTTTTGAGGTACTTCCAATGGGACAGGCCAATTTTGGAGGAGGTATGATAAAGACCCTTATTCCAATGACAGCCGGCGTCTTTTCCGTTGGAATCATGATTGCAGGCCCCATCATGACTGTTTCATTCATTCTGCTGCTTCTCTTTTCTTTTCTTGGGCGAGCTGTTCCTCAAATGAATGTGTTCGCTGAAAGTTTTTCATTCCGAATTCTTGCTGGATTAACCGTTTTTGGAATGACATGCGATGTGATGGCTGAGCATATCGTTCAATTCGTGCGAGGAATCCCTCTCGATCTCATGAGCGCAGTAAGTTCCCTGAATGGTTGATGCGATGATGAGAAAATCTATTTTCACAAAAGAAAGGCTTGATCATGAGTAATGAGCAAGCAGGCGAAAAAACAGAACAAGCAACGCCTAAAAAACTGCAGGACTCCTTTAATCAGGGGCAATTTGCCAAGAGTGCAGAGATACAAACATTGCTAGTCACCGCTGGAGGCCTTGGATCCTTGATGATGGTTGGGCCAGAGATCTGGGAACAATCAGCGAAGATCATGACAAGCATTCTCACTGATGCGAACTCGATAGATATCAAACAAGAGTTCATGCAGTCCCACATCAGCACGTCGGGCACAACTTTTTTAAAAATGGTTTCACCCGTTGTTGGAGCTTCGGCTGCAGGAGGACTGATTGCTGGCCTCTCTCAAACAAAGCTTAAGCTGACAACGGAAGCAATCAATCTGAACTGGAATAAAATCAATCCAATTAATGGTTGGAAAAAAATAGTTTCCACAAACGCACTTGTGACCGCTGCGTTTTCAAGTGGTAAAATACTGATATTGGGAAGCTTCCTCTATTTTGAAGCTCGAAAGGCAATTCAATCTCCTATTTTCAGTTCATCTGTCAGTATCGGTGATTTCATTAAGTTCGTTTCGCTGACAACCGCGTCGATTTTCACGAAATTCATTATTGTGATGATCTTCTTTGCTCTGGTCGATTACGGCTATCAGCTTTGGAAGACGGGTAGAGATCTGATGATGACCAAGGAGGAAACCAAAGAAGAGCATAAGAACCAGGAAGGCGACCCCAAGATGAAGGGAAGGCGGCAACAGATGCGAATGGCATTACGTCAGCGTAGAATGATTCAGGATGTCCCTGATGCAGATGTCATTTTAACAAACCCGACACATTATGCCGTCGCCCTGAAATACAATGCCAATGGCATGACTGCGCCCAAGGTACTGGCAAAAGGGGAGCGACTGTTTGCAGCCAAAATCAAGGAATTGGCCAAGGAACACAAAATCCCGATTATTGAAAATAAACCCCTGGCTCGATCTCTCTATAAATCAACACCGGTCGGCCATGAAATACCTGCAGCCATGTATTCTGCCATCGCCGAGATCCTTGCCGCAGTCTATCGATTGAACCCATACAAATATCACGCGCAAGGCAAAGGAGCCTGAGTCAAACATGATGATTATCGAACAATTGCTGGGAAAAGATTACCGTAAGAAGCTGGTTTACGGCCTCGACATCTGGTTGCCGCTGGCTTTGTTCGGCATCGTCATGTTCCTGATTCTGCCGATGCCTGCTTTCCTGCTGGATGGGGCATTGGCGTTGAGCATTGCGATATCACTGCTGATGTTGCTTGTCATTTTATATTTAAAGGAATCTGCAGACTTCACTGGTTTCCCAACTATGTTGCTGATAGCAACGTTATTCAGGCTTTCACTCAATGTCGCCTCGACTCGCTTGATTCTATTGGACGGTTACGCAGGGAATATTATTGAGGCATTTGGTAATTTCGTTGTTAAAGGGAATTTTATCGTAGGCCTCGTCGTTTTTATCATTCTGGTTTTGGTCAACTTCATTGTGATCACCAAAGGTGCCGGACGCATTGCCGAAGTCGCAGCCCGATTTACCTTGGATGCCATGCCTGGAAAACAAATGGCTATTGATGCTGAACTGAACGCAGGAGTCATCGATGAAATTCAAGCCAGGGAGAAGCGTAAAAAAGTTGAGGGAGAAGCTGATTTTTATGGCGCCATGGACGGTGCCAGCAAGTTCGTGAGAGGCGATGCCATTGCGGGTATACTCATTACGATCATTAACGTCATCGGGGGGTTTGGTATCGGGATTTTCCAGAGGCAAATGTCCGTGATGGACGCTCTTGAGCTTTATACGCTTTTATCTATTGGCGATGGACTCGTCTCCCAAATTCCAGCACTTATCACCTCGGCAG
>Ga0315322_10004721_pt1 | contig 10466 bp, 8 predicted proteins | sample M110021515metaG_FD_203461 | JGI IMG/M metagenome (GOLD analysis project Ga0315322, IMG submission 203461) | Ammonia-oxidizing marine archaeal communities from Monterey Bay, California, United States - M1 100m 21515 | ecosystem: Environmental > Aquatic > Marine > Intertidal zone | place: USA... | reverse complement strand
TTGTGAAATGTTGCCCGACTGCGACTTCGACGGGTTGCTCGACCCTGAAGAGTTAGCTCAGTGCGTAAAGAATCCTGACTGTGATGACGACTTAATAGGTGATGGGGCTGAGATGTGGGCGTGCATCTTGATGGCCGACTGCGACGGTGATGGCGTGAAAGACGTCGACGAACGTGAGAAGGCGTGTATCCAAGATCCCAAATGCACACTGGCAGCATTAGACACCGACAAAGATGGAATAAACGATAAAGACGAACTCGCTCAATGCGTCACCAACCCTGACTGTGACGGAGACGGCATAGGTGACGCCTCTGAGATGTTGGCGTGCATCTTGATGGCTGACTGCGATGGGGACGGCGTCGGGGACAAATCCGAACAAAGCGGATGTATCCAAAGCCCCTTATGTGGGAAATCACGAACAGACACCGACCGAGACGGGTTATACGACTCGTTGGAGTACACCATCCACGAGAGATGTGTCTCCAACCCTGACTGCGACAGTGACGGGATTCCAGATGGAAACGAAACACGGGCCTGCATTTTGATGGCGGACTGCGACGGAGATGGCGTGAGTGACAAATACGAGACATCTAAAGCATGCGCACAGGATCCAAAGTGCACGCCTGCTGGTTTAAGCAAAGAAGACCGCGAACTAGGGCAACTAATAGACCTAATCGATAGATAACCACGACAGAAATCATTTACTCAACAACTAAGTAACGCATTTGCACTAGTTCCATACATGCAACCGCCCCATATAGCGACAACACCCAGACTCATAAGCTGAAGCGAAACCGAGGAGAACACAAATGAAAAAAACCCTCCGAGCGCTAGCAGCGACAGTAGTGCTATCTCTGCTATTTCCTCTGCTGTCTGTCAGTCCGGCTGCAGCGAACACGACCTCTTCTATCGGCACGACCTTTGATGAGGCAGCTCTTTTCTCGCCCGTAGCCGGTAGGGACTGGGCCACCACGACAGCCACCGCAGTAGACGACAGTGGCAACATCTACTCAGCATCAGTTGCGAGGCACACTCAGAGTCTTCTACATACCCGACAGATGGGTGTTAACGAGAATTATGTAGTCGGACGAGGGGTGAGAGACGCCCCTAACCTTGTTGTAACTAAGGTCGACAAAGACGGCCAGATGCAATGGGTGTGGGAGCTTCGAGCCGTCGCAGCAGGCAGCTCTGGATGGTGGGAAGACATCGCTGTTGCCCCTGATGGAACTGTTCACGTTGTCGGCTATTACAAAGGGCGCGGAGATGTCTGGTATCACAAACCCGGCGATCCGATTAGGCCGTCGGTGACAGATAGCGCGACACTCATCAAGGGCGACTGGGAGATGCCATGGGAGTACCCGAGAACTAATGCGCAGTGGGTTCAGATCAACCCTGATGGCACCACTCGCAACGTCAACCGCCTGAAAAGCCATACCTCTTCTTATTTCACTTCGGTTGATGTGAACGATGCCGGACAGGTTCTCATCGGTGGCCGATACCACGGGCGAACGTGGTTCAACGTGAAAGACCACTCCAATTCAGGATGGAACGAGACCTGTGCGCAGACGTGTCCGTTTGTCACCATGTATGAAGCTGGCGGAGCGTTCAAATGGGCAAGACGCTTCAATCACTGTCCCGGCGATGAACATTCAGCTGTTTGGGACGCAAAATTCGGAGCCGATGGACGAATCCTGGTTGTTGGCGGTTACACGGGCGTAGCTACGTGGAATTGCAGTCCAAAAGTAACTTCAGTCGGGCTGGGCGCACGCGGTCTAGGTAATGGCTTTGCGACAAACCTTCACACTGGGTTGCGCAGTTACATGGCCGTCTTTAATCAGTCCGATGGTCAATTGCAGTATGCAAGAGAATTCGGTTCCCCAACGCAGCGTAGTAACGCTATTGGGATCGTGGAACACCCAACTAACGGCGACCTATACATAACCGGAGTTTGGGAGAACACCAAAGCAACCTGCACATCTGATAACGACAAATGGTATTTCGCTCCCACGATTCCCAAATCCACCTTCCCTCTCATAGGTGACCACTCGAGGTTCACACGCAGCGGTGGAATAAAAGAATGTTCCGCTCATGAGGGCGGCCCGAAGAACGATGACGTGTATCTGTTGCACACCGACAAATGGGGCAACTTCAAGAAGGTAACTTTCTTAGATCCCCACCTAGAAAAGACACACATACCCTCTATCGCCATCAACAGCGACGGTTCCGAACTAGTAATCGGTGCTTCGGGGATACCTAGCGCTGCAACGAGCCTCAGTGCATCGAAGCAAGGTGGCTCCAATGGCTGGGTAATGACAGTCGACTCGACGACGCTTGCCGAAAACTGGCGGTGGGTAAATAAACAAGCTTGGCACGGAGCTACAGAAGAGGACCGGGAAGACACTGATAAATATCAGTACTCGTGGGTCGATCACGTTACGTATGGGCCCGACGACAAGGTGCATGCATCTGGCAGGGCGGCATGGTCCACATGGTTCGGAACAACAGTCGACGGGACCTTCGCGTTTCATTACAACACGTCATCTGTAAGCACTGATGCATACGTCGTTCGCTACACGAAGGACGGGGCTGTCGATCTAGGCGCTCCGGCAGACGTACCTCAAGTAGTTCCTGATGGTTACGGGCTCATCACCCCAGAAGCCATAGAAGACGATGGTCTTTACCTGATTGGCCCGGGTGGTGAAGTCGTTTGGAATGAGCCGCTCTGTAAGGGTGGCCGTTGGCAACTCACCCCTCAGCCGGGCCTTGCAGTCCGTCAATACATGCTCAAGAAATCATCACTGACCTCCCCGATCAATATGGCTGACGGTTCCGGTGGCGACCCGATAGAGCCAGCTGATGTAATACGGACGTTGCACACTGGGCCTAACGGGAGTGTTCCCAACTACAACATCCTCTGGCAAGACGGCTATGTACTAGACGCCGATGGTTCATCAGCTGACATCCCTGAGAACTTCAAGCTCCGCGGTTGGGACGATGGAATCGCTGATCTCGATTCGACTGCTGATCTCCCGGTTGGTTTCTACTTCCGTCAGAACACCATCGTCTACAACACCAATTCCAACCCGGGCGGGCGGCCTGTGTACCTGCCAAGCACTCGGGTCGATGGACACACGTGGGATCTTGATGAGTACGACGTCTATTTGGCGTTCGCTCATCCCGGTGGAGCAACGGAACGACAGACGTATCCGGAGTTCGCTCAGATCTGCCCATCCGATGATGGCATCCCGGGCTTTACGTTAACGAAAACCACGCTCTTCACCGATGAAGACGGCAAGAAAGACAAGTTCAACTTCCAGTTGGATTCTCGCCCTACTTCTGAGGTGGTATTCAACATCACGTACACCGATGCGTCAGAGATTTCAGTGAACGTCGACGTGATCAAGTTCGACAAAGACAGTTGGGACAACGGTCGAAGAGTTACCGCTACCGGCCTCCCTGACGGAGTTCCCGATGGCGATATAACGAGTTACATAAACGTGCAAATCGACCATGACGCTTCGTCATATGAATATGCGTCGCTGGCAAACAAAGTCGTGGACGTAATCAATGCGAACGTCGACCTGTTGCCACCTCCACCTGATCCAGACATTGACGGGGATGGGATCCTCAACGAAGACGAAGTTGATGGCTGTGTCGAAGATCCCGACTGTGATGACGATGGCATAAACGATGGCAACGAAAACCCTGCCTGCATCTTGGTTGCGGACTGCGATGGCGACGGGTTACCCGACAATGAGGAAAAGCCGGAATGCATTCAGGACCCACGATGCGACGAAAACAACGGCGATCCCATTAGTGATCCGCCACCGGACAAAGAACCTCTAGAGCCAGTCAAACCGGATAATCCGCCAGCTCCGGAGCCACCACCGGTGGAAGAGCCACCTGAAGACAGCGACCCGCAAGAGCCGTTGCTTCCTGAGGTCCAAGATCCACCAGACTCAGACATTGATGGCGACGGTATCCCTGACGACCAGGAAGAACCAGGTTGCGAGACAGCTGCGGACTGCGATGGCGACGGAATACCTGATGGCGCCGACCCGGACCCCAACAACCCAGACTCCGACGGCGACGGACTGGTCGACGGATTCGACCCTGACACCTCGAATCCCGATACTGACGGTGATGGCATACTAGATGGTCAGGATCCAGATTCTGACGGCAACGGGGTACCTGACGATCAAGAGCAAGGGCTTCCCGGCACAGGCTTACCTGAGGATGGCTCCAACGATGGCGATAGCTCCGCTCCTCCTGACGACGGTGACGATCCAGATAACGGCGGCGGATCAGCTGATGACGGTGAGATTCAAACTCCTCAACCATCACCGGGTGTTTCCAGTTCAGACACCGGATTTATTGACGCCATAGGCGATCTCCCTCCAGCTGCTATCGCTGCAGCAGCTCTTGTTGCAGCGGTTGGTGTAGCAGCAGCGGCTGCGTCTTTGGCCGGCCCGAGTCTTCTAAGTTGGCTATTTCGTGGTGTATTCGGGATCTGGCTATTCGGTTTACTATTTGGTCGCAAAGGTGTCCGCTGCGATGTCTGTGACCTTCTCTTAGTCAAACGCGACGGCGTGTGGGTGGACAAGGACACTCATTGGCAGACTGGAATTAATGAGCACATCCACGTGCCTGCCGACTTCTCCGACAAAGACCGAGCTAAATACCTCAATTCACTCAAGTAATCCCAGATTGAGGCACACAAAAGGTCAGTTATTTTAAAGGCTTCGCGACACACGAATAGACGCTCCAGGCCCAACGCGATCACCTAGCACCCAGTTCACCCACAACGTTGAGCCGATAGGCGCTAACTCGCGCGGTACCACCAACGTGTTCTGGGGAACTGGAGTTGGCTCAGTCACAACTTGGCGCGCCATATCGTTTGGACCTTGGACTGCGACCGCCAATCGTAAACCTGCTTCAACTAAAGATCGGGGTGCTGCCGATACCCGCAACTGGAAATACTTCTCGTCCATATCAGTGAGAGACAGACCCCTTACTTTTGGGACAACTTCTAATTTTCGTTGCTTGCGAACACGAGACAGTCGACGGGGGAGAAAAATTATCGAATTAACAAGCAGGATCAACACTGCCGCTAAGAACACCTGTCCCCAAATCGTTTCAGTCCAGTTCGTAGTCGTCGTAGCAACAAGAAGGCGGTTCATCTCTTAGATCACCGGAAGGCACTCTTCGGCAGTTATCAGCTCATAGTGAATTGCCGTCGCTACTGCAGATGCCTGATTTTTGGTGCCAAGTTTTTCGAAAACCGTTCCCAATGTTGCTCGCGCGGTGTTGTAGGCGATACCAATTTCTGACGCTGCGGCTTTTAGATCACCTTGGCGAGCGGTTTCTACAAGGATTTGTTTCATCCTTGGAGTCAGTACCGGGCGTTGGTCCCTGTTTTGTTGGACTCGCATGATGTATTGGGCTTGGGTGCCTTCCCATTCGACTTGCCGGTTATTGATGATGTCTCGAAGCCTGCCTGGGAATTCGTTGAGGTTCGTTACTGCGGCTTTATCGATCCAACCGATCGCTCCGAGTTCGAACGCTTTGACCCAATCTCGTTGCTGTTGACTCGCGGAAAGCATGCAAACTTTCGCTGCATCTTGTGGAACGCCCCCGCAGAAGTCGATGATGTCGCTTAAAAGGTCGGTGCCTTTTTCGCCGCCCTGTAAGTCCTGATCTAGCAGGACCAGACTCGGTTTACGAGTGGGGTCCTCACTTGAGTTATTCCACATGTCTACGAAAATTTTCATGCCTTCAGCCTTTGTGGAGGCAGAGGAAAATTCGATGTCTTTTGTTTGGCCTAATGCGCTTTCAAGCCCGAGGCGAAGAAATGGGTCGTCGTCTATGGACAACACCCAATAGTTAGGGTTTTTGTCGACTGGGTTTGCCACGAGGGTCGCCTTCTAAAAAGGAATCTGAACAGAATCGTAGTCTCATCGCAGAGTGGTTCTGGTCACTAATGATCTTTCGTTTTGTTGAGAGTGGCCCGAATAACTGGATCTCCCATAGATTCAATAGAGGACATCGTTCGAAGGTAGGGGTTATGGATTTAGGTATCTGTATGCGGGATCTTCCAGTGACTCAAGTCGTTGAGTTAGGAAAGTTTGCTGAAGACCACGGATATTCTTCGATTTATCTCCCAGAAACAGGTAACCGAACACCTGATGGAGGGTTATCGGGGAGAAGCCCGTGGATAAGTCTCGCCGCGATGTTCGCCGAAACCGAACATGTCGGAGGAGCAGTGGGTGTCGCGGCGGCACCCTTTCGGTCACTACCTCACCTTGCTCTTTCCGCTGCAACCCTGCAAGAGCAGTCAGAAGGAAGATTCTCGTTAGGAATCGGGGTGTCACATCGCGAAGCTGCCGATCGTCTAGGCGTTCCATTCCCCACGTCACCGTTGCGTTGGACAGAAGTCGCGTGTGACGAACTGATGGGACAAGCACGCTTCGGAGTGACCTTCGGCAAGGGCTTCCCTGTATTGGTTGGGGCGCTCGGACCGAAAATGGTCGAGTTGGGTGCAGCTCGTTCGGATGGTTTGGTGTTGAACTGGTTAACCCCCCAACACGCACAAGAAACTGTTGAATTGGCAAGGAATGTTGGTCAAGCGAATGGGCGCACCCCTTACACAGTTTTGTATGTACGTCTCAGCCCCGATGAAGCTCTGCACACAGACGCAGTGAACTACGACGCTATGGCCAATTATCACCATCATTTCGTACGCCAAGGTTTGACGACCCCTGAAGATGTGGTCGCCGGCACTTGTTTACGCAGCGATGATCTCGGTCACGCAAAAGAGCAATTGAATGCGTGGGCTGAAGCTGGAATCGATTTGGTGTGTGCCTACCCGCACGGCTTAGAACAAGCCGAGTACGAAACAGCGTTAGCTGCACTCACCGCCTGATTGATCATGCGTCGTCTGTGTTGAAGTGTTCGAGTAGCAGCTGCATTTCTTGGTCGACGTTGTCGGGCACCACGTAGTCATCTTCATCGCATATTTCGTCTATACGTTCAGCGACCGATTCAAGGGTCAGGTCCTCTTCGTATATTCCTTTAGTTACGCCCATGAACGCTCGACCTACTCTGCCTCCCGAAGCGGACAGCGTTTCACCGTTAAGCGAACATGATTCGTGTGCGAGGTAGACAACCGCAGGTGCAACCTGTTGTGGGCCTAACTGCATCATGAGGTCTTCTCCGGTGAGGCCGGTGATGTCGGCGATGTCGCCGTCGTCGCCGAGAACGTCGCCGGTCATTCGAGTCAATGCGCCTGGTGCTATCGCGTTGACATGTATGCCGTACCGAGATCCTTCGATCGCGAGTGTTCGGGTGAACCCGTAAATAGCGGCTTTGGCTGCGGAGTATGCGCTTTGACCGAATGATCCGAACAGCCCCGACCCTGAGCTGGTGTTGATGATTCGTCCATAGCCAACTGATTTCATGTGTTCATACGCGGGGCGACTCACGAAGAAACATCCTTTGACGTGCACGTCTATAACCGGTTCGAATTCGTATTCGTTGATATTCAGGAATGTTCGGTTGCGGATAATTCCGGCGTTGTTGATGAGAATATCGAGTCGCTCGAATTCTTCCAGCGTGGCAGCGACCATGGATTCAGCGCCTTCGCGTGTGGCTACGGAATCGCTGTTTGCGGCCGCTACACCACCTGCCGCCCGTATTTCTTCGACGACAGCTTCCGCTGGGCTTGGGTCATGGTCTTGGCCTCCCATGGTTGGTGATCCCAGGTCATTCACCATCACCGCCGCGCCTCGCGACGCAAGCAGGAGCGCATGTTCTCGGCCAAGCCCACCGCCGGCACCAGTTACCAATGCGACTCTGCCATCAAATCTCAATTCACTCATAACTGCACCCTAGATTGCGACGACCGGTACGAGTAGTGACAAACTCTTTGCATGATTAGCGATTTGGACGAACACGTCATCGAAGGCAATGGAATACAAATCCATTACGTAACCAAAGGACAAGGTCCAGCAGTCGTGATGTGCCATGGCTTCCCCGAAAGTTGGTACTCGTGGCGACACCAAATAGACGCTCTAGCCGAGGCCGGATATCAAGCAGTTGCGATGTCGATGCGTGGTTACGGAAAGACCAGTGCGCCGCAGGCAATAGAGGCCTACGACATCAATCACCTCGTCGGCGATGTTGTCGCTGTCGCTAATCACCTAGATCAGGGGCCGGTGGTCGTCGCTGGTCACGATTGGGGTGCGCCCGTTGCTTGGTTTGCCGCTCTTATGCGACCCGATTTGTTTCGCGCTGTCGCTTGTTTGAGCGTGCCCTACACAGGTCCAATAGGAGCTCTACCCGAAGGTATCGACCTGAACGGGTTGATGGCTCAAGCAGCGGGCCCTGAACGGGATTATTACCGGTTGTTCTTTCAAGAACCAGGCAAAGCAGAAGCAGATCTTGAAGCTGACATTTATAAAACTATGCGTGGTTTCTTGTATGTCATCAGTGGTGACGCTCTCCGAAATGGCGACATCAGTGAACCATTCGATGGTCACTTCCCGGCTGGCGAAGCTATGACAGATCAGCTCGTGTCACCAGGCGAACTACCTTCGTGGCTGACTGAGGAAGATCTTCACTTTTATGTTGAAGAAATAACGCGAACAGGTTTCCGAGGCGGTCTGAATTGGTATCGCAATATTAACAAGCTGCCCGCTATTACCGCCCCTTTCCTCGGATCAACCATCCACCAGCCTTCGTTCTACATGGGTGGTTCAACAGACCTGATTGCAGGGAACACTCCCGAAGCAATCAGCGGCATGCAGCAAGCTTTAGGTGACCTACGTCACTGTGAAATCATTGAGGGCGCGGGTCACTGGCTCCAACAAGAATGTTCATCAGAGGTCAGTTCTGCCATGGTGAGCTTCTTAGAAGGGCTTGACTGACTTTCTTCTGTGGCGGTTGCCGCTTACGCTGCTGCCATGAGTGAAAAGCCCCAAGTAGAAGTTCCCGAAGGCGACCCGACCGGCAAACAGCTAGGCATAGTCGACATCATCAACGGCGACGGTGATCAAGCCGAAGCCGGCCATCTGGCAGAAGTTCATTATGTCGGCGTGTCATGGAACACGGGTAACGAGTTCGATGCTTCTTGGAATCGTGGCCAGACCTTCAGTTTCAAACTCGGAGGTGGGCAAGTTATTTCAGGTTGGGACCAAGGAGTAGTGGGTATGCGTGTCGGAGGACGTCGTCAACTCACTATTCCTCCAGCGTTGGCTTACGGGAGTGCCGGCGCGGGTGGGGTCATAGGACCGAACGAGCATCTGATCTTCGTCGTGGACTTAGTTTCTGTCCGCTAAACCGTCAGTCGACGACACGTCTACAAACCATCCGGGCTTCATGCCGGTCATCGAACCAGTCTTCAACATAAGAGAGCGGTTCGAAACCTGGGACTAGGTCTGGGAGTTCTCCAGTTTCGACGAGGTAGCGTCGGCTGGGTTTTTCGTGGCGTTCCAAATTAGTGACGGTCGCTACTTTTACGAACAGCACTCCTTTGGGAGTGACGTAGTTATGAAGTAACGAATACAGCGAACGGTCAAGAAAGTTGCAGCACACCGTTATATCCCAGCTGTCATCAAGCTGTGCAGAAGATTCGAGGTCATGGTGAATCGTCGACAGCTTGAGTTGTTGCCGAGCCGCTTCTCTTTTCGCTACCTCTAAAGCCGCTTGAGAAATTTCCACGAGGGAAACCTCATAACCATTGGCAGCTAACCACAGAGCGGTGCCGCCAGTTCCTCCCGCAAGATCCACCGCTCGAGCGGGCGGCAGTGGGAGAAACTCTGATGCGGTTACAAAAGGGTCAGGTTCTCCAACGGTTCGATGTTCGCTGTAGATGGCATCCCATCTGTCTTGAGTTTCCTGACGGCTCATTTAGTGACTCCATTAGGAAGATATTGATTAAGCATGATCCAAGAATCCTGATCTCCAAAAACGCCAGCAAGCAATCGCGGAAATAACAGCCACAATCGACAATACGGCTACTGACGATCCGAAGTCAGCAGAGTTTTGTCGGGCAATTCCAATAACCCAAGGGCCCGACACTCCCCCAAGTTCTCCAGCAGTGAAAAACAATCCTCCTGCAGTTCCCATTCGAGCATCCGGGACAGAGCGACTAGACATCAACATCAACATTGCCATCGGGACACTGCACACTCGAACGGTCCCTATAACTGCTATCGCAAAGATATGGAGTGTTTGTGATGAGGCTGCCAAAGCCCAAACACACACAGCCATCGCAACGAACATGGTGATCAGAAATTGTGGTCGCTTATACGCGTTCACGCGTCCAGGAATAATCAGGGACCCGATAACACCGATCGTTATTCCACCTGCAGTTAACCACGCAGCGCCACGAGTGGACCATGGTCCCGTCCGTAACATCTCGGGCATCCACCCGTTAAGTGCGTGTCCAACAAAGAAGATGGCGAACG
>Ga0315322_10004716_pt1 | contig 10474 bp, 5 predicted proteins | sample M110021515metaG_FD_203461 | JGI IMG/M metagenome (GOLD analysis project Ga0315322, IMG submission 203461) | Ammonia-oxidizing marine archaeal communities from Monterey Bay, California, United States - M1 100m 21515 | ecosystem: Environmental > Aquatic > Marine > Intertidal zone | place: USA... | reverse complement strand
TCGGCTACCATGGAGACCAAGACCACAGCATAACCCCCTACCGCGACTGGGTAATCGATTCCTTCAACGATGGACTTCCTTTCGACCAGTTTACACGCGAGCAATTAGCCGGAGATTTGCTACCAAGACCGACAATCGACCAAACTATCGCCACGGGCTACAACCGTTTGCTACAAACCTCGCACGAGGGAGGCGTCCAGAAGAAGGAATATATCGCCATGTATGCCGCAGACCGAGTACGCAACCTGTCGGAGGTGTGGATGGGAGCAACCATGGGTTGCGCTCAATGTCACGATCACAAGTACGACCCTTACACGGCAAAGGACTTCTACTCCATGGCGGCCTTCTTCGACGACATTGACGACACCGCCCATCTAAAAAACGGCAGTAACAGCTTACCTACACGGCGTGATCCGGAAATCAACGTATTAAGTCGCAATCAACGAACTCGAATCGCAACCCTGGAAAAAACCATCACCGAAAAGGAAAAGATCCAAGAAGAGATCCCTGACTCCAAGCTCCAAGACGAAATAAAAGCTTTAAAGACAGAGATGAACGAAATCAATAAGGTGACCCGAAAGACCATGATCACCCGGGTCACCCAGCCACGGGTCACCCATATCTTGCCGCGAGGCGACTGGCTCGACGAAAGCGGTCCCGTAGTGCAGTCAGCGATACCTGAATTCATGGGAAGCCTCGCCTCTGAAAAACGCCTGACCCGACTGGACTTGGCCAACTGGCTCATGGACGCCGACAAGGGAGCCGGAAAACTCACCGCTCGAGTGCTGGCCAATCGCCTCTGGTATTTGCTCTTCGGTCAAGGATTGGCACCGGACCTGACCGACTTCGGCGGGCAAGGTCAACCGCCCGAGCACCCCGAGCTCCTCGACAACTTGTCCATAAGCCTCATTGACAAGAATTGGCGAATAAAGGCATTACTGAAGGAAATCGTCCTCAGTCGCACTTATCGACAAACTTCCTCTACTTACGGAAAAAAGATAAGTTTCCAAACATCCTACAGGTTACCCGCTGAAACCATTCGCGACAACGCCCTAGCCATAAGTGGTCTTCTAGTACGGGATGTTGGCGGAGCAAGCATCAAGCCCTACCAACCGGCTGGGTATTATCGCCACCTCAACTTTCCCACCCGCAAGTACACCCACCACAAAGACCAACGTCAGTGGCGTCGAGGTGTCTACGTTCATTGGCAACGACAGTTTTTACATCCAATGCTGAAGGCTTTCGACGCCCCCCGTCGAGAGGAGTGCACGGCTCAACGCCCTAGCTCCAACACACCTCTGGCCGCCTTGGTCTTGCTCAATGACCCTACTTTCGTGGAAGCAGCACAAGTCTTCGCCAAGCGCATTCTGGCCGAGGGAGGAACAGCCATCGACTCACGTCTGGATTTCGCCTTCCGAGAAGCTGTCTCCCGTAAACCGGACGACTTCGAGCGTAACATCCTCAAGAAACTACTGACCTCCCAGAAAGCCAAGGAGGAAGCCGCGTGGACGACTGTAGCCCGTGGCATCCTCAACTTGGCGGAAACCAACCTTCGACGCTGACATGTCGCCCATACAAATCAATAGACGCGCCTTCCTTGCCGGCTCTGGCTTGAGCCTCGGGTCCACCGCTCTCAATCTCTTGATGGCCGAAAGTGGTCCCCTGCTCGGAACCCCTAACTATCTCTTGCCCGAGGCAAAGGCCAAGCGAGTCATCTTCCTTTGCATGTCGGGAGGACCCTCCCATTTAGAGACTTTCGACTACAAGCCTAAGTTGGATGAAATGAACGGGAAACCCATGCCCGAGTCTTTCACCAATGGCCAACCTATTGCCCAACTTCAGGGCAAGGCGCTTAAGGTTCAAGGGCATCTGACAAAGTTCAAGCAATATGGGGAAAGCGGCCAATACGTCAGCGACTTCCTACCGTGGACAGCGAAGATGGTGGACGACGTAACCATCGTCCGATCGATGGTTACGGAACAGATCAATCACGATCCCGCGCACACCTTCATGAACACAGGCACCGGCATCAATGGTCGGCCCTCCATGGGGGCTTGGGTGAACTACGGCCTTGGTAGCGAATCGAAGGACTTGCCCGGTTTCGTCGTCATGACGAGTGTCGGAGGACGCAACCCTCAGCCCATCGCATCACGCCAATGGGGCGCCGGATTCCTCCCAAGTCGCCACCAAGGCGTAGAGTTCAACTCTTCCGGTGACCCCGTCCATTACGTCGGCAACCCAGCAGGAACCAGCGCTGAAACACAGGGTAAACTTGTCGACGCCATAACGGCCCTCGATCACCACCGGAACAAAAGCATCAACGATCCTGAGACGGCTACCCGAATCGCTGCTTACGAGATGGCCTTTCGCATGCAAACCTCGGTTCCCGATTTGATGGACGTATCCAAGGAACCCCAACACATTCTCGATATGTACGGGGCCAAGCCCGGCGATGGTTCCTATGCCTCCAATTGCCTGCTCGCCAGAAGGCTAGCCGAGCGGGGCGTACGATTCATCCACCTCTACCATCGTGGTTGGGATCATCATGGCGGACTGGTCAAGTACATGAACACATGCTGTGGTCTCACCGACAAGCCGACTTGGGCACTTATTCAAGATCTCAAGCAACGAGACATGCTTAAGGACACACTCGTAGTCTGGGGTGGGGAATTCGGACGCACCCCGATGTTTCAGGGCAAAGGTGGAGCTGGTCGCGACCACCACGTCAAAGGATTCTCGATGTGGATGGCCGGAGGCGGCGTCAAAGGCGGTGTAGGTTACGGCGAAACCGACGAATTAGGTTATCATGCCGAGAAAAACATGGTCCATGTCCGTGACCTGCACGCCACAATGCTACACCAACTCGGTATCGACCACAACCGCTTCTCCGTTAAGCACCAAGGTCTGGACATGAAATTGACAGGCGTGGAAAGAGCCCGAGTGGTAAAAGGAATTTTGGCCTAACACAGATTTGAAAAGCTTTGCTCGGGCAACAAACATCCTAGATCCAAAGGTACGAACGAACAAATTAATGCCAAGCCTAAGGGCTAAGGTTTACTCGACCTCAGAGGGCACTGATTCTTCCTCGGGAAGCTGGTCATGCTCGTCATCGGCATCGGTTTGCTCGTTCAGATACTCCTTCACACTCAAGTCACCAACAAAGGAAACGCCATCACGACGTTCGACGACATGGTAGCGCTCGACATATTTCTGTACCACGTGGATCTTGGCATCGAGGGGCTGAACGATAAGCAGTTGTAGATGAAACTCCTTGAATAGATCCAGCAAGAATTCGGAAAACTCATCATCCGTCTTGCTGAACATTTCATCCACGGCTACAAGGCGGAATGTTTCGGTTCTCCTGCCACCGACGTCGATACCATATTGATAGGCAATAGCTGTGGCGAGAATGGTGGAAGCGAGACGATTCTTTTCTCCACCAGACTTGCCTGAAGCACCAGTATAACTTTGTCGCAAGTCACCTTCCTTGTAAAACTCATCGGCTCTGAATCGAAACCAATTGCGAACGTCGATGACTCGGGAGGTCCAAGTTTCATCATTTTCAAGTTCAGCTAGGAACTGCTCAACCCTATGATAGCGTTCACGACGTCGATCTGCCTCGTCCTCCGCCTCCAAGTCGCCTTCGAGAGCATACCGACGCATAGTTTTGAAGCGCCTCACTCCGTCATCTCCGGAATCCTCTGCCTTAAGCTGAATGTAGGTAGATTCCTTGCGATCGAAGGTTACTCGAGAAAGATGCTCGTTCAACTCGTTGATACGCTTCCGAATGCGGTCACGATGAGACTCTAGAGCCTCACTAAAACTGGAAACCTCTTCAGGAACTTGAACGCGCAGCAGCTGTTCGAATCGCTCTTTGTTCTTTGCCAAGTCCTCGAGCTCGATTTGCTTGCGGACCTCTTCAAATGGATCAAAAGTATTTTCGTTGTACCCTTCCTCCAGATCAAGGGGAAGCTCATCGCGAAAAGCCTGATTTCTGGGCGCCGCCACAAATCGCTGCATCGCCGCAACGTTCTGATCGCGAAACTTATCGAGCGAAACATCTAGCTTGCGAATTTTTCCCTCCATGGAATGCAAGGCATTTCGTGCCGCAGCCTCAATGTCATCGGGTTCCTCGGGCGGAGCCCCAAAAGAGTCCTCGATATCCGCAAAAAGTGCATCAACAATAGAGTCTACGGTAGCATCCTCCACCTCCACCGAAGAAGCCGAGTCAAGGATCCGAAGCTCCTTCTTTGCTTCTTCCAGAAGTGATCGGAGGTTAGTGATACGATCCTCGTTCCTCTCGGCTCGAGCTTCCACACCGCCGATTCGCCTCAAAACTTCATCACGGACATCCTGTGCCTCTGTTAACTTTTGCGTAGTGGAGTCCAGGTCATCCTTGAGTTTACGCAAAACATCCGAACCACCGACAATCACTCGCTCTTCATCTTCAAGGTCAGCCATACGAGTGGACAGACCCAAGCGATCGACATCGGAAAACTCTCCCGCACTCGAAAGCAACTGAGCGCCTGCCTTAAGTTTAATTCTCAACTCAGTCCGTTCGGAATCGGCCTCGCGAACGGCACGCGAAGCTTCATCGGATCGTTCACGGAGGAAGGTGAGACGATCATCAAGCGACCTCTGCTTGGGGTCGATATCCCAACCCAAAACATGACGGGATGCATCTTCGACATCGTACCGATCATCTTTCTCTCGTAGTATCCCATCAGTTTTCACCAATCCGGAAAGCGCTAGTGCATGAGGCATCTTATGAAATTCCTTGTCAGGCTCTTCGCGACAAAGATGAGGAAAACGCTCAGCCAACTCAGAGCGAAGCCAAATCTGTCGACTTTCATCCAACTCACTGCGTAGACTCAACTTCGCGACAACGGAATCATCATGAAGTTTGGGTAGCTTGGCGTCAGTCTTGGGGCAAACAAAAGCAATCCTTTCTCCCAAGTCGTTTTCATGAAGAAAAGCCTCAGCCTTACGAGCCAACTTGGAGGAGATCAATACGGACAGAGCAAAAGGGCGCAGCAGTCGCTCTACTGCGCCAGTCCACTTATCTTCGTCGGGCACAAGTTGAATCAGTTCGGCAATGAACGGCAACTCACCGACATCCCGATCCAAAGCAACAGCCAGACCATCCCGAAGACGAGAGATCTCAACGGGAACGTTCGAATTAGCTTCCAACAAATAATTTCTCTGAGCCTCCAATTTCTCGATCGTTTCATTTGTATTTCTGAGACTGTAGCTAAGGTCCGGATGCACTTCGTCCAACTCGGATACTCTCGCTTCGTGACGAGGAATCTTTTCTTGGAGGTCACGACGTAAATCCAAAAAAGCTTCCTCCTCCTTAACCACAAGACCTCGCTCCCATGCCCCCAGCAAGCGCTCGAAAGTAGCAGCTCTCTTGGACACCATCTCACGTTTGTCGCGCAAACGATCCAACTCCGCACCGACCTGCTCCAATCGCCTATTTTCGTCGCTGTCCGCGAGTACTCTTTCGAGATGATGCACTTTATCTCTGTAACGATCCACCTCCTCGCGAGAGGTTTTTAAACGAGCTCGCTCAGCCTCCTCGCGATGCTTCAACTCTTCAACTCGCTCAATTCGGCTCTCGAGTTCGGCATTGGCGTAAAAGGGCTCGATTGCAGAACGCAATAACTCCGAGCGGTCACGATGCCCAGAGGTTTCTAGAAATTTCGCATGAGTGGACTTGATTTGATCCAGTTCTTCTAGTTGACTGGCGGCTGTCTCGATTCTGCGATGAGTTCCACGAAGGTCATCGAATCGATCTTGTAGAGCAACCAACTTTTCCCTTGCGCCCCCGTCATCCAGCATGTGCTCGCGGATGAACTGCGTAAGATCGCGAACATCCTTGATGCACACCGCTTGATTGAAAACTGACATCGGCGAACGGGAACCAAGATCGACGTCCATGAACAACATCGACTCAAGTTTCTTGCTGTAGGCAGTAAAGGAATCAAAGGTAGTAAGGTTTCGCTCCTTTATGATCTTTCGAATTTTATCGGCATCGCCCAAATTGTTAAAGTCGTTTTCGATCGTCAAGTGACGTTTCTCGACAATGTGAACTTTCTCAACTTTTCCTGAAGGAGTGCACCAAAGCACTTGAGCAAGCGTCACATCCGTCTTGTAAGCCTCGTTATGGAACCAAGCGAGAAGAACGGAATAAGTTTCTCCTGGTTTACGAAGAGTTTCCTTCCGCCCCTGCCCGGTCTCGGAATCATGAATTTCGGAATAGGCTCCGAGAACATAGTCGCGCTCATTACGCTCCCGACTCCCCGCTTGACTGGAGGCTACATTGTAATTCCGAACTCGATTGGGCACAAGAAGCGTAAGTAGAGCATCGACAATCGTCGACTTCCCCGAACCATTGCGACCGGTAATCATTGAGGTTCGCCCGTCCGAGCGCATGGTATGGACAGTCTGATTGAAAGTGCCCCAATTCAATAATGACAGCTCATGCAAGCGATAGCCTGCAGTGCTTTTGTCGGGAGAGAACTCCAGTTCAAGTTGAGATTCAAGCATCTTCTTCCTCCATTCCTTCATCCAGTTCAGGTGAACGTTGTTTCAGTTTCTCACGAACTTCAGCTAATTTCTCAGGGGGCAATTTCGCTTTGATGATCCGCTCAACCCGGTAAAGACCTCCATCCTTCTCTCGAACGCGTCGAAGAAGCCCCCAGTCCTCAAACTTTGAAATAAGTCCGGATATTTGTCGGTGAACTTTCTTTTCGTCATGCAACTCGGGATAGTAGGCGGACATCAAGTCACGCAATTCCTGAGCGGTGCGATACAAGTGCGATCCCTCTTCTTGATTTTGCTCAAAGCGCATCAACTCCTCCCTCAACAAAACGAGGAGGATGGTTTGGTGGTAGGTAAGCCGAGTACGCCGCAACAGGCGAGGAAGAGGAGCCTCCACGGAATCGCCCCATCCATCGTCGGGATCTTCGTCGTCGACATCCTCGCGGTGACGGACAAATGCATAACCGGCAGCATCGTCCCGAGCAACTTCAAGGCCCATTTGCATAAAGTGATCACGAATTCGCTCCCACTCGGCTCCCAACTTACCCCAAAGGTCGACATCCTCTTGGTATACAGGACCTTGAAGCAGACGAACAATTACATGTCGGTGTGATATAGCAGCATTCATACTAGTTCTCTTTGGAATAAAAGTTGTTGCACTTCAGTGTAGCGAGGTTGTTGCTCTCGATTAAGGTCGATTTTTACAACTTGATCGGGAACCAAGAGATGCCGACTATCTTCAGAGGCAACTACGCGGTAGCAGACAATGTCCACGATTCCATGCTCCAAGGGGTAACGCTCAACAAGTTCCGTCAAACTCACCTGCTCCTTCTCCTCCAGAACACCATTAACTCGTTCCCGAAATTTAGTAAGCTCCAACGGTTCCCCAACGGAATGGAGAAGTTCGTTGATCCATTCGGCATCGCCGCTAGTAGCAGTTTTGACCGGACCAAACGGTTCCACGGCTTTGGGTTCCCAGAAATCAAGTTCCAGAAAGTTGTAAAGCGCCGGACGCGTATCAATCTCGAACTCCCAATCCTCGGGCGGGTTATGACGGAGACGGAAAGCTCCTTGTCGGATAAGACTTAAGCTATCCCTAATCTGTTGACCTCCCGACCCGACGTGATCGCCAACGACTTGTCGGAGTTTGCGACTGATCCGCCCATAGGCGCCCTGAGCCGCAGCGGCTTCCCCGAAGAGGCGGTCGGCAAAGCTACGAAAGGTCTGGTTTGAATCGAAACCTCTCTTGCGAGCTATGGCGCCGATTTCATCAATAAGTTTACGAAGATCCCGAGCGACCACAGGATCCGTCATCATGGAACGAAAGCCGAAGTAGCTCTTGCCTTGATCACAGGCTCGCAGTTCGTCGTCAGCGTCCAGAGTCCGCTCGACAATGTCTCCTTTTGATGCATCGCCAGCGGCGTAAAGTCTGGAAATTTCTCGAGCATGTTCCTTGAAAAATTCTTCAATCGCTCGGAAGTCGGAAAGGAAATTCTCAATCAAGTCGGCAAGATCGTGAACATTGTCACGCACCATGTCTTCACCAAAGATCGGGGCTTCCCCTGTCTCTCGGATGCGCTTAATTTCCTCGTCAAGTTCGTTCCGTTTGGCGATCAGTTCCTGAATACGCGCCTCAGGATCGGAATTAACTCCTTGGGACAATTCTCGCATTTCAAAAAGAATTCGATTGAATCGAGACTCAGTCGTCGCATAACCGCGACGCTGCAACGCCATCAAGTCCTGCAGCCAATTCAAGGCTTTTTGAGAGTGTCGAGTCAGGCGAAAGACATATTCCTCCCTCTCCTCGGAATAGGACTTGGTCAAATAGCGATGCTCTTCGTCACACCATTCATCCAAGTAATCAACAGGCAATCGCTTTGGAGCATCGGCTCCTTCGTGCTCCCTCAACTGTTCAAGATGTTCGGCAAGTGTCGCGCCAAGTTCCTCTTCCGAAGCTTCCGGAATGTTCCAAGTCTTGAAAGTCTTATACAAAAAACCCGTGACAAATGCCCCAAACCGACTGCGCATAAGTCGCAACGCAGGCGACTCATCAAACAACATCCCTATGTCATCATTCATCACACTAAAAAGTAAATACTACCTCCACCGAGAATGAGAAACCAAGACCAAGCGAAGGAGTCAAAGAGAAGTTATTCCCAATTGCTTGAACCAACGAAGACAATAGCCTTGTTATCGACCTAGAAATCCAACTGAATGACCTATGAAGCAAATTAACCAATAACAATTAAAAACAATGCAAAAGCTACATCGGAGCTACTTTTCATTTCTTTTATTCCTCCCCCTGTTGGTTAATGCCAAGGGCACGCTCGAGGTATACTGGGTGGACGTCGAAGGGGGCGCCGCCACACTTGTCATAACTCCTGCCGGAGAATCCCTTCTCGTCGACACGGGCAACCCGGGAACCCGCGACGCCGAACGCATACACCATATAGCCACAAAGGTGGCGGGCTTAAGGAAGATCGACCATCTCATAACCACTCACTTCCACGGAGACCACTATGGTGGAGCCGCCATGCTGGCTAACCTGATGCCCATCGGAGTGGTGAACGACAACGGCATCCCAAAGAAGAATCCGGACCGGCATCGTAAAAACCCGATTTTTCCCCAGCTAGTAAAACCCTACCGCGACATGAAGGTAGACAGCAGAAACATCGTCGAACCAGGCTATGTCTTCCCTCTCAAGCAAGCCAAGGGATCGGCCAAGGTGAAGGTGACCTGCGTAGTAGCCAACCAAAAGGTCATTCAGCCGCCACCAAATGTCCGTTTAGCCAAGAATCCGTTGACCGGAACTGTACCCGGCAAACCAGAGGATCTCTCCGACAACGCCAACAGCGTGGCCACCCTTTTCGAGTTGGGCGATTTTCGCTTCATCGACTGTGGTGATCTCACTTGGAACGTAGAGGCCAAGTTGGTCACCCCATTCAACGTAATCGGCACGGTCGACGTTTACCAAGTGAACCACCACGGTCTCGACTCCAGCAACAACCCGGTCATGATAAATAGCCTGGTCCCCACGGTGTCGGTGATGAACAACGGCCACACGAAGGGATGCAATGCCGGCAGCTTCGCCGCCCTCAAGGGAGCCAAGTCCATCCAAGCCATGTGGCAGGTGCACAAGAACCTGCGAAAAAAGGATCCCGAAAACAACACAATCGAGGACTATATTGCCAACTTGACCGACCGAGACGGATGCAAGGGCCACTACCTGAAGCTTTCCGTGTCCGCCGACGGGAAGACTTATACCATGAGCAATCCCCGCAACGGCCAAAAAGTCACTTACCAGACCAAGAAAAGATAGCGGACAGAGGCTCGAACCTGCGCAGGCTTCTGTTTGCTAGGATGTCGAATAATGAACTTGGCCGACCGGACGGTCGTCAGTCGATTACGTTGATGTCGAATCCAATTAATTCTCGCCACCCTTCGCCCAAGGCAGGGTCGGCAGTTCTTATCGGCGTGACATGATGCCAAAGGTCGGTACCGTGAATGAATTCGTCGCGAGTATCGGATTGGAAAGCAAATTCGCCGGGTTGTAGAGCGTGATGATAGATCAACTCCTTATTCCCCTGAGGAAGAATTTTTTCGATTATTTGACTTTCACCGCCTGTTACGTTGATACGATTCACAACGAGTGCCGAAATAATGTAGTCTGCACCATCCTCGTGAGCCCCCTCAGGAGAATTCTCTCCGGGTGAACCATGAGAAGCTCGAATGCTCATGAAGTGAGCCGACACCCGCAACTTGCTTGCCTCCGGTCTAACCTCGCACACCAGATCGTAGACTGCTCGAAGCCAAGACTGGAAGTGTTTGTTTTCCACATGGGCATCAGGGGATTCGTCAAAGACGCGAGGGAGCGAGCGAATATCCGATTCGTCCACTGCCTGAGAAAAACCGGAAGGAGGCTCACGCAAGA
>Ga0315322_10004714_pt1 | contig 10476 bp, 10 predicted proteins | sample M110021515metaG_FD_203461 | JGI IMG/M metagenome (GOLD analysis project Ga0315322, IMG submission 203461) | Ammonia-oxidizing marine archaeal communities from Monterey Bay, California, United States - M1 100m 21515 | ecosystem: Environmental > Aquatic > Marine > Intertidal zone | place: USA... | reverse complement strand
GTTCAGCCGATCCACGGATTTGCGCATTTTTTCGCGCGCGCGATGGGCTTTTACTTTGACGTTTGATTCGCTGAGGCCGGTGAGATCGGCAATTTCCTTAATAGATTTCCGTTCCAGTTCCAGCAAGATGATGATGTGGCGGTCTTCGGGCTTTAGTTCATCAAGGAGTTTATCGACCAACGCCCGGGCGGCTTCACGGTCTGTGTGGGCATGTGATTCCTCACCCAGATTTTCAAACCAATCGTTTTCCTCATCCGAGAGATCGGTGGCATTCCATTCGCGGTTACGCTGGTGTTTGCGAAGGAAATCATAGCAAGTGTACGTGGCCGTGCGCATCAGCCAATGTTCAAACGGGGCTGTGCCTTTATAGCTTGAGAGCTTGCTGAAGGCCTTGAGGAAGACGGTTTGTGCAATGTCCTCCACTTCGTTTTCCCGGCGGGCATAGCGTCGGGCGAGGGCGAAGATGCGTGGCTGATACTTGACCACCAACGGCTCGAAACTGGCCGTGTGCCCATCCAGCACCTCGGCAATCAGTTCTTTATCGGTTGGCTCAGCCACAGCGGAATTGTTAACAGACTCAACGGGTGAACCCATAAAAAAGCCACCGACACCCAGAGGGCATCGGTGGCTGAATTCATTCTTCGGTCATTCGGTTTGGACCGGTTTAGCGGCGGGGACCCCGGTGACCGCGATGCGGCTCAGGTCGACCTTTGGGACCGCCGTGCGGCGGGCGCGGGCCACGGGCTTGCGGGCCTTTGGGGCCATGGCCGGGTTTGCTTCCTTTGCAGCTTGAGCAACCGTTCGGCTTGCCATGAGATTTTTTGCCCCGAATCTGCGGACCTTTCGGTCCAGGACCGGTTTTACCAAAGCCGGGCCGAGGACCACCCCGTTGCGGACCGCGGGCTTGTGGGCCTTTCGGGCTGTGACCTTGGCCGAAACCGGGTCGAGGGCCTTGGCCTTGCATGCGGCCCTGCGGAGCTCGGGGTCCACCCCATTGCGGACCGCGGGCTTGCGAGACTTTCGGGCCGTGACCATGGTTGAAGCTTGGTCGAGGGCCTTGCGGAGGCCGGGGCCCACCGCGTTGCGGACCGCGGGCTTGTGGGCCTTGCTGATATTTCTGGTAACGCTCGGCTGCTTCAGCACGACGATTGTCATCATGGTTGCGGTCACCATGATGGCCCCGTTCGTCGCGATCGTGGTCGCGACTCCGATGATGGCGCTCTCCATCACGATCATGATCCCGGCCGCGGTGTTCGTCGCGATCATCATTCAGTACATATTGTTGGCTGGGGAAGGAGGCTTCGCTACCTTTTTTGCTGGGGCGGCCTTTGCCCTTGCCTTCGCCGCCAGGGCGTTGACTTGGCCTGCCTTTTCCTTCACCGCCTGGACGTTGCCCAGGGCGTCCTTGAGGGCTTCGTCGCATTTCCTCGAGTTTATTGGCTTGTTCCTCAGTGAGGATGGCTCGTATTTTCTTTTGGTATTCTTCGCGGAGAGCGCCGAATCTCTCACGAACCCCCTCGCGGTTTTTGCTTTCCCGGGCTTCAGCCATCAATTTACCAAAGGCGGCACGCTGTTCGGCTTGAAGTTGTTTCATCTGCTCAGCCTGTTTTTCGTTAAGGCCAAGTGCCTTGGCTAAGGCATCACCGCGGTCGGGGCGTTCGCCGCTTTTTCCTCGGAATTCAGGGCGCCCTTTGCCTGGGCCCCGTTCTTTTTCATCTGCCTGCACGGCGGTGGTCAAAAGACCGGCTGCGAGGAGAAAAATAGTGGTTTTGTTGAATTTCATGTTTGTTTTGGTAATTATGTACTTAATTTCGGAGAGAGAACAGGAGCAAAAACTCTCTCGGTTGCAGCCAGAGACGCTTTTGGATTTTGGCTGGTTACAATGATTATGTCATAAATCGGCGTAAAATGGCGGTTGACAGGGCGATGAATCCTGTTAATTTCACCGCCCCGCTGGATTAAAAAACAGCGGTAAACTGTAAGATTTGGGGGTGAATCTCCTTAATGACAGAAATTAAACTTAAAAAAGGTGAACCGGTTGAACGTGCTTTGCGCCGTCTAAAAAAGAAGATGGATCGCGAAGGCACCATTAAGGATGTGCGAAATCGACGTGCGTTCGAGAAACCGAGCGCACGGAAACGGCGCAAGATGAAGGCGTCTAAGTTCCAGGCCATGTTGGCCGCGCGCTACGCTGATTATTAATCCACCCTCATCGGATTGACGGCGCGCCTACGGGCGCGCATTTTTTTTGCCATGACACCTCGCGACATCGTGCTTGATTTGCTCCGCCGTTTGCAAGAGGCCGGACATGAGGCCTACCTCGTGGGGGGGTGTGTGCGCGATGAACTCCGCGGGATGGCGCCGCAGGATTATGATATGGCCACCAGCGCTCGGCCTGAAGAGGTGGAGGCGCTCTTTCCCCAGACCCATGCCGTGGGTAAGAGCTTCGGGGTGATTTTGGTGGTGGAACACGGGCACACTTTTGAGGTGGCCACTTTTCGGGCGGAGAGTGATTACACCGATGGTCGCCGCCCGAATACCGTGACGTTTAGTGATGCGCAAACCGATGCCAGTCGCCGAGACTTCACCGTGAACGGGCTCTTTATGGATCCTCTGACCGACAGGGTGCACGATTGGGTGGGGGGGCAGGAGGACTTGGCGAAACGCCGGCTGCGAACCATCGGACATCCGACTGAGCGATTTAACGAGGATCATTTGCGCTTGTTGCGTGCGGTACGTTTAGCGGCGCAACTGGATTTCGAGATCGATCCAGCCACATTCGCGGCTGTCCGAGACATGGCCGACCACATTACCCGAGTGAGTGCTGAACGGATTCGGGATGAATTGTTGAAACTCTTTCGTCCGCCCTATGCCGCCCGCGGTTTGGATCTCCTTCGTGAGAGCGGTTTGCTGGCGCAGGTTTTGCCCGAATTGCTGCCGACTGTAACGTGCGAACAATCGCCCGATTATCATCCGGAAGGCACGGTGTATGATCACATCCACCTCATGCTTTCCAAACTGCCCGCCGAGGCATCAGCCGAGTTGCCTTGGACGGCGTTGCTGCATGATATCGCCAAGCCGGTGACGCAATCAGAGTGCGAAGAGGGCAGGATCCATTTTTACGGCCACGAGAAAATCGGCGCGGATATGGCGCAACAGATCCTGCAACGGCTACGGTTTCCCAACGTCAAAATCGAGGCCATTGTGCAAACGGTTCGTTATCACATGCAGTTCAAGGACGCGCCGAAGATGCGCAAGGCCACGCTGCGCCGGATGCTGATGCGGCCCACCTTTGAACTGGAGCTAGAACAACACCGGTTGGATTGCCTCGGCTCTCATGGGTTGATGGATATTTATGATTTCATCCGTGAACAACAAACCATGCTTCAGAAAAAACCGCTCTTGCTGGAGCCTTTGATTAGCGGTCGTGATCTGATTGAGTTGGGTATCGAACCGGGACCGGCGCTGGGGCAATTGCTCGATGCTGTGCGAGATCAACAACTGGGCGAGGCGTTCAGCACCCGCGAAGAGGCACTCGCGTGGGCTAAGGAAAAGGCTGACCTTTGACCGACCATTGGGTACGCTGCGCGCGCACGGATGGATAAACTGTTGCTTATCGATGACGAGGCGGATGTCCGCTATTCGTTTGAACGGATCTTCGGCCGCAAGGACGGGCTGGAACTGCACACGGCCGGTAGCGGTGAGGCGGCGCTGGAATTGATTCCGCAGCTCAAGCCGGATTTGGTGATCATGGATGTGCGCATGGGCGGCATCACCGGCATCGAGACGCTGCAGCGGTTGCGGGAGTTTGATTCCAAAACGCCGGTGATTTTGATGACCGCATTCGGGACCACGCAGACGGCTATTCAAGCTATGAAGCACGGCGCCTACGATTACATACTCAAGCCGTTTGATGTGCCCAAGCTTGAGGAGATGGTGGGCAAGGCCCTTGACGCGGCACGATCCATGAAACAGGTGGTGTCGTACGAGCCGCTGCTGGAGAAGGAGGATTTCGATTTAGGCATCATCGGTCAAAGTGCGCCGATGCAGGAGGTATTCAAGACCATCGGCCAATTAGCGGCCAGTGACGCGACTGCCCTGATCACTGGCGAGAGCGGTACGGGCAAGGAGTTGGTGGCGCGTGCGATTTACAGTCACAGTCAGCGTAGTAGCCAGCCATACCTCGCGATCAATTGCGCGGCCATTCCGGAGAACCTGCTGGAGAGCGAGTTGTTCGGCCATGAGAAGGGTGCTTTCACCGGTGCCAACACGCAGCGAATCGGTAAGTTTGAGCAATGCGACGGTGGTACGATCTTTTTGGATGAAATCGGTGACATGACACTCGCTACGCAGACCAAAATCCTGCGAGTGCTGCAGAATGGCACCTTCGAGCGTGTGGGGGGAAATCAGCCTGTTAAGGTGGATGTGCGCGTGATCGCCGCCACCAACAAGCTATTGGAAAAGGCTGTGGAAGAAGGCGAGTTTCGTGAGGATTTATTTTACCGACTGAACGTCGTGCGCATCCAGTTGCCTGCCCTACGCGAACGGCGCGGGGATATTCCGCAGCTCGTCAGTTATTTTCTCACCAAAAATTCATCCAACCCCAAACAACCGAAGACCGTGCAGCCCGATGCGCTTGCTAAGCTGGAAACCCACGACTGGCCCGGCAACGTGCGCGAACTTGAAAACGCCGTGCAACGTGCACTGGTGATGGCCAAAGGCGATGCGATCCTGCTGGAGAATCTCCCGCCGGAAGTGTTGAACGTGGCCGATGCCGCCTCGCCAAATGTCGATGGCGATGATCTGGCCGGGCTAGCCTCGAAGCTGTTTAGGTGGGCGCGTAATAATCCGGACCTGAAGGTGATCCCGGCGGTGGAGCGGGAGCTGGTGATCAATGCGCTTAAGGAAACCGGTGGCAATCAGGTGCAGAGCGCCAAACTGCTCGGCATCACGCGCGCCACCTTGCGCAAGCGGATTGAGAAGTTTGATATCAAACAGGGTTTGATGGTCGAATAATCCGCCGCGTCAGTCGCTGCCCGGGAAACGATCAGTCTCCACCACCTTCAGCGGACCCTGCGGGTCGGTCTCCGGAAACAGCAAAAACCGAAAACCCACCTTAGCTCCCAGCAATTGTTGGCTGTGCGCTACGCCCAAGACGCAGGCGGCTGTGGCGTAGGCGTCACTCTCCATGCAGGTCGCAGCCGTAGCTGTACAGCTGCCGATACCTTGGACTGGGTAACCCGTGCGTGGATCGAGCAGATGCCCGTATCGGCGGCCGTCGATCTCAAAGAAGTTCTCGTAATTCCCCGAAGTGCTGAGCGCACCATGCCGGAGCTTAATGAGCGCGCGCTGGCCTTGTTTACGAGGGTCCTCAATCCACACCGCCCAATGGTCCAGCCCGGGCGGCAGGCCGATTACGCGTGTATCACCGCCGGCCTTAACCATTGCGTGCCGGATGCCATGCCGTTGCAGTACGGCAATCGCTCGGTCCACCGCGTAGCCTTTGCCGAAGCCTCCGGAATCGATCGACATTCCCGGTGCACTCCGGATGAGCATGTTACCTTGCAACTCTATCTGACGGTAGTCGACCTTGGGGAGCACGCTTTGAAGTTCAGTCTTTGTTGGTAGCCTGTAGCCCTCCTTTTTGATGAAGCCCCAAAGTTCGGCTAGCGGTCGAATGGTGGGGTCGAAGGCCCCTTCGGTTTCGCGGGCTATAGCCAGAGCCTTTTTCAACACCGGCTTGAGTTCGGCCGAAACCGCCTTACCTTGGTTGGCTTTGGCTAGGTCACTGTCGTCGCGGTGGATGCTGAGCAGGCGGTCGATGGCGCGGATTTCGGCGAAGGCCGCATTGATGGCCGACTGTGCCTCATCCGGTTCAGCGTATACTGTGACGGAAACAAAAGTGCCCAGAAGCGGCTGTAGCCGCGTAACTGGCTCGGCTGACGTTGACTTACTGCTTAGGCAACCGGCCGGCAGCCACCAGAGCAGGATGCACCACAACACCCCACGTGTGACAAATCCGTTTAACTCCACGCGCAACGCCACGGCAAGAGAGGGTGGCCCCACTGATGTTGGTGATTCCATTGTTGTGATCTAACTTGGCGGCAGTATCTTTTCCAACGAATTGGTTTCGCCATCCTTCGCGGCGAACTTCGTATCCCCAGCTTTCACGGTAATTCAGGATTTCAACCTGTTTAACCTGGCCATCCGGGGTGATGGCAATGACAAAGTCGATAAATAAGTGCTTTCCGATACAACGATCAAATGCAATTACACCAATCACTTTATTATCCTTATAGGCGGTGCAATACCATAGCCCTGGATCGATCACCTTCAGGCTGCTGGCGTCATAAATCTTTTGGATTTCATCACGCGAGTAGCGATGGGTTTTCCATTCGAATTTGTCGGCAGTAGGGAAACATACCTTTTCTGCCTGTGTAGGAGTAAGGTAGGTCTTAGCTTCCACTGAGTAGTTTGACGTGAAAACAATAACTACCGCCAGAATCAAGTATGTTTTGACCATTAAAAATTTCATAAGTTTAAGGGGTAAAGTCGGCACCCGCAAAAACGGATGCCGACTTAAAGCAGTACAAGTTTCTATTAAAACAAATGACCTTAACTTTTTTTTAGGACGGTGGCACCCCTTTCGGGGTGCCACCTTTTTGGTTTATCGCAATTGACTATTTATAAAAGCCTACTGCAAATGGATTGTTTAGAACTGCATGCCTACAGAGAGGTGAAGAGTATCAGTCTCTGTGCCGGTAGCGGTTTCTTTCATTTCAACGTTGGCTTTGATTTCCCAGTTGTCACCGAATTTGTACATTGCACCAAAAGTGATGTACTCGGTGTCAGAACTGTTATTAACAGCCGTGTCAAGTTCCTCATAACGTAGGAACGGAGTGAGGGTGTTATCACCATGCGGGATGTTGTATGCGGCCTCGAGGCGATAACCACCGAAAGACTCGTTAACAATGTCTTGCTGAGCCGAGTCGGTTAAGTTTTCTGGATTATCGATATCCCACCAAGCTTTTTCAGCAATCAGCTCCAAACCGTTTTCAAATCGGTAAGAACCGTACAAAGAAGTCAGTGCTACATCAGATTGCTCATCATCACTGTTATGGTTGGTGGTCATGTACCTGGACGCACTGACGTAAGCACCGCCAGTTTGATAGCTCAGCTTCAAAGTATGGGCGTAGCTATTAATGTTCTTATTATTCAGGTCAGGCCGGGCATTTTTAAATGTCCAGTCTTCCATGTCTTTACCCGCGTTACCTGTATCAGGATTTAAACCCTGAGAGAAGTAGTACTCATACTTAAGACCATCAATAGGCGTGTCACCGTTGAAACCGGTACCCATTTCCATCCATGTAGTTGGAATGATGCTCTTGTACAGCTGAGGACGCTTTGAGGAGTAGAACTGATCCGGCTCGTGGTACTGATTGATCTCACCAATCGGAATCAGTGAGACACCGAGAGAGCGCCAGTTCACATACTCATTGATGTTTACATCAATGTACATTTGCTCCAACTCAAGTGCACCGGAGAAGCGGTCCGTAGAACCATCTTTCAAACCGCCATGCTCTAGTTCGAATTCCGAAACAAACTTGGCATAGTCGCTGAGTTTGTAGGTCGGGATAAGCACATAACGATAAGCATCGGCCTTGGTGGTTCCGCCACCGGACTGCCATGTGATCTGACCGTAGAAGTTGAATTGTAGACCTTGGGCTGCAGCTTGGTTGAGGAAGTTGGGTTGTGCCCCTCCGTTTTCAACTTGTTGCTGCAGCTTTAGGATCTGCTCCTCCAGTGCATCTATTTGTTCCTGGGTAGTTTGACCCATGGCCACGCCTGCACCGGCGATAAAGGTAGCCATTCCCAGTTGGATTGATTTGTTCATTTTTTACTAATTAGTATTTTCGTTATGTGTCCTCGGCCCTCCACTTGAGAGCGAGCTCGCGAAAACGAGTCTCATTCGCAACACAGCGCACCAAGGATACTGAGACTCAATATCAAATGCGCAAGCCCACGATATTGAGACTCAGTATCAGTGTCAATAGGGAATTTGAATTTATTTGAAGAGGGTGTAGGAGGGCTAATTACCCTTGTTTTTACACTCTCCGAGGCGTTTCATTTCCTCGCAGGAAGCATTGATCCGAAGTTGTTGGGTTTTAACTTTGAACCCTAGGCCGGTAGAAATCTCATTTTCTAGTTGATCCAACCGGTCGCTTTCAAATTCAACGATCTTCTCACAGTCATCACAAATAATGTGATTGTGATTAGGGTGATCCGCGTAATTTGGGTCGTAAATCTTGTAGTCTTTGCCGAAATCCATCTCGTGTACGAGCCCGCTTTCAGTGAGGAGGGGCAGGGTACGGTACACCGTTGCACGCGATACGGAGGAATCTTTCTCTCTAGCCCATTCGAGCAATTGCTCGGCAGTGAAGTGTTGGTCAGTCCCAAAAACCGTGTCCACGATAGCACGACGCTGAGCAGTTATCCGGAGGTTTTTTCCTTCAAGGAAGCCTAGAAACTTCTCCTTGGCGGCAATTCTGTCGGGTTCAGCCATCAGCAACTAGTATAAAAAACCTTTCAGCTAAGTCAATGCCATCTAATTCCAAGGAACCATGGAAAAGCTGCATGGTGTTGCGCCCATTTTGTGCACATGCGACCCTCCGGGCGTGCGAGTGGAATTAATCAATACAGGTAGTGAACTCCTCGTAGGTCGCGTACTTAACACCCATCAACAATGGCTGGGCCAGCAACTTTCCGATGCCGGTTATGAGCCCAGCTATCAGCAAACTATCCCGGATACAGGAGATGCAATTCAGTCTGCGGTGTGCGAGGCCATTGATCGTAGCGAATTGGTGATTGTGACCGGAGGTTTAGGGCCTACTAGTGATGACATCACCCGCCAGCGTATTGCGGAGCTGCTGGGCGTCCCTTTGGAGGAACACGCCGAGACCCGTGAACGGATCATCGCCCATTTTCACAAACGCCAACGGCCCATGCCGGAGGTGGTGCTGGTGCAGGCGCAAGTACCACACGGTGCCACGGTATTGCCCAATGACCACGGTACAGCCCCGGGCTTGGCTCTACAAACCGCGCGTGGCTGGCTGATACTGTTGCCCGGCCCGCCCCGTGAATTGCGCCCCATGTATACAGGCTATGTGGCACCGTTGCTCACCGAGGAATTGCCGCCGGAAAACCCCATGCTCATCCGCACGGTGAAAACCATGGGGATCGGGGAATCTTCCGTGGAGGAACGTATTGCGCCCGTTCTGCAGGCGCAGTGTGCTGAGGGGTTGGAGATAGGTTATTGCGCACGCATGGGCGAGGTGGATGTGCGCCTGTCCGCGCACGGCAGCGGCGCGGCCGCCTTGCTGCAGCAGGCTGAGTGTATCGTGCGAGAACAGGTGGGGGATTATGTTTTCGGTGTGGATCAGGAACGACTGGAGGATGTGATTGTCCGCGAACTGAACCGCCGCGAGCAAACGCTCGTGCTGGCTGAATCGTGCACAGGTGGTTTTTTGTCCCATCGCATTACCAATGTGCCGGGCGCCTCTGGCATGTTTCTGGCCGGCTATTGCACCTACAGTAACGCGGCAAAGCGAGATACACTGGGCGTCAGTGAGGATTCTCTGGCGGCTCATGGCGCGGTGAGCGAGGTGGTGGCACGTGAGATGGCAGAGGGAGCACGGGCAGCGCATGCCGCGGATTATGCTCTAGCCACCACGGGCATAGCGGGCCCCACCGGCGGCACGGAGGAGAAGCCAGTGGGCACGGTATTTATCGCGCTGGCCACTGCGAAGGGGACGCGGGTATTGAACCCCTGCAATCGTTGTGATCGCGAAACCTTCAAGTATGTAACCACGCAACAAGCCTTGGGCCTGTTGTGGAAGGCATTGGCATAAAAAAAGCCCGCCTAACGGCGGGCTTAAAATAGTTGAGGGCGGATCAATCCGCACCGTCATTGCCGATGGCTTCCACAGGGCAACCTTCCATGGCTTCCTGACACAGGGCTTCTTCTTCTTCGTTCTCCGGTTGTTTGTAGAGGAAGGAATAGCCACCATCATCGTTCCGGGTGAAGTTTTCCGGAGCCGTTTCGCGACAGAGGTCACAATCAATGCACTCGGTGTCGCAGTAGTATTTGCCAGATGCGTTGTCTTCGTATTTATCTTCTTTAGTTGCCATGATAAACCAATCGTCCTCAAAAAAGTTAGTCGATTTTGGGTGGTAAATCAAGGTGATTCATCTGCGAGTTGCATAAAATGACGTTCGCATACGGGGAATAACCTCGCGCCTTTCGTGTGCTTTCCTTTAACTTCCAGCCCGTGGATCAAAATCGTCAAACTCGCATTCTGGCCACGCTCGGCCCTGCCACCGATTCTGTGGAGGCGATCGGCAAGCTGCTGGATGCGGGTGCCAATATTTTTCGCCTGAATATGTCTCATGCCCGGCATGATTGGGCCAAAACCACCA
>Ga0315322_10004713_pt1 | contig 10477 bp, 11 predicted proteins | sample M110021515metaG_FD_203461 | JGI IMG/M metagenome (GOLD analysis project Ga0315322, IMG submission 203461) | Ammonia-oxidizing marine archaeal communities from Monterey Bay, California, United States - M1 100m 21515 | ecosystem: Environmental > Aquatic > Marine > Intertidal zone | place: USA... | reverse complement strand
ATTTTAGTAGCGGCACCATAAATGCGTTGGTAGCGACAGACGTGGCCGCCCGGGGCATCCATGTTGATGATGTTGACGTTGTCATTCATTACAACCCATCGGAAGATCACAAAACGTATTTGCATCGCTCCGGACGAACTGCCCGAGCGGGCGCAACTGGTACTGCGGTCACGATGTTCCTCTGGGATGAGGAACTGCAGGTTCGACAACTACAGCGTCGCCTTGGCTTAAAACTGCCTCTACATGAAATTTTCTCTAATGATCCCAGACTTGACGACCTGCCCGCGTGGGTGCATCAACAAGCTTGAAAATTAATGAAATGGCTTTGCCACCAACAGTCGCATTAGCAGCTAGCGCATTAGCTAAACGTCTAGAAGCAGGTGACAGAGATGAAGAAGTAATCGTTGAATTAGCTGAGTTGGGTCAGATCAGACAGAAAAACCTCGAGGATCATCGCACGAATGGGGCCGTATTCACCCCTTATTCCGTTGCAGAAGAACTAGTTGGCGAAGTTGGCATTAACGCGCGAGATATCGTCTGCGACCCCTCTGTGGGGCCGGGGGTCTTCTTGTTAGCTGCCGCGGAACACAAGTTCCAGCAAGGCGAAGCTGTTCCATCGATAATCGAGAGCCTAAGAGGGATAGATATTGACCCGGTTACGGTCGAAGTTGCACGTATCACATTGCAGTTATGGGCGTTATGGCGAGGTGAGGAATGGCTAACGGTGAATCACCTGATTGTCGGAGACGCTCTTCTCGATATCCCAGCTGATTGGTTTGGTGAGTGCAACGTTGTTATCGGAAACCCACCTTTCCTTGGTCAACTGAAATCAGAAACAGCACGTAATCCAATTCGGGCACAAACCCTTAAAGAGAAATTCGGAAACCGCTATACGGCTTATCTCGACGAGAGCATGCTGTTCCTCCTCTTAGGTGTAGAGCTAACTGGTGAACGGGGAACAGTTGCACTAATCCTGCCCGCCTCCTTGCTGGGCTCGGACTCCAGTCGACTAGCAAGAGAATGGATCGATAGCACGCTGCCGTTGAGGGATCTCTGGGTCGGAGGCAGGTCAGTATTTGAAGTTGCGGCAGTTGAGGTAGTTGCACCGATACTTCGAGAAGCGCAAAGCAGAGACTGCCGAGTAGTTAGCTACGAATCAAAAAAAGCTATTCAGATTCCAGCTGTTTCTAACGGTCAATGGTCACGGCTTCTCGCCGCGCTGAATGGTACGCCGGTCGTTCATCTCTCGAACCAAGCAACCCTCAGCGATCACGCATCAGTTACTGCGGACTTCCGAGATGCGTATTACTGGTTAGCAGAACGGGTGACAGAATCTGATCACGAAGATGTTCGACCAAAGCTCGCAACGGTCGGTCTCATAGACCCATTCCGCTTTATGCACGGACAGATCCAAACTCGATTTGCGAAACAAAAATTCGACTACCCAGTCATTGATATTGAAGGTGACCCGCCTCCGAAGTTATTGAAATGGTTAGAACAAAAACTGGAACCGAAACTGTTAGTCGCGACTCAGACCCGGATAGTTGAATGCTATGCAGATCCTGAGGGCGAACTGCTTCCATCGACACCACTGTTGTCTGTCGTCCCTGTTGAGAAAACGCAACTATGGCATTTGATGGCAGCAGTATCCTCGCCAGCCGCATCCGCTTGGCTGACATGCATCGCAGCTGGAACAGGACTTAGCCAAACAACAATTCGTATTCGGGCGTCAATGTTGGCTGACCTTCCACTGCCATTACCTTCCAAAAGTTGGGACGAAGGAGCATATTTAGCCCGCAAAATTCAAGAAGAAACAGTCGACGAACAGACCTGCATTCGGTTCGGAGAAGTTATGAATCAGGCCTATAACGCATCTTCTGAAGCACTTCTGAGGTGGTGGATAGAAGAACTCCGAAAAAAACAACCTTGACCTGATGGGTAAGGCCTCAGGTAGCCTTTTAGTTCAGCCCCGGAGCAAGCAGTGCCTGAAGCAACTAATACCCCCAAATCCGCAGGAAAAGGCAGCCCTCCCGCGTCCGGGGCCTGGTTCGAAACGATGCCAGCCGGAAATCGGCAATTCTTCGAACTATCGCCTGATCGTGCCTATGTGCTCGAAAGTGGATCCGAACTAACAGCACCTCAAGTCGCATACGAGACATGGGGCAACCTAGATGCTGCGGCCACGAACGCCATTCTTGTGTGCCACGCGCTCACAGGTGACGCACACGCGCACGGAGACGCTGGTCCTGGACAGCCGACACCTGGGTGGTGGAACGACTTCATTGGTCCAGGAAGACCACTCGACACAGATCGTTTCTTCGTAGTCTGCGCAAATGTTTTGGGTGGCTGCCAAGGGAGTACGGGACCCGCTTCGATAAATCCAGCAACCGGTCAAAGATGGGGTGGCGATTTTCCCGTTGTAACGATCAGAGATGTCGTCAGGTCCCAAAGAGCCCTCGCTCAGCACTTGGGTATCCAGCGATGGATGGCTGTCGTGGGGGGATCGATGGGCGGCATGCAGGCACTGGAATGGGCGGCTAGCTATCCCGACCGTTGCGGCTCTTTGGTAATTATCGCGTCAACAGCGGCTGCATCAGCTCAACAGATCGCATGGAGCCAAGTGGGCAGACAAGCGATCCTTGATGACCCCGCATATAAACAGGGACATTATTACGAGGCTAAGCCGGGAGAGGGCCCGCATCTCGGGTTGGCTAACGCCCGACGCATAGCCATGATTCATTACAGGAGTGATGAAGAGTTCGACCGACGATTTGGCAGACACAGTAACGACTCTGTGGAACCTTTTCGGATGGAACACAGATTTGATGTTGAAAGCTATTTGGACTATCAAGCTGCCAAAATGCAGTGGCGCTTTGATGCCAATACCTACCTAGTGTTGAACAAAATGATGGATCTTCACGATATTGGCCGTGGCCGAGGCGGCGTTGAGCAGGCCCTTAAACGAGTTACATGCCCGAGCCTGCTAATGAGTGTCCGCACAGACTTCCTATATCCCCGTCACCAACAAATACGGGTAGTAGACGCGCTCCGGGGGCAAGTACCCGTTGAACACATCGATATAGACAGCGACAACGGACATGACGGTTTTCTAACCGAGCCGGAACAAACAGGTGTCCCGATGGGGGAATTCATCAACAAAGTTGCCAAAGGATCCATCGCCTAAGAGTTGTGGCTGTGCTTAATTTGACGAGATGGACAAGAGGTCGTCTATCTCGTCCATCTCAACTGCGCTAATACGCCATCCGCATGCCTGAGAATTGGCTAACACCTGTGCGCCGCTAGTCGCTCCCGCAATCACACTTGGGATCTCAGGTTTAGACAGCAACCAAGAAAAAGCAAGATCTAGTAATGAACGATCCCTGTTGCTTACCCAATGGGTGAGCCTCTCAACTGCGGTCAGGTTGCGGTCTGTCATAAAGAGCCTGAGACGGTCCTCAGGCCATTCTGCAAGCCGAGTGCCAGGTCGTGGCCCGTCAGCCGTAACTTTCCCGGTTAATAGTCCTGACTCAAGAGGGAAAAACGGCAAAAACCCCATGGCTTGTTCGCGGCATACGTCGAATACCTCAGATTCAGGTTCGCGGTACAGCAATGAATAACGATTTTGTACTGTCCGGTACGAAGCGAGAGCCTCCCTTTGGGAAATATCAGCCGCTGAGTCGAGACGCTCAGCGTCGTAGTTAGAACACCCAATTTCTCGTACCTTGCCGGCTACCACCAGCTCATTTAGAGCCTCGAGTGTTTCACGTTCGTGAACCTGGTTATCCGGTGTGTGTATTTGAAAGAGATCGATCCAATCAGTATCAAGTCTGCGCAAACTTCTATCGATAGAACGGCGAACCCATTCCGCGCTTCCCCCGGTCAAGCCCGGGTCCATATCGCGAAGACCGAACTTGGTTGCAACGACAACTTGATCTCTGTGGCCCTTCATGGCGTGCCCTAGCATTTCCTCGGAAGCCCCGGAGCCATAGACATCTGCGGTGTCAAAGAAATTGATCCCGGTATCCAAACAGGCCGCAAAGATCTCGTTGGTGGTGTCCTGGTCGACTCGAGTACCAAAGTTGTTGCAACCTAGACCCACCTCAGATACTTCAAGTTCCCCGATTCGTCTTAGTTCCACGGTCGGATCATAGGAGCGTCTGGCGCTACCGTCATGATGTGCCTGAACTAATCGAAGTCGAGCTGTATCGAAAAGCTGCCACTCGAACCATTGGTCGGACGATTTCCACGGTCTCGATGTTCAGCAACAAGTATTTGCGTGATGGAACATCTTCTGCTGATCTTCGGTCGGCGGCTTATGGGAGTCAATTAGGTAACGTCAGGCGAATAGGAAAACTTCTTCTGCTGGAAGTAGGAACAGCAGTCATCGGCGTCCGGTTCGGAATGACGGGGCGACTGATCGTGGATGGTGACGTAACGATCAACGAATTGTTGTACACGACTAACGAAGTTCAGGAACGCCATATCCGTTTCTCGGTTGAGTTTGATGACGGAGGCACGTTAGCGGTGATCGATCCGCGAGGTTTTGGCAACGTCGAACTTAACCCCGACGAATCTTTGTTAGGGCCAGACGCTATGGGCATATCTGATGGTGGTTTCCGTGAGATATGTCACAACAGCAAATCGACTCTGAAAGCGCTTCTCTTAGACCAACGAAAGATCTCAGGCATTGGCAATCTTTTATGTGACGAGATTCTGTGGAGGAGCGGCATAGCACCATCGAGAATTAGCCGTTCTTTGAATACTGAAGAAATAAAAAGAGTGGCTTCTGAAGTGAATGGCACAATCAAGGATCTAGCTAAGAGGGGTGGTTCCCATATGGGAAAGCTCCAGTCAGAACGACACGAAAAGGGAGTATGCCCCTTAGATGGCTGCCCGTTAAGCCGTAGCACAGTCGCTGGTCGGACATCCTGGTGGTGCCCTGAACACCAGCTTTGAAATGAGCTAGCTACTCTAAAGCTGTGTCTCTATTCAACTTGCTGTCTCAACAGTCTCAAACAGCCGTTGGAACGGGTTCACAAAAATGGTGGTTCCTAGTAGCCGCGTTATTTTTGGTTTCGCTGATCCTCGCTGCTCTCTTTGTCAAGGTGTGGCGGAGGACCTTGCCGCCCTCGCGCCTGCCTTATGTACCCCCAGACTTCGTCTTCTCCGTCGTCAAAGAACACGAATCAAATGAAAATAATGAAACGCGACAGGAGGAGCCCGGACTAGGTTCAGGCGATGGCCGATGGATTCAACCCCCAAGAGATGATTGATCGTTTTCGAGAACGAGCGGAAGCTGTTAAAAAACGCAACCTTCCTGCCGTAGGCGGTGAGGAGCGCAGGCTATTCATAGAACAAGCCGAACGTGATTTCATGGATTTCTCCATAATTGCTGATGCGACGCCAACTGTAGAGAATGGGATCCTGAGTTTGGTTGTTGACCTGCGACCAGCAACTGATTCTTGAAGTCGATCTACGTGATCAGTTGAGGGTGAGTTCTGTCTTGGTACAGTGACCCATTGCTGCGGATGTAGCTCAGTTGGCTAGAGCGCAACCTTGCCAAGGTTGAGGTCGCCGGTTCGAATCCGGTCATCCGCTCAAATGGTTGCCCTCAATCTATGAAGATTGAGGGCAACCTCGTTTCTATTTGTCAGAGATTCTGGTAATCGATTCGACAGCATGTATTGTCAGGTCAAGTTCTTGAAATACCTCAGGAACCCGGCCCGAGGAGTTCAATTGGCTGCACCCGCTTCGGTGGACCACAATCAGCCCAATCTTGCGAGGTTCCTCAAGTTCACATTTCCCTACACGGCTGTGCATCTCGCATGCTTGTTCGTTTTTGTCGTCGGGGTTGGTTGGTTCTCGCTAGTTGTCTCGGTCGTTGTTTATCTGATGAGAGGCTTCGGCATAACCGGCTTCTATCACCGGAAATTTAGTCATCACGCGTTTAAAACTGGGCGCGGCATGCAGTTCGTTGGAGCATGGCTTGGTACAAGCGCAGCCCAAGGTGGCCCACTGTGGTGGGTAGCTCATCACCGCAGACATCACAGGGTCTCTGACCAGCTTGGCGATCTACACTCTCCCAAGGTTGAGGGTTTCGGGATCGCCCACCATGGCTGGCTCACGCGACCCGATGCGGACCCGTGTCACTTGGATGAAGTAGCCGATCTTGCTGTCTTTCCAGAGCTGCGTTGGTTAGATCGCAATGCATGGGTACCGATCCTGTCGACTGCCTTTGGACTGTTGTTCTTTGGGATCCTGATGGGCAGGCTCGTGCCGTGGACAGGGACGAATGGTCCGCAACTGGTGATCTGGGCGTTCTTCATAAATACCGTGGTGCTATGGCACGTTACGTTTGCTGTTAATTCTGTTTGCCATCGCTGGGGAAAGCGCCACCACAACACTAAAGATGACAGCCGCAATAATTGGCTGATTGGTGTTTTCGGCTTAGGGGAAGGCTGGCACAACAATCATCACCGATTCCCAGGCACCTCTCGACACGGGTTCAAACGAAGCCAAGTTGATTTCACGCACTTAGTCATTAGAACGCTGGCTCGGGTCGGTTTAGCTCATGATCTGCATCCAGTGCCTCAGCGATTGTGGTTAGGTTCCAAACCATCTCGGTGGACCAGCTAACCGGGAGAAACTAAACAGGAAAATTGACGCCGTTCAACGTGCGATCGGCGTCGTTGCTGTGAAAGAGTTAAAGAATTCGATCGATAGGGAGATCTCAATGGGTTTACTTGATGGACGCATCGTTCTTATAACTGGTGCTGGCCGTGGGATTGGCCGTGAGCATGCGTTACTTATGGCGTCCGAAGGAGCCAAAATCGTCGTCAACGATCTTGGTGGCGGTGTGGATGGATCTGGTGAGGACACCGGACCAGCAGAAGAAACAGCGAAGGAAATTCGTGACATGGGTGGCGAAGCAGTCGCCAACAACGACTCGGTGACTGACTGGGAAGGCGCTCAACGGATGGTGAACGCTGCTGTAGAAGCGTTCGGAGATCTACACGTTCTAGTCAACAATGCTGGGATTCTTAGAGATCGAGTCGTGGTCAACATGACCGAAGGTGAATGGGATGCAGTAATTGATGTCCACATGAAAGGACACTTTTGTCCTACCCGCTGGGCAGCGGCTTATTGGAGAGAGCAGACCAAGGCGGGTGTAGAAGTTGACGCCGCGATTATCAATACTGCATCAGGAGCGATGCTTGGAAATCTGGGACAGCTCAATTACTCGGGAGCTAAAGCAGGCATAGCGGCGATGACGCTCGTAGGTGCAGGTGAACTTGCTCGATATGGAGTGAGAGTGAACTGTTTGGCGCCTATTGCTCGTACCCGAATGACCCTGCAAACACCCGGCCTTGAAGAAGTGGTCGCTGCACCTGAAGACCCATCAGATTTCGACTTGTACGACCCAGCCAATATAAGCCCCTTGGTCGGCTACCTCGCTACCGAAGGGTGCCCGTTTACTGGCGGTGTGTTCCATGTAGGAGGAAATGAAGTGGGACTCTATGGCGGTTGGTCACTCTCGGACGATGACATTCTTGCCACAGACGGCCGTTGGACCGTTGGCGACTTGCAAGCGAAAGCTCCTCGCCTGCTCGATGGGCGAAGCAACATCGCATCGGTTACCACATCGATTGGCGACACGTTTAAAGGCTTTGGTAAACGCCAGCCATCTGAATAACGAACAGTTCTAGTAGCTAGCTAAAAAGCGCCCACTATGGGCGTCTAAAGCTGCGGCATACAACCTTGTCAGCATTGCCTCAAAAAGCTGCCGACTTTCGTCATCGGGAGTTTCGATGTTGGAGAGGTTGTTGGCGAGCATTCCCATCCACCATAAGTGGGCTTGCTCGTAGTCTTCGCGAACAGAAACGGTCAGAGATCTTGCGACGCCATGACCGACCAAAGTCTCCACATAAGTTCTAACAAGGTCTTCTTCTAGTAGTCGCCGATTTTCAACTGTCAGGTTGGTGGCTAGAAAGAAGGATAAATCGGTAGCTCCGCCGCTGAACATGGCTGTTTGCCAATCGATAACACTTACGTCGTCGTTGCTTCCAAACAGCATGTTGGCTAAGCGATAGTCGGCGTGCGTAATCGTTAAGGGCTTGGAGGTGAGTTCTCTCTGCCACCCACCCAATAAGGGCACGAAATCGTTTAACCATTGAATTCCTTGGTCGGGGAGTAGATCACCAAAACGGGAACTAAATCGTGGCAGAGAGGCCGCCATTGCCTTACCTAAGCCCTCCACAACGCCTTTCCCATCGATCCCAGGTATCCAACTAAGAGTGGAATTGCGTGGTTTGTTCCAAAAAGGGGCATGTAACTGGGCTAGGGCTTCAACTGCAAGGTGAGCTTGATCAGGCGAAGCGCCCTTTATCTGATCGCCGGGGCTTGCTGGATGTAAGTCATCCAAGATCAATATGGTCTTATCATCCTCGACGAAGTTCGCTCTGCAATTAGGTACAGGGGTCGTGATGACAGGAGCCAAATGTGCGTAAAATTGTGCTTCGCGTACCCACACGTTAAGCATGGTTCCGACAGTCCGCCCGCCTGGATCTTGAGTTGGTAGCTTCACCACAAACCGGCGAGGTAATCGTGTGTTGGTGTCAGCCCACTGAACTTCGATGGCGGCAAGGCTGCCGAGAAATGCGCTTCCAGCGGCCAGGGGTCGACTGTCTACGGAAACTACCTCTGCGTCTGGGTTCGGGGCGGAGAGGCCGCCGTGTTGAAAAAGAAAAGTGAGATGGTCAGCTTCTAGCTGAGTTGGGTCGTCTGGGAAATCTCGAATCGTCACTCAGCGTGCTCTTCAAACTTTTCGGGAATCCACTCCATGAGACGGGTACGAATTTCTGTTGCGGCTTCTGCCAACAGATGACCCACTCCTGAAAGTGGTACTAATTCGCCCCCGCCGATCACCATTCTGACCAGCTCGCTTGCCTGTAGCGGCAAAATTTCGTCTTTGTCACCGTGAAATAAAATTACAGGCGTGCGCGACGCCAACTCTTCAGCGGGTTCACATCCAGCTGACTGAGTTGCCAACGTTATGACGCCTGCGCAGTGTTCCTGCAAGATGACCGCTGCCTGTAACGCGGGTGCACCTCCAAATGAATGACCCATAGTTATGAAACGCGTGCCGCCGCTTCTGGTTGCAAGGTCCGCTGCGGCCACTAGGTCATGAACACATTTCTCAGTGTCGTTTGGTACCCGATACCCGACACGTATGAGTCCGATACCCATTTCGGCGAGCGCAACCCCTAGGTCTTGATATAGCGCGTCGGCTGGACCGAGAACTCCGCCCATCGCTCCTCCGCATGCGATCACGACGCGTTCAGCCTCGGGAGGCCCATGCCAAAATAAACTGAGTAGTCCATCCATCGTGTAGACCTCGATATGACGGAGATCTTCGGTGAGCATGGTCTCAACGGCTGCCATTGTCCGGAGTTGCTCTAAGGGAGTTGGTGGTACTTCGTCGTCGCTCATTGGAAATGACACTAGTTTCTGTTGCTTATCTCGTTGAGGAAGCTTCAGTTCTAGTTCAGGTTTCGTCAAATGGTTCGTAGAAACTGCGGATCGAGCATCCGCTTTCGCTACGATCAGTCATCTGCTATGGCGGGGTGGCCGAGTGGTTAGGCAGCGGCCTGCAAAGCCGTGTACGCCGGTTCGATTCCGGTCCCCGCCTCCAAAGCTCGCCTACTTATGGCTGTAAATCGCTGATAGGTTACGAGCATTCGGGCGATTGGCGCAGTTGGTTAGCGCGCTTGCATGACACGCAAGAGGTCACAGGTTCGATTCCTGTATCGCCCACCATCTCTGACCTGGGGAAACGTGTTGAATCGCTGAGATGGCGATTCGCAGTTTCCTTTCGAGTAGCCATTTGAGTAGCCAAATTCACCGTCTTACATCGTTTGGTGATGTCGAGATTACAGGTATACGTGCCGACGGTTTGGTGGGGTGCGAGCCTCTCTGTCTTATTTGGGCTCGATACTGAAAGTCCACACAACATCCGCGGCGACGTCCCAGAAGCAACTGGTGCGACAGGACCTCATGCGGACCATAGAAGTGCACCCCGTGCCCATGTGCCTCCACACCTATGCAAAAGCACTAGTCCAAAACGTCAATCTGACTATTTGGCGGCTCCGCAAATACAACCAGAGTTGTAGCTGTGTGAGAAGCAACTCACACCAGTAATGAATACAAAGGAAATAAATGTTGAAGTTCATCATTATCGCGGTTGTCGTCTTAGCGATCATCGCATTCAAGAAGGTCTCGGACGCCCAGAAAGACGAAAGCGGCCCGTCGACCATTGACAAACTGCCATCCACGGTCCGAACAACCGTCTCGAAACTGTCAGCAGCTAACCAGAATGCATTTTTCATCGACTATGACGCCAAGAAGAAGAAAACATCCACCGCATACATCGCATGGTTCTTCTGGGTCGAATATCTCTATCTAGGTAGAACAGGCGCAT
>Ga0315322_10004710_pt1 | contig 10479 bp, 7 predicted proteins | sample M110021515metaG_FD_203461 | JGI IMG/M metagenome (GOLD analysis project Ga0315322, IMG submission 203461) | Ammonia-oxidizing marine archaeal communities from Monterey Bay, California, United States - M1 100m 21515 | ecosystem: Environmental > Aquatic > Marine > Intertidal zone | place: USA... | reverse complement strand
GTGGAGGAGATTCGGTTTCTCCAGGAGACAGCGGTTCGCTTTACGACCGGCTCTCAGGAGCTGCCTAAGAAGAGAACTGCGACCCCTGCGACAGCTACCAAGGCTCCCACGACCGAGCGGTAGCTGAGCTTTTCCCCCTCCATCCACACGACAAGCGGGAGGACAAAGAGGGGGCTGGTGGAGTTCAGGGTTGCGGCGATGCCGACCTCAGCATGAATGACGCCATAGGACATCAACCAAATCCCGAGAAAGGTGCCCAAGAAAATGGCGACTAACGCTGTGGTGCGGCTCGAGACCTCCCGGAGGGGAGCGAGGGAACCTGTGATGCGGCCAAGGGCTCCCAAATAGAATCCCAGCCCCAGGCTCCCGATTGCGAGTCGCACGATGGATGCCTCCAGTGCGCCGACAGAGTCTCCCCCGAGGAGGGCCCCGTATTTGACGAGGACATTGGAGGAGGCTTGACCCGCGAGTGCTACCCCAGCGAAGGCCAGGCCCCAGACCTGGGTGCTGCGCTGGAGCGATGGGACAAAGGCCTCCTTGTTGTCTTCGCTTCGCTCTAGGACAACCCATGTGACTCCGCTGAGCGTCAGAGCCATTCCGATCAGCATCACTGCATGCACTGGCTCCCCAAGGACCGGCCAGGCCAGCAGGGCAGACAGGCCCGGGGCGGCCGACCAGATCAAGAGTGTCTTTCGTGGTCCCAGCCGCTGGAGGGCCAAGAAGTAGGCAGAGTCCCCGAGGGTGAGGCCCGAGATCCCCGAGAGTCCGAGCCAGAAGAACGCGCTGCTATCCAGACCGGCAGGCCACGGGGTGCCATGAAGAATTGCGAGGGTCGCCGACAAGAGCAGTGCCGCGACCACGCACTTCAGCAGGTTGAGAGCGACGGCATCGTGTGTTCGTCCGAGGCGCGTCCAGAGGATGCTTGCCACTGCCCAGAGTGCAGCGGCGCAGAGCGCAGCGAGCTCTCCCAGCATCTTCTTATCGGTCCGGCGGGTGCTAGAAAGGCTTGGTGCCAGCCAGCCAGGCAGCGGCGCCGAGCAGGAGGGGGAGAGCGATCCAGACTCCCTTCGCAATCTGGGGCTTCCGTACGATAATCGTACCCATCGCTGCGATGACGAGCCACAAGGTGAACTTCGCGTGAATCCAGCCCTGCTTGCTCCAGCCTTCGATTCCCGAGAGCATTCCGAGCGCACTGACGAGTGTCAGAACAATTCCAAACTCGCGGCTGATCAGCACCAGTTTCCAGCCTTTGCCCTTCAGACTCTCTTTCGAACCCCCTGCGAGGGCATTGAGAGACAGGCCTCCAATGGACATGAAGAGCAGGCCAATGCCTACAAGATGAAGAATTTTCCAAGTTGAGTGGTCAAGCATTGGCGGATGCTAGCAGGCGAAAGTTCGCTCTGTGTGGAGTCCGCTCTTGCCGGTGATGAGTAGAACCAAAACAACAGACGCCTCGCTCGGTATATTCTTCCCGGCGAGGTAAAGAATGAAACAGAAGCTCCTCCTATTCATTGCGCTATCCGGCATCTGCGTTCTCAGTGCCTGTTCTTCTGAGCCGCAGCCCGACGACGACGACTCTTCCTCCGACGATGACGACTCAGCGGGAGACGATGACGACTCCGGCGATACGATTGTCCCGACTTGGCCGGCTGGACCCGGCGAGTCCTACGTTTCGTTCCGCGGTGGCGGCCTGGAGCTCGGCGCAGTCATGGACGCAGGGTTCGATCTCGATGGCGACGGAGTACCGGACTTGGCAATGGGCACTCCGATGGACGCAGAGGAACTGGATGGCGAGACCAATCGCGGACGCGTCTACATTTTCTTCGGAACCACGGTGGCCGCGCCCGGTGACTTTGATGTGGAGCTGGATGCCGACGTCGTGATCTCGGGGGCGGAAGATGAAGTGCGCCTTGGACAGGTACTTGCGGGTCATGGTGATCTCGATGGCGACGGACTCGACGACTTGATTGTCGGGAGTGCAACCCAGATGGATAGTTGGGTGTTCTTCGGTTCGACACTTGCGCTGGGGGGGCAGTTCACGACCGACGACGCGGATCGAGTTCTGGCTGCTCAGGTTCCTGAGTGCATTCACTACGTGGGCGATGTTGACGGGGATGACCGCGACGACATCCTGCTCGCAAACACGCTGAACAGTATGTCTGGGAACGTGTCGGGTCGGTCCTTCTTGATCAGTGGGATGAGCCTGGCAGAGGCTACTGAGCCTCTGAGCGTCTTTCAGGGCTACGCCGCATTTCCTGGGGATGGCCCTGCCCAAGCAAGCGGCTGTGCCTCGGGACCTGCGGGGGATGTGGATGGAGACGGTCTGATGGACATCATGATCGGAACGCAGGGAAACAGTGAAGGAGGAGGGCCGAACGCAGGGAGAGTCTCCTTTTTCACCGGTGCCTCGCTCTTGGCGTCGGGAGGAGGAGTCACCCCCCTCGATACTGCGGACTGGCGCTTCCTAGGAGAGGCGGGAGACGATCGTCTGGGTACAGATACTTCAGCGATCGGCGATCTTGATGGCGATCTTCGGACCGACTTCGTCTTTAGTGCTCGGAACAATGATGAGTCGGGAGATGATGCCGGAAAGACGTATCTCTTCCTGGCAGAGACCCTCCAAGCTCAGAATGCGAAGCCTTCGATTTTTGAGGCTGACCTGCACTTACTGGGTGAAGCTGCCTTCGACAAGAGTGGTTCAGCGGTCAGTGGGCTGGGGGATGTGGATGGAGATGGACTCCCCGACTTCGCGATCGGCGCACCGCGGAACGATCGGACCGGCAAAGATGCCGGGTCGGTCTACATCGTTGAGAGCACAGGCATTGTTCCGGGAGGAGGAAGCCTCGTCTTGAGTGGGGTTCGTGGCGTGATATCCGGGGAAGAGCCCAACGCCCGCTTTGGTGCCCATCTGACCGGCGCAGGAGATGTAGATGGGGACGGTTTTTCTGATTTGCTTGTGGGAGCTCCTCGTGCCTCAGCAGTGGAGGGGGCCGATGATCGAGCCGGTGCGGCTTGGTTGTTTGTCAGTCCGTATGAATAGACACCTCTGATTGCGAGTGACTCTGATTATGTGTGATTTCGTTGTGACCATTTCTCGATGTGCCTCAGCAGTGCCCCGCTTTGTTGCTGTCCTGATGCTCTCAGCGGTGTTTCTTTCGGGGCTCCCCCGCGTGGCAAGTGCGTCGAATCCACCCCCCGAGGCCCGGGCTCTGCTCTTGGCCGGCTCGGCGGAGTTGGAAGATGTCGCAGTCTCCTTGATCCAGGGGCAGGAGTCGATTGGAACCCTGCAGTTGGAGCGGGTGTCCTGGGAAGCAGAAGACTTCGGCGCCCGCCTCGCTTCGATCGAGGGCACAGAAGTGGTCGTAGTGCACGGGGGTCCGTTTTCTCTCCGTGTGCTCCAGGAGGAGCGGCGGCGGGGCAAGAGGGCTCAGAAGGAACAACTCGCCGCCTACCTTGAGACGGTGACGCAGGCTCTCGAGCAGCTCGGCTTCGCTAAGACGGTACTCGTTTCTCTCCAGCCCCCAGTTCCTCCGAAGAAGAAGAGTCGGGGTTTCGATCTCCTGGGCCTCGCGCTGGCTGGGCTGGAAGAAGAATGTCAGTCCCGTCCTGGCTGTTCAGTCGAGCTTGAAAGACCTCTGACTGAGTCGAGCGATTCTGGGCCGCCGTTTCGCTTGAACGATGAATTACAGAGGCGCCTCACCGACGCGCTCTTGTGGGTCGAGGTTGTCGTCCCGATCTCGCCTTGGGACGAAGAAGGCCTCCTTAAGGAGCAGACGGTGCTCTCCGAGGAGCGACTCTTCACCCACGAGAGCACGTTGAGAGGGAAGTCGGTTCGTATGTGGGCCTTCTTTCCCCAGGCTGAGAATCCTGAGGACCGATTTCCCGTCCTCTATCTACTCCACGGGGCAACAGGGGATTACCGAGACTGGCGGAGTCATGCGCGCAAAGAGCTTCTTGAACTGGCGAGTCTCTACGGCCTGATCATCGTCACCCCGGATGGAGACCCGTTTGGCTGGTATCTAGATAGTCCCTTGGATTCCACCTCGCAGCTTGAGTCGTACTTCCTCCAGGAGCTGATTCCTTTTGTGGAAGAGGCCTCAGGATTGCCCGTGGCCCTGGGTGCTGAGAGTCGCGCTGTTGCGGGACTCTCCATGGGAGGACACGGTGCGTTGACGCTCGCGCTGCGCAACCCTGGAACCTTCCGTTCCGCGAGCTCGATGAGCGGCATTCTCGACATTGTCACCCACCCGAAGTCGTGGCAAATCGCAGATCGTCTGGGGAGTCTCCAGGAGCACAGTGCAGCTTGGGAGGAGCACTCCGCGCGCCAGCTTCTGCTGGCAGAGGGGTCATCAGACCTACCCATTCTGTTTGTCTGCGGAGACACCGATCGAGCGGCTTGGGAAGAGAACCAGGCCCTTCATCAGGCGCTCGTGGACTCTTCTCGGCCCCACGAGTGGCGTCAGTCGAGTGCGGGACACAGTTGGGAATACTGGGTCTCGGAGCTGCCCGAGCATGTCGGCTTTGCTGCAGAATATCTACGGGGCGATGGCATTCGGCCGAAGCCATCTGAGGTGCCAGATGCCCAGAATGAGGAGTCGGAAGTAGCCGCTCCAGCGACGAGCGCTCCGGGGGTCCCCCCGCACGAGAAGAGGCCCTAGACGATGCCTGTCGACTCTACATATCAGCCTGCCCCTTCGTTCCCAGCTCTTGGCAGGGAGTTCTTTGATCCTGTCGGGGCAGCCTCCTTCCCGGAGCATCGTCTTCGTTTTCGCAATAATCGAGCGGCGGAGCAGGTGGGTCTCGGTGGCTTAACTGCCGACGAGTGGGAGCGCTATTTCGCTGCGCTTGAGCCGCTCCCTCGGAATCTTGAGGAGCGGCTTGCTCTTCGATACCACGGTCATCAATTCCGCATGTACAACTCAGCCTTGGGAGACGGCAGAGGGTTCCTGCACGCGCAGTTACTCGACCGAGACGGTCGTCTCTTGGATCTCGGGACAAAAGGAAGTGGCACTACTCCTTGGTCACGGGGAGGGGACGGCAAGCTGACCCTGAAGGGGGGCGTTCGGGAGATCCTAGCGACGGAGCTGCTCGAGGCTCTGGGGGTCTACACGAGCAAGAGTTTCTCCTTGTTTGAGACCGGCGAGAACCTCATTCGCTATGACGAGCCGTCGCCGACACGCTCCGCCGTGCTCGTACGTCTCAGTCACTCCCATGTGCGTTTTGGCAGTTTTCAGAGGCACCTCTTTCATCGCGCTCCTGAACGCATCCGCTCTCTCCTCGACTTTTGTCTGGACAACTATTTTCCAGACCTTGCGGAGTGTGATCCTTCCGATCGGCCGGCGGTATTTTTCGAGGAAGTGATGCTCCGGACGGCTCATCTGGCAGCGACTTGGATTCTTGCGGGCTTCGTCCACGGTGTTCTCAATACCGACAACATGAACGTCACAGGAGAGAGCTTCGACTACGGTCCATGGAGGTTTGCCCCGACCTACGATCCCGGCTTCACAGCAGCCTACTTTGACCACAGCGGACTCTATGCCTTTGGTCGGCAAGCTGATGCGGTGCAGTGGAACCTGTGCCGTCTTGCAGAGTGTCTGCTTCCGTTGAGCAGTGAGGAGCGGCTGGTTCCAATCCTCGAGGGATTTGAAGCGGCCTTCGCCGGTGCGGTGGCAAGTCAGTTCGCGGCCCGACTTGGAGTGGACTCTCGTGGCGGGGTTGCAGATGGAGCGCTGACGGCCGCCGGTTTCGCGTTCTTGTCGCGGAGTGAGATGCCCTATGAACAGCTGTTCTTCGACTGCTGGGCTGGCGAAGCCAGCTCCTCCCGGGTTGCCTCCAGTCCCTCCGCTAGAGCCTATGAGTGCGACGAGTTCAAGACATTCTTCTCTCTGCTGAGTGACTATCAGCCGAGCCACCCCGGCGGGCTCGAGCACAGCTACTTTCAGCGCTCTCAGCCCTGCACGATGCTGATCGAAGAAGTGGAAGCAATCTGGTCACCGATCGCTGCGGACGACGACTGGTCGCTCTTCGAAGCGAAAATAGAGCAGATTGGACAGATGCGAGAGGCTCTGAAGCTTCTCCCCCGTCCCCGATGAAGTTGCCCAAGGGGCTAGAGCGTTTTCTTCACAGGTCCTCGGGGCTCCGTCGGCTGTTCTCCCACCGCCGCGTCGCTCTCTGAATCGACCGAGGACTCTGGGCGTTCGCTGGAAGAGGTTGCTCCCGTCTTGCCAGCCTTTAACGCTGCTAGCTCGGCTGCCGCTTTATCCCCAGGGGTGGGGCGAAGCTGGTCCTCTTTCATCTCCTTCTCAAGAGCCGTGTGGTCGACCCTCTTGCCGAGCCCTGAGACCCATCCTTTTCCTAAGTTTCCGAGTCGGTCGAAGAATCCCACAGCAGAGTCTCTTTTCTTGTGTCGCTACCAGCGCGGCGGACGGAGCCGGCCGGGTGAAGGGGGAGCGGAAGTATCGTCGGTGGATGTTTCGCTGGAGTCGTCGCTCTCCGGCACATCGCCTTCAAGGAGCCGCAGCTTTTGTTGGAGCTCTTGCTCTCGCCGGGACGAAGTTGCTAGCAGCTGCTCCGTGTGGCGAAGGCTACTCGCTAGCTCGGCAAGCTGGCGCTCGGAATCCCGGTTCGCACGCACGATCTCTGTCTGAAGCCAGGCGATGTGTCGCTCGGCTTCTGGGTCATGGTGCACCGGCGGCTCGGGAGCTTGAGTCTCGAGATCTTCGAGCGCTTTCTTAAGTTGACTCCGAAGCTCCAGTACCTCTTTCTCGGCGCTGGTCGCTTCTTGCTTGGCGCTGGCCGCCTCTTGCTTGGCCTCCTCGACTTCGGCCTGAGCAGAAGTTGCATCCTCCCGGATGGACGAGAGTTCGTCGATTCGTTGACTATCCAGAAGGCGGGCCTCCTCGACGAGGTCTTCGCTGTTTCCGAGTTTGGCGAGAGTCTCAGTCAACCTCCGCTCTAGGTCCTGCCGGGCTTCTCGCTGTGTTTGGAGCTCCGACTCTCGGTCCTTGAGGAGCGCTGAGAGTCGTTTTCGGTCTTCGAGTTCAGAGTGTTGTTCTGCAGCTGATATCTCGGCTGCAGAGAGACCCTCTCTTGCTCGAGTTAACTCGGACTCGAGCCGGCCGATCTTCGTCTTCTGGTCCTGGAGCTGAGTTGTTGTTTGCTGGGCGTCTGAGAGGGAGCGTTCCAACTCGGTACGCGCTGAGTCGGCTCGACCTTGCGCCTCTTTTCCTCGCTCTTCAGTGCGCTTGAGTTGAGCGTTTAGGTCCGTAACCTCTCCGCGGGTACGTTCCAGGTCGAGCTTCAGGGTGTGTGCTGTCTGACGGACCTGCTGAAGCTCAGTGAAGTGTGTCTCCCCCTGCTGTCCGAGGTTGGTGCGGTCTTGGGTGAGCTGTTCGACTTTATCTCGGAGCGTGGCGAGCTCGACGTCGCGAGCCTCGATCTTGGCTTGGAGCTCACCCGCAGTGAGTTTCAAGCCACGTTCTGTGTCCCTGATCGTCTGCAGGGCTTCTTCTGTGGCCATTCCTGTGCGACGGAGGGTCGCAGTCTCTGCACGCGCATGCTCGACATCTTGTCGCGCGGCCTTCAGCTCCGCATTGAGTTGGCCTAACTCTTGGCGTGCCTCAGCCAGCTTGGTCTGGGTGGCACTGAGTTCTTCCGCATTCTGACCTTCCGTCTTGAGGGCAGCGTCGAGCTGTCGGTTTGCTTGGTCTTGTAAGGCTGAAGCCTCGGTCGCCTTGTCTCTCAACCGGGCGAGGTCGAGCCGAGTCGATTCGAGTTCCTCACGCTTGGCTCCGAGTTCAAGACGACTCGCCTCGAGTTGCTCTTGCAGGCGCGTCAGGTCGGCACGGAGAAGTTGGAACTCCTCGTCCGAGCCGATCTTTGCGCTCTCGAGGCCTGCACGGAGGTTTCGTTGTTCCTCAGTGAGAGAGCGAATCTGGCGATTACTCTGTTCCTGTAAATGATGGAAGTCCGCTTTACTGGCTTCCCCCTCACTCTCGGCCGTCTGCAAGCGTTCCGCGAGGTCTCGGAGTTGGTCTGCATGTTTCTCGATGGACTTTCGGAGGGCGTCCTGGAGTCGTTCGACCGCGGCTTCTCCCTCCTTAAGTCGTTCGCGAGCTGCAACCAAATCAGTCTCAAGCTGTCGTAGCTCGACGTCTCGGTCCACCCGTTCGGCCTTCAGTTCGCCGAGCTCCTGCTGGGCCTTGAGCGCTTCCGAATCTTGTTCGCTGCGTGTTTGTTCGGCGTGGGTGAGCTGAGCGCGCGCTTGGTCGCAGTCTTCTTGGAGGAGACTGAGTTCTTCGAACTTCGCCTCGAGCTCGATTTGGGTCTCGGCAAGAGCGCGGCTTAGCGTCTCTTGCTCGGTTTGGGACATCTCAAGGAGTGCCTGGAGATCTCCGAGTTCCTTCTGCCGGTTGGCTTCATAAAGGTCTCGCTCTTTGCTTGAGTCCAGTTGCTCCTGGAGCTCCGCCGTTCGTTCGTCTCGCACCTCCTCGAACTTTGCCTCGAGCTGGACGATCCGCTCCTTCTGTTCCTGGAGCGCGGCTTCGGTTTCTTGCAGCGCGTCTTTGGTCTCTTGAAGCGCGGTTTCGGTCTGCTGCAGCTTGGGTTCGAGGTCCCGGAGCGCTTGGAGTTCCTCGACCTCGCCTTCCAGTGCTCCTCGTTCTTCGCTGAGCGCGCCCTTGGCTTCCTCGAGCTGGACGATCCGCTCCTTCTGTTCCTGGAGCTCGGCTTCGGTTTCTTGCAGCGCGTCCTTGGTCTCTTGAAGCGCGGTTTCGGTCTGCTGTAGCTTGGGTTCGAGGTCCCGGAGCGCTTGGAGCTCCTCGACCTCGCCTTCCAGTGCCCCTCGTTGTTCTTCGCTTGCAGCTCGCTGGGCAGCGAGCTGCTCCCCCTGGCTGCGGGCATCGGCTAGGGAATCTTCTAGACCCTCAATCTGCTCTCGGCTCTCAGCGAGCCGAGAAGCAAGCTTGCCTGCCTCGTCGAGGAGTTCTTCGACGCGCTGCCGGTCCCGATTGCTGACTTCCTGTGCCCGCACTTCGGCTTGCGAGAGAGCGCTCTCTGCTTCGGTCTTAGCGGTTAGCAATACGGCTTCCGCTTCGGCACTCTGGACGGCGAGCTTCTCTTCCCACTCGACACGAAGGTCTTCAATTGAGGGCTCCGGTGGGCCCGGCTCGATTCTCAGACTCTCGAGCTGCTCGACATGTTCGCGTTCCTTGGAGAGGTCTTGTGCAAAGCCGGCGGCGCGGTCGAGTATCTCTTCGATCGTCTCGCGGTGGACCGCAGCGGTACGAATACTCTCTTCTTCGAGTCGGTAATTCTCTGCGGTCAGCTTGTCGATTTCAGCTTCCAGCTCTTCCCGGCGCGTTTGGTCCTTGTCTGTTTCGTTGTTTTCTTCCTTTTGTGCTCCGTGTGTGGACTCAGGAGTTTCCTGGTCTTCGATGTTCGGTTCAAAGGCCTCGGGTTGCGAATCATCCTGGGGCACCAGTGGCGGGAGCCGCTGGGCGAGGAAGGCCAGAAGCTTCTGTTGCGCTTCGGGGTCCTGGGGGTCACCGGGAAGATAGAGGTCAGCCGGAGAGCCACCAAACCAACGCTTGATTCTTCCGCCGGATGAAGCCTCGGTATCCAGGACCAGGACCAGGAGCGGCCGCCCTCCGCTTGGTGAGGCGGTCAGGCGGGAGAGCTTCGTCTCCCACTTCGCCGTGCAGAGCACAAGGTGGGCGGGGAGTAATGCATCGAAGGACTGGCTCAGGTCATGCCGGAGCGTTTCGAAGCCGAGGTTCTCGAGCACGGTGATCCAGCCCTCAGCGGCGCCGACAACAGTCGCCGTGCGCCCGCGATTCGGGCGACCTGTTCCTTGCTCTGAGAGGCCGTGGGCCAAAGTTGGGCTCCGATGAATCGTCCGCTGCGCTCGACTGCAGGACAGAGGGTGGAGGGGACAGGGGTAGGAATTTAGTTCCGAACCGAATCTCCACTTTAGCAGCACACGGAAGGCGCGATGTAACTCAAGCCAGACGGCAGTCTTATGTTTTCGGTGTTCTTGGGTCGATCGATCTGGGCACGGCTCATCGCAGTTGCGTAGTATGGAGCGCACCTTGGGCGGCAGGGGGCACGGAGCTCACCCGCCCTTCGTTGGAGGAACTATGGAGCTGGATGCGAAGACCGCTGCCCTCATGAACTTTGCTGGCTTTGCGCTTGCCCATGGAGTGGGAGGGGTCTCTTCTGGCCAGACTCTCTGCACGATGGCGCTTGTTCAATGTGCGAAAGAGCAGGGTCTCACTCAATACCCTGGCCCAATTGGTCAGTCTGTAGTTCAGGCGAAAGAGGCTACAGGGGGGCTCGACGACTTACAGCGAAGAGCGATCATTTTTGATGGTGTCGTCACGGTGGGAGGTGTCGAGGGGAGTGCTGTAGTGGTTGAGGCCGCTTGGAAAGATCATCTGACTCGTCCTCTCGTGGTCATCCAGCGCTACACCTGCTCAGCGG
>Ga0315322_10004708_pt1 | contig 10481 bp, 7 predicted proteins | sample M110021515metaG_FD_203461 | JGI IMG/M metagenome (GOLD analysis project Ga0315322, IMG submission 203461) | Ammonia-oxidizing marine archaeal communities from Monterey Bay, California, United States - M1 100m 21515 | ecosystem: Environmental > Aquatic > Marine > Intertidal zone | place: USA... | reverse complement strand
AGCTCGTCAAGCGGGGTGATCGACACTGTGGCACTCGGGGCCGCGACATCAATCGGGTCGCCGAAATTGGTGTAGCTGGTGGGGTAGCCGTAGCTGTCTGTGGCGCTGATGCAGAGCACGGAATCGATGGCTTGCATCTCCTCTGCGCCCACTTCGCGGTTGTCGTTGCCTGCTGCGAACACGACAACTGCCCCGAGTCCGCCCCGCGTCTCGACCGTCGCTCGCTCGATGACCTGTTCGAGCGTCACAGGCACGGTGATGCGGGTCGTGAAGCCCCACGAGTTGTTGATGACTGCGGCATCCGCTTGGATGGCGTGCTCGAAGGCGGCGGTCTCCGCGGACAGGGCACCGGCCCCATCGCCAAGCAGCTTGATGGGAATGAGTGAGCAGGATGGGCACATTCCGACGATGCCCACACCATTGTCAGCGGTGGCGACCGACACGCCGGACACTGCGGTGCCGTGCTCATCGCAGATGGCATCGCTGGGGCTTGGGCAGTACTCGCCGGGGTTGGGGGAGGGGTCGTCATCGTTGGAGAAGGCGTCGTAGGGCTCGACCACGCGGTCTACCAGATCGGCGTGCTGGTGGTCGATCCCGGAATCGATCACCGCCACTCTCACCGAAGGGTCTCCCATCGAGTGAGCATGGAGAGCGTCCATGCCGAGGTCGTCGAGGTACCACTGTCCTTCGCGATTGGGGTCGTTGGTGGCCCGCGAGTGGTGAAGCTGGACGTCGGGAAAAGCGAGGACGCCGTCGAGCGCATCGAGGGAGAGGGCCTTTGCGATGGCATCCGAGGGGCTGTCCGCAGGCACCAACCACGACCGCCCACCCAGCGACCGCGCGCCCTCCACATCGAGCTTGGCTCCCGGCTCAACGTGAGCCACAACCCCGTTGAGGACGTCGAGGTCGACAAATCCTGTGCCGTCGGGAAAGCGGTAGCGTCGGGAATCCGAGGGGGAGAGCTGTGTGGGCGGACGATCCAGGCTCAGGCTCAGGCCAGTGTGCGCGGGCGGGGACGCGCTTGCCGCGGACGAGGCGAGCAGGAATGAGACGCTGACTGCGCCAGATAGGTCGCGGACCGACATCGGGGCTCCGGGTTGAGCAAGCACGCCGACGGAGTGCGTCGTAGACTGCAGAGAATAGAGGGTCTCACAAACAGCTGCCACGCCCTGCGCTGACCTGTGGCAGCGATTGAGGAGCGCGCCGTGCCTTGGACCAATGCCCGTCGACCCTACGTGCTGGCCCTTGTGGCGCTCGCTGTTCCTCGCCTCGCGAGCGCCCGACCAGACAATGGCACTGGGCTGTTCACCTTTGATCCCGCAGACGTACTCGACCACGTCGACAGCGCCGACGCGCAGGTGCGCGTGCACTTCAGCGTGGATGGGCCCAGCGTCACTCTCCTTGATGACGATGATGACGACGGTGTTCCCGACTTTCCCGCCATCATCTCTGAAGAGGTCGCGCGGGTTTTGGTGGACTTTGAAGAGGCTGGCTTCCGACGGCCCGTGTCCGAAGTCGAGGTCGGCTTGGAGCCCCTCGGCGGCTCGGAGGCGCTCGATGTCTACTTGGTCGACTTTGGCGGGTCGTCCGATGGGCAGTTCGGCGTGGACCGGTGTCGGAGCGGGGTGTGTGCGGGCCACCTGCTCATCGAAAACGACTTCGCCGGCTATGGCTACAGCTCGCTGCTAGAGGCCGCGATGGTCCTGTCGAGTCACGAGCTGTTTCATGGCGTTCAGTACGCCTACGTCGATGACCTTGACCCCTGGTTTTCCGAGGGGACTGCGACCTGGGCTGAGCATCTCATCGAGCCCGAGATCAACGACTACCTGCGGTTCTGCAAGTCCTACCTCTCCGACTCAGGGCGCTCGATCGATCGCCCGCCCGCGGGCACCGTCACCAGCTTCTCGTATGGGACCGCGCTGTTCTTCGGGTTCGTGCAAGAACGGCACTCCGACGACATCATGGTCTCGATGATGAACCGCCTTGCAGATGCGGGAGATGGCGATGAGGTCGCGGCCATCGCGGCTGCTTTGGCGGATGAGGGGGACACCCTGTCCGACGCCTGGGTAGAGTTCGCGACCTGGAACCTCGCTACCGGACGACGCAGTGGGATCGTCGAGAGCTACCCTTACGCGGAATCTCTCGCGCCTGGCATCACCGCGGAGGGTGAAGGCGTCTCGATTGAGGACGACCACCGGTTCTACCCCCTCGCCGCGTCGTACTTCCGCATCGACCACCCCGGCGGCGAGCTGCTGCTCGGAGTTGGTGAGGACAACAATGAGACAGTTGTCTTCCGAGTCTTTGCCGTGGACGACGGCAGCGAGGACGCCGACATTGGGCCTGCGCTGGAGACCTGGTCCCCCGGCGCGCAAGACACCCTGAGCCTCGGTGAGCAGCCCGCGGGTGGGTACTGGCTGATGGGCACCTTCCCGGAAGTCGCCCCGGAGAGCGAAAAGCGGGTGTTCTGCTTCGGAGGACCCGATGCGATGGATTCCTGCGTCGCCGAAGAAGTCGACGATACGGGTACTCCCGGTGGATCCACCGGTGGAGATGACCCCGACACCGGCACCCACGAAGACACTGATGAAGCGGACGACGCAGCCGAAGACGGCGACAAGGGCGGCTGCGCTGTGGCGTCGGCGGGCGCCTCACTTGGCTGGTCCGCGATGCTTGCAGCGATGGTTATCGGGGTTCGCCGGAGGACCGCAGATGCGTAGTCGACTTGCTCTTCTGGTGGGCGTGCTGAGCGCCACGCCCGCCATCGCTGGCCGAAAGTCCCGCGAAGTGGTGCTGCCCGATTCCTGGTCCTGGCAGGTAGACGCCAAGCGAACGTCTTCGTCGAGTGCGGTGGGGGCTGGAGCAATCGACATGCCCGCGTCGCTTTCTTCGCCTCAAGAGACGGTCGCCAGCTGGAAAGTTCAAGGGGCCTGGGGACCGGTCCACCCCGATGGCTCTTTGACGGAGCTGCTGCGCGTCGAGGCCCCCGGTGACCCCATGGACACCCGTATCTTCGGCATTCGAAAGTTCGCAGACGGCGAGCTGCTGCGCATTGAGCGTCTGGCATCGGCGGCGCTCGGCGGACTCGACAGCTGGGACCCCATTCTGCTCGCACTTTCGCCGGCCATGCCCGAAGAAGTCAGCGCCAAGCGATCCAGCACACGGGCCCTGCAGTGGACTGCCCGCGTCGGCAGTGGCGTGTATTTCCGGTCGAACTGTCCGGCGGTGTGGTCCATCGTGTCGGACACACCTCCCTTGGAACTGGCCACGGGGGTGCAAGGCGGTGCGGAAGGGCTCCAGCACCTCCACTACGAAGCCCACTGCGGTCTCAACGGTCGTGCCGACCTCGCCGGTGGTCGTCCGGTGCCATTTCGTGGGGAAGGCTCCTTGGTCGGCGATGTCTGGTGGGATCCCACCGCGCGCTGGGTGGTTCGCCACGAGCTGTCTCTCGAGCGCAAGGTGTACTCCCGATGGCCCGGTGTGAATGGCTCGCTGGAACTGATTCAGACGCAGGCCTACACCGTCAAGGCCTCCCGCACTCCTGGTGGAACACCCGCTGCCCCTCCCGTGCCGCTGTCCACAGCATCTGTAGAGACGGCGGTCGGAGCGGCGCTCGTAGAGTGGAGCGCCTGCGCCGAGCAGCCGGGCCCCCACGCCGTCACCTTGGAGGCTTTGCACGGGGGCGCGCTTGGGGTTCGCGCCGCCGGTCCTCCACCCGAAGCCCCCGAGGTGGTGCCAGATGTGGGTGGACTTCCTCAGCGTGGGCGGCCCTCTCCGACTGTCACGGCGGTCGACTCGGTGGACGATCTCAGCTGCTGGCAGGCTGCGGTCGACGATGTGCAGCTGCCCGCCCATGACGATCTGGGCGAGCGCTTCGACTTTGTGCTCCCTCGGTCTACGGGTTCGTTTGGCATGCCAGGCGTCATGGACCGAGCTTTGCCCACCGACTCCCCCCGCTTCATCGTGACCGACCCGACCTCGAACGCGGAGGTGGCTGCTTGGCTCGGGGTGATCTGAGTTGACGACGAGGTGTAGACTGCCCGCCACCGCGTGTTGAGCGCGATTGTTGCAGCCACCGAGGACAGCATGGACGTCGATGAGCGCCTGAGCACCATTCTGCAGGAATGTCGGTGGGTGACCGACCCTGGAACCGCGGTGCAACTCATTCCAGGGCTCGCCGCGGAGGCACCTGCCTTTGTGCCGCTGCCGCTCCGCGACGGAGATGTGCGTCCGTCGGTGCCAGTGGTCTGCGTACCGATGGTTGCGGATGCCGTCGTTCGCACCATTGTGGCCGCGGTCAAGGGCGAGGCCAAGGCGCTCGAGGATGCCAATGCCGTAGAGGTATCGGCTGACCCGCTCGCGGCGGCGTGTGCCGAGATGTTTGCGCAATGCGCCAAGCCGGGCCTGCGGGCCCAGACGGTGCCCGTGCTCACCATCGCTTGGTGCGCGTGGGAGGTGTTCGCGGGTCGCGGTCCCCAGCTTCCCGGCGTCGATACAGACGTGGGCAAGGCCTCGCGCACGGTGGCGGCTCAGCTTGGCGCCAGTCAGGGCACCGCGAAGGCCGAGATGCTGCAGAAGATTGGCTGGGCGCTAGCGTCGAGGCTCTCGGGCGGGATGTCGATGGCAGCGATGGCCGGCGCACCGGTGGTCACGGGCGGTCTGTATCGGCAGTTGCTGCCCCACCCGCTGGTGCTGGGTTTTCCGCGTGGCACGCTCGACGCCAATCCTGCCGACGCCGCAGCAGTGCTGGGGCTTTCGCTGGAGCCTGACCTCGTCTCCGCGGGCGGCTTGGCAGCTTCCTGGTTGCTGAGCTCTTCGCGCGCCCGCCTGGCGGCCGGTAAGTTTGAACCCTTTGATGTCGCCCTCCAGGCAGTCATTCCGGCCACTTTGGCCCCAGAAGCCGCGGCCTTTCACCCCATCGCCGGACCCGCGCTCGTCGCTGCGTTGCCCGTGCTCGCGACGGCCAAGGACTTGATGAAGGTCGGCGTGGACAAGCGCTACGCAAAGGGGCTTGTGTCGAGCCGCGGTGCCCGCGCAATGAGCAGTGCATGGCGCAATCTCTGCGAGGGTCTCGGCGTGTGGGACGTCCTGTCCGCACTCGTGACTCGAGTGGTGCCGCTCGCCGAGGTCAACGGTCGCATCGTGGGCCCTCACGGCGCGTTGCCGGCCGATGCCCGCTGGTCAATGCTCCTGCCCCGCCCGGATGCTGCCACCACCCTCCAGGCCGTGGTCGCGGTCCGCACTACCGAAGTGCGCGAGTCCCTCCAGGGTGTCCTCGTGAAGCGGCCTTGGTCGCTGCGCAATGTCGACCGCAGCTTCGTCGCCGTCGCCCGGAAGAACGGCGCCTCGGTGCGAATGGTGCTCGGCGACCACGCGGTGTGCACCTTCCCTGCACCGGAGCTTGCCCTCCGGTTTGCGCTGGTGGTCCGACGTTCCCTCGGGCCCAAGGCCACCATCGAGCTCGGAGATGATGGCACCACAGTTTCGGTGCCCCCCACTGCCACCCTCGGCATCGGACTGGCTCTGGGTGTGGTCGACGGCGGATCGGATGGGGAGTCTGCATGGCTGAGTGGCCGCGCGGTGGCCGAGGCGATCGCGCTCGCCGGAAATGGCCGCGTGACAGGAATCTTCGATGATGGGGTCGGGGTGCGAGAGGCTGGCTGGTCTGCCGACGGGCTGGCCAATGAGTCGATTGTGGCCACCGGTCGCTTTGTGCGCGCGGTTCTGGAACGCACTCGTCGGCGCAACCGTCCCGTCCACGTGCGCGGCGAAGGCGGCATCTCAGGCGGCATCTCCGAGGACTTTGCAATGGCCCCCGTTGCGGGCTGGTGGGACGCCGGAGACGGTGTGGTCGCAGCGGCTCTGCTGCTCGACAAGGGCGGTGGCGAAGGTGCAGCCGAGGTCCGTGTGATGCGCGAAGCGGACTTCCGGGAGTGGTTCGCGTCGGACCGCTCTGCCGAGGCCCTGCGTCGCACCGCTGCCCCTCAAGCGGTGAGTGCCCCCTCTGCCAGCGATCAGTTCACCCTGCGCCCGGCGGACTCGGTCAACGAAGAGCCCAGCGGACTCGACGAGCCCTCTTTGTCGTTCATGGGCGTGGAGGCCCGCGGTCCGTCTGAGCCATCACCGGCCAGCCGGGACAGCGTGTCCGCCCCTGCCGATGGCACCGTCGCCGAAGGCTTTGGGTTTGTCATGGACGAGGACGAAGGAGGCGATGCGGCCGATGAGGGCGGGCGCTTCTCGTTGACACCCGCCTCGGGGGAGTCCCGAGGTCCAGCGCCGCCGATGATGATGCTCGACGACGAGGAAGAAGAAGAGGACGGTGGGTCGCCCTCGACTCCACCGCCTGACGGCCCCGCGCCGCCGATGATGATTGACGACGATGGGGACGATCCCAGCTTCGGCACTTCCAGCTCCCCAGACCCCACCCCCCGGGGTCCGTCCGCGCCGATGATGCTTCATGACGATGAGCCAGCCGTTGCGCCAGCTCGGCGCGGCCCGTCTGCACCCATGATGTTCATTGAAGACGAAGAGGACGACGCGCCGGCACAGTTTTCCGGTGGGGCCTCAGCCCCGATGATGCCGCTCGACGATGAGCCGGCCGGTGGACTGCTGGGCGAGGTCCAAGACGCCGACCCTTTCGCCGATGACTCTTCCGAGGCCGATGTGGGCTTGGATCCGGTGGACTCGGTGTTCGGGGCGGGCTCTCCCTCCCCCGATGCTTCCGCGAGCATGTCCGCTAGCCACGCGACCTACCAGGGTGAGATGGAGCTGGTGGGCGTTGCGGGCTTCTCGCTGACCGCTGGCGAAACGAATCAGGGCTTGGACCCCATGCACGACCCGGCGGATATCACTGGCTTCTACGACGAGCGGGTGTCGTCCCATCCGCGGCGTCCAGGCGAATCTGGGACCCAGCCGAAGGGTCGCCGACCGCCCGATGGTGCCATGGTGCGGGAGCTGGTTCGCCTGCTGCGGGGGTATGTCGTGGTTCGGGACGGATCGTCCATCACCTTCGGGCTTCCGGATGGCGGCCTGTTGCGCGACGCGTGGAGCTACGACGGCGATGTCCACGACGCCTATGTGGGCTTTCTCCAGAGCAAGGTGGCGGATGGCTTCATCCCCCGCGCTGACCGCGTGATGGCGTTGGTGCGTGGTGTGAAGACCCAGCCCATCGACTCCGACGCCATCGAAAAGGCGGCTCATCTGGCGGGCCTGTGAGGTGCCTCTGGGTGGTGCTGCCGCTGCTGGTGGCGTGTGGCGGTGACAAGGGTGACTCGGGCGACGACGGCGGACTCGCCCCGGACATTGCAGGTCGCTTCAACATGGTCGTGCTCGGCGTGGTCGGCTGCGAATCGGACCCTTCCTGGATCGACGACTGGGCCCGCGGTCGGCTGGACATCTCGGGATCTGGCAGCTCACTCACTTGGGACTTTGGCGACGATCTGGTCTTCCCGGGCGGCATCGAGTCCGACGGTGAGATCCGCTTCTCCGGGAGTTTTGACTGGCAGGGGGCTTCGTTGTCGGTGTCGGCTGCGGGACAGGCCGAGGTGGCGCCAACCGATCCAGGGGATGGCAGCCAGATGCTGCTCACTGGAGACATCACTGCTGTGGTGCAGCAGGACGGCCAGGAGGACTGCACCATCGACGGGCCGTTCGAGGCGACTGAGCTGGTGGACATCGAATAGTCAACGGGCTGCGTGAAGCCGCATCCTGCGGCTCGCAATTCAGGGGGACGCAGGCTAGGGACGCCCAAAGTGTGCCGGCGTCTCGACGCGCCGTGCCGACGAAGGGAGCGCCCGATGAAGCTGTACCGTGCCAAGGTCCCCGCTATCGCCCAGGCCATCATCGAGAGCCTCAACGGGAGTGGTGCCATTGAGGTCACGCCGGACAACCGCTTGGAGGCCGAGAAGGACATCATCGCCATCATGGAGGCATTCCTCGAGCGAGACTCCCAGCTTCGCTCGTCCGTGAAGGACCGCATGGCCCGCCACAACATCCCCTACAACCGCTACGGTCGCACCCGCGCCCAGCTGGCGGAGCAGTGGGGCCACCCACTCGGCGACGACATCGACCGCTTCCTGGCGCGTCAGGCGGTGGAGGGCTTTATGATCTCCAATTTCGTCGAAGAGGTCTTCGAGGACGACGCCGTGATCTACAAGGCCATCCTCGAGATTCTGCGCGAAAACGATGTGGACGAAGAGGCGCTTCGCGAAGAAGCCCGCACCAAGATCAAGAACATCCGCGAAGGCACCGTGGAGTACGAGCTGGCACTCCAGCGCGCGGTTCGCGACGTCAAGAAGCGCCACGGCTTGCTGGCTTGATGGTGCGGTCTGTGCGTGCGGTGACCTGGTTCTCAGCGGCTTGGCTGGCGGTTGCTTGCTCAGAGAGCGTGCCTCCTGATCCTGTGGTCGCGGAGCCGTCGGCCGAAGATGCCATTGCTCAGGCGGAGGCCCAGGCCGCTGCCCAGGCCACTCCTCCGTCCCCAGAACCCGCCACTGCCACTGTGGTGCCGTCAGGTGAGTCCCCCGAGGTTCTGCTCGTGTGGGACAACGTCGGTGACCTCTACCGGTCGTTTTTCTCCCACCGTGGGCCGGTCACCGCGCTGTCGACCGACCTCGCAGGCCACGCCAACGGTCCGGTCAATATTCACGTCCGGTGGGACCAAAAACAGTTCCTGGGCACCATCCGTCTGCGCATCCTGCCGGGCACTCTCGTGAAGCCCCCGCTCGGCAGCGGCGCCGTGGTGCCGCTCCAGCAGCTCGCCCCCATGACCACTGCGCTGGCGACCTATCGGTCCGATGTGGCGGGTCGCTTCGACGTGCGGGTGGCCAGCTTCAAGGTCTCGCTCGAGTCGTTTTCCGGCGCCCGGCACTGCATCTTCAATGTGGCGGGCAAGCCGCCCCCCGACGGCCGCCTTGTGTCGCCCTGTGTGCAGCTCAACGGCCAGGAGCGCTGCGGTACCCCTCAACCAGATGGCGTGCGATTCGCGCCCGACGTCGCCGATGACATCCGGGCGTGTCTCCAGCCGACGGGCTGACGCTCAGGCCACGAACTGGGTCAGGTGGTCCTGGAGCTTCTTCTTGATGCGGGAGTGGAGCTGACTCACCCGCGACTCGGTCACTCCGAGGAGGTTCGAGATTTCGCGGAAGGTCGCGTCCTCGTAGTAGTACATCCGCACGATGAGCTGCTCGCGGTCGGAGAGCTCGGCCTCAAGTACACCCCGAACAGCCTCGCCGGTGTTGTGGCGGGTGACGGCGGCTTCGATGCTCTCCGTTTCGCTGGCGATTTTGTCGCCGATGGTGCCTTCGTTTTCTTCGCCCTCTTCGGTGCTCACAAGTACTCGAACATCAGCGGTCCGAATGAGCTCAGCCATCCGCTCTTCGGACACTTCCATGAAGTCTGCCAGCTCGGGAAGAGTGGGCTTGCGCTCGAGCTGGTCTGCCAATTCTTGGCGCGCCCGCTTGATGCGATTGGCGCGGTCCCGCACCGACCGTGGAACCCAGTCGTTCTTCCGCATTTCGTCGACAATCGAGCCCTGGACGCGAAGACGGGCGTAGGCGTCGAAGGTGTCGAAGCGCTGGCTCTCGAAGCGGTCGACCGCATCGATGAGGCCGAGGGTGCCAATGTGAACGAGGTCGTCGGCGTCGACGCAGCGTGGGTAGCGCTTGGCCATCCGGTAGGCCACTCGGCGAACCATTGGGTAGTACTTGAGAATGAGCTGGTCGCGGTCGAGCTGCGGAGCGCTGGTCTTCGACGGGGCCTGGGGGCTGGGAGCGATGGTGTTCGTGTTCTGCATGCTGCCTCCGGAGGGACGGAGGCAGCCATTGCAACAGGCGTGCCAGAACTTTGGAAGGCGTGACTACGGGGCTTTCGTCTCCTTGCTGTCCGTTTGCCCTCTCACTGTCGATACGGTGTCGGTGGAGACGGTATCAGACGATACGGTGCCCTTGGAGTCGGCGTCGGACGACACCGGAGAACCGGTCTCCCAGTCGAGCCGCTCGGTGCCATAGGGCACTTGTCCCGCGTCGAGCATCCGCAGTCGCTCCCGCAGGTCGAAGTAGGTCACGTTGGCGTGGAGTTGCTTGCCTTCGACACCCCACAGCAACATCGAACTCCAATAGTCCTCGCGGGGCATCCACTCGAAGCGGTGGCCATAGAAGGCGGAGAGGCGGGTGCGCTCCTTCTTTTCGAGGTCGAGTACCTGCAGCTCGGGCGGCACGGCTTCGCGCGGCGCCCACTCGGGAAGGTTCTTCATCCACTGTTCTTTGCGAGCCTTCTCTCGGGCTTCGCGCTCGGGGTCCAGCTCGCGCCAGGTCTCCTGCACGAACAGGCTGATGGGGGCGCCGTCGACCTCAAGCATCACATACCGACCCTTGGGGTGCGGTATCGCGCGCTTGGCACCCTCGATGTGAGCCAGCTCGGTGCCGTCGCTGAGATTGCGCACTGTGACACTGTCGTCGATCCGGAATCCGACCAAGTCGCCGCCC